>Ga0207096_1081_pt1 | contig 17833 bp, 16 predicted proteins | sample Alteio_BWMinHeat_86_FD_153547 | JGI IMG/M metagenome (GOLD analysis project Ga0207096, IMG submission 153547) | Enriched cells from forest soil in Barre Woods Harvard Forest LTER site, Petersham, Massachusetts, United States -... | ecosystem: Environmental > Terrestrial > Soil > Temperate forest >...
AAGGTAGCATGCCCTCCATCTTCACACGCATTATCAGCGGAGAAATCCCTTGCTTCAAAGTGGCGGAGAACGACAATTGTTTCGCCTTCCTCGATATAAATCCATTAGCCAAGGGTCACACCCTAGTCGTCCCCAGGCAGGAAGTCGATTATCTTTTCAATTTAGATGATGATTTATTGAAGGAACTTTCCGTATTTTCCAAAAAGGTAGCTAAGGCTATTGAAAAATCCGTTCCTTGCAAAAGGGTAGGGGTAGCGGTTATCGGATTAGAGGTTCCACATGCCCACATCCATCTCATCCCCATAAACAACGTCGGCGACATAAATTTCAAAAACCCCAAATTAAAACTCTCCAACGAAGAATTGGAACAGATTGCCGCCACAATCAGAAGTAATTTTTAAATTTTCTTTTGAAACAGTAGTTCACTTCCCGCTGGAAAACTCAGTCCTGCTATCCGCTCATATCTTTTTTTTGCAACAATCTCATCTCTAATCTCAATCTCAGTTCAGCAAAAAAAAGGATAACCGCTCCTATCAGGGTTAGTCTGCAAAGTTCATTTCTCCGAATTAAATTCACCCCAATCAATCGCAGCCCAATCCCCAATCTGGAAAATCCTGACAGGTGCGAAGCTCCTGTCAGGTTTTTCCAGTTCACGCCCCAATCAGATTTCAAACCCCATTAATGTTTAAAATTCCTCCATTAATGTTTGTAATTCCCCCATTAATGTTTGCAATTCCTTCATTAATGTTTAGGATTCCATCATTAATGTTTAAGATTCCCCCATTAATGTTTGCAATTCTTTCATTAATGTTTGAGCTTCCCCAATTAATGTTTGAGTTTCCCCCATTAATGTTTTAGATTCCCCCTTTAATCATTCAAATTCCAACAGTAATAAATTCAATTCAACCTCTGAAATCCACATTTTCTCCTATAAAACCCCTAAATCACACTTTATTTTCAATTATAATTTTTAAAATACACGATTAACCAATCCCTTTCCATACCTTTACCCCCTAATTAAAAAAACATGGAAGATAAAGTAACAGCAAAATACCACTGCACGAGAGCAGTTTTCTATCTCGCAATCCGAATGGCATGGGCTAACTGCGGTGGTGACTTAGCCGCCTTTTTTGATTTAAAAGAACTTTACATAGCAGCCTTAATCACTGCCATGCAAGCCGAAATAGATGCAGCTGACCTCCTTCCCGACGAAGATGTTCGTACAGAACCCTCCGAACTCGACCGACTTGAATTAATCAATCTTGGCGATATATGCCTCAAAAACTGGAGAAGATTAGAACGTTACATCCACACTGCATACCCCGATAAAGCAACCCAAAAAGTTATGCTCGATAGCGCAGGTCAGTTAAGCTAAGATGCAGCTTTTCATCACAATTGGCCCGAAATGATTAGCCTCAACAAAGCTGGAAACGATTTCATAACCGGTCATTCTGCTACCCTTTTAGCTGGAGAAAACATGCCTGTTATCTTTCCTGTAAATTTTACTTCAGGTCAAACAAATTTTCACGACAAACAAGTTCTTTTCAAATTCGATGAATCAACTCAAACTCCTGCCCAGCAAGCAAAAATTAAAGCCGAAAACTCATGTTTTGATAAAATGACAGTAATGCTTGCCGACGGTATCGAAGTTGCCGATGGAGACCCAACAGTAGCCGCCTTATTCATGTGGAACAAATTAGTAAAAGCCAATAGCGGACCAAAATCCGCAGGCGCCAAAGGCGATGTAAAAACAGGACCAGCAAAAAAACCAGTCGAAGGAGCAACCTGCTACATAGACGAATTAGATTTAACAGTAGAAACCGATGCCAAAGGACACTTCATATTCCCAGCCTTCGCCCACGGAACATACACCATCCGTTTCAATAAAGTCGGTTACAAAGAAGTAGTCCTATTAAATGTTGAAATCCACATTTCAACAACAGTAACAAAACACATAATCCTAATCCCAGTCTAAAAATCTAATTCCCCATAAAAACAAAAAAGCCCGAACATCTCTGCTCGGGCTTTTTCATTCCTGACAGGTTTTTCTCCTGTCATGTATAAAAAAAAGAGGAACTTACAATTCACTAACTAAGCATCCCCAAGCCGATGGCGATAAATACAATTCTTTAATTCCAAAAAATTCTTATATTGATCTTCATCAAAAGTAATTGATTCCCCATTTTTCAATTCAATAACCAAATCACTATAACCATCTGATATTTGCCCGACTGATGAACCTGAGGTTATATGGTGTGAATTAAATTTTATAATATCAGTATATAAAATTGAAACATGTTCCTTGGTTAGTATATACTTGATTTCAATTGTTGTTTCTGTTAATGAAATAGATTTTAATTCATCTCCAAGGAAGTTTATCAAATATACAATCATAAAAATAAAAAATAAACATGCCAACCAAAATAAACCATTTAAAAAATCTATTTTACCATCGTGAATTGAAAACTTAATACATAATCCCAAAATAGCTAATACTCCGCCATACTGAATAAATTGTCTTATCCAATATTCCTTCCTGTATTTAGAGGACATTATAATATCTGGCATTATAGATTATTAAATGAGTCAACAACCGGACAGGTAGCCTTTTTAGGCTTCCTGTATGGTTGCATATTTTCAGTTTCTAATCTCATGCATATTTTCATCTAAACTTCGCGATTCGGATTCTCAGTCAAAAAAGCCTTCCATCCAGTAAAAGATTTCCCTTTGGTAGCAGGTTTTCCGTTTTGAAAATGATGACAAACAGCAGCTGCCAATCCATCGGTTGCATCAAGATGAGTTGGTAAATCTCCAATGTTCAATAAGGTTTGCAACATCCGTGCAACCTGCTCCTTGGAAGCATTGCCGTTTCCGGTGATGGATTGTTTTACTTTCTTGGGCGAATATTCGAAAATGGGGATGCCGCGATATAATCCGGCTGCCATGGCAACGCCCTGTGCACGACCTAATTTGAGCATTGATTGTACGTTTTTTCCGAAGAAGGGGGCTTCGATGGCTAATTCATCGGGGTGGTAATTGTCGATGAGATGGAGGGTTTTTTCGAAGATTGTTTTTAACTTCAAGGCATGTCCGTCGAGCTTGCTGAGGTGCAAAACGCCGAGTTGCATAAGCTCCATTTTGGTGCCTTTGATGACGATTAATCCATAGCCCATGATGGCGGTTCCGGGGTCGATGCCGAGGATTATTTTTTCTTTTATTTTAGTTGCCATAAGATTTAATAAAGGAATAAATATTAAATCCCGGTTTTGTCATCTCTTGATTTATTTTCTTTTCTAAATCTTGTTTATTCAGGTCTTTCATCTGGTTGTTTTGGATTAAACGATATGCCTTTTCGGTGAGGAGATATGCTCGTTTAGGATTATGTGCTGATTGCTGATGGAGGTCGATGTTTTTTAATAATTCATCTATTCCTTCTCTTGATGTAGCAATGGTTTTGATGATGGGTGGTGTCCATTCATTTGCCTTATGAGAATGAACTAAATGCTGGAGATTCTTGACGAAAATATCGGCTCCGTCGCGGTCGCTTTTATTTACGACAAAAATATCGGCAATCTCCATAATGCCTGATTTAATGGTTTGGATTTCATCGCCTGCTTCGGGAACGAGGACGAGAATTGTGGTATCGGCAATGCCAGCAATTTCGATTTCTGATTGTCCGACACCGACTGTTTCGATGATTATGTAATCGAAATCGGAAGCCTTCATCACATCAATAATCTCAATAATTTTTGCTGATAATCCACCCAAAGAACCGCGAGTAGCAATGGAACGAATGAAGACATCGGGATGGGTGAAATGCTCGCTCATTCGTAATCTATCTCCCAAAAGAGAACCAAAATTGAATGGCGAAGTTGGGTCAACGGCAATGATTCCAATCTTTTTATTTTGCTGGATAAAAGCATTTAACATGGAACTGATGAGGGTACTTTTGCCTGCCCCCGGAGGACCTGTGATGCCGATGACGGGAACTTTTCTGGATAAATCGAGATTTAATAATAGTTCTTCGTAGCCCCTGGATTCGTTTTCTACCATGGAAATGCAGCGTGCCAAAGACTTTTTATCGCCTTTGGTTAGTGAGTTTATCATTTCAGAAATTGAATTCATTTTACTGTTTTCAGTTATCATTTAAGAGTGCAAAGTACGCAAAGATTAATTAATTTCAAGCCATCCGAAAGAAATTAGTTAATTTAGCCACCATAGAATAGTATGGAAGTAAAGATTTCGGTAGTAATAATTACGCTCAATGAGGAGAAAAATATCGGCAGATGCCTGGAGTCTGTGAAGGGTATTGCCGATGAAATTGTGGTGATAGATTCTTTTTCGACGGATAAGACGGAGGAGATTTGTCAGACTTATGGAGCAAAGTTTATCAGGCATAAATTTGAGGGGCATATTGAACAAAAGAACTACGCGGCATCGCAGGCGGGATTTGAACATGTGCTTGCTTTGGACGCTGATGAGACGCTTTCGGAGGAGTTGAAGCAATCAATAATTAAAGTAAAAAATGACTGGCAAGGGGATGGATATAAAATGAATCGGCTGGCAAATTATTGCGGAAAATGGATTCGTCACAGTGGATGGTATCCCGATACGAAACTACGATTGGTGAACAGAACAAAGGGAAGCTGGGGAGGAAATAATCCGCATGATAGATTCTTTTTGGAGAAGGGGGCTAAGATAATTCAGTTGAAAGGGGATTTGTTGCACTATACTTATTATACAATTGAGGAGCATATTATTCAGATAAATAAATTTTCATCTATCAGCGCAAATGCTTTATTTGAGAAGGGAATCAGGAGTACTTATATGAAAGTTCTTTTTAAACCGCTGGGAAAGTTCATCAGGAATTATGTTTTGAAAGCAGGATTTTTAGATGGATATTATGGTTTTATTATTTGCAGGATAACCGCTTTTGAAACTTATTTGAAGTACCTGAAACTTCATAATCTCTGGAAGAAAAAGGGGTGATGAAATATAAAATTCGTGAAATCGTTAAATAATTTATGGAATTTGAAGGAAAGTTTCATCTCTAGCTTTTAGAGTGCTGTTAATGTCAAAATATATACCACCAAAATAATCTTTAAACTTAAATCTAAATAAAATGAACAAAATTATTATTGCAATAGCTTTATCACTATCAACTATTTCTTTATTTGCAGGAATTCCAAATAAGCCAATAACAACGAAAGTGCATTCGGTAACGGTTTATACAACCGGTGCTTTGATTAATCAATCAGGAACGGTTTCAATTGATGCCGGGCAAACGAATATAATTGTATCCGGAGTTTCGCCAAGTATTGATGTTTCGCATATTCATGTTTCGGCAAATGAGGGAGTTAAAATAGTTTCCGTGACACATCAAGTTAATTATTTGAATAAGCCGATGGAAAACCCTGTGGTGAAGGTGCTTCAGGATTCTGTAAAATTATTAACTGACGAACTTGCTCTTGTAAATGGTAGCATTGATGCATTGAATGAGGAGAAGAAAATGATTATCAAGAATTCAAGTATCGGAGGAGCTAACTCTGGAGTTAATGTGAGTGACTTGCCAAAAGTGTTAGAGTTTATGCAGACTAATCTGGCTGATATCAGCAAGAAATCATTGGCATTTGAAAAGAACAGGGATAAACTGAATGAGGAATTAGGAAGGATTCAAAGTCAGTTGGAAGAATTAAATGCGAATGAAATAAATAACAACCAGGAGATAGTAATTACGCTTTCTGCTTCATCGAAAATGAATGTGAATCTTGATATATCTTATCTTGTTGCTAATGCCGGCTGGGCGCCAAGCTATGACCTGAAAGTAAAGGATATCAGCCATCCGATTGAATTGGTTTATCGTGCAAAAGTATTTAATAATACAGGTATTGATTGGGATAATGTGAAGTTGACTTTATCAACTGCAGACCCGAATAAAACAGCGGAGAAACCAAAGTTATCTGCATGGACATTGAATCATGAATTATCCGCTAATTCAATAACTTTAGATAATAATATTCAATTGCAGCAACAATCAAATATGGCAAATGGTTATTATAATGTCAATCCTTCTAATGCTAATGGGGCATATAGTTTTCAGCATGATTTGACTCCTGCTTTTGGGAAGACCAAAGAAGCAAATAAAGTTGCAATGAGTTATTCTGAAATCTCAGTTAGTGAATTGAGTGTTGATTTTGAAATAAAGGAAAACTATTCCATTCCTACTGATAGCAAGCCTTATACTGTTGATGTTACCGTTTATAATCTCCCTGCATCTTATCATTATTTTGCAATTCCGAAACTTGATAAAGATGCATTTCTTGTTGCACGAGTGACTGGTTGGGAGGATTTAAATCTTGCCGATGGAACTGCAAATGTTTTTTATGGAGATAATTATATTGGTGAAAGTTACATCAATACCCGCCAAACTGGTGATACTTTGGATTTGTCTTTAGGACGCGATAAAAAAATTCTTGTTTCAAGAGTTAAGAAACAGGATTTTGGGAAATCAAATAGCGGTGGGTCAAACAGAGTGGAAAGTTTCATATATGAACTTACTGTAAAGAATAATAATAAAGATACAATTGATTTGGAGTTGCAAGATCAAATTCCTGTCTCCCAGGAAAGCGATATTATTGTAGATGTTACAGAAATATCCAAGGCAACGCACGATGAACTTAGCGGTAAACTTTGTTGGAAAATGCGACTTGCACCCAATGAAGTAAGGAAATTCCCATTATCGTTCTCAGTTAAATATCCAAAGAACAAACCTGTGATGGTAAGGAAATTCAGAGAGATTGCGGCACCGGCTTATAAATAATTAATCTTTAAAAATAAATATTCAAAATGAAAAAAGTTATTCTACTGGCGTTGGTGTTGATATATACTACCGCCGCTATTGCAGGTATTACTAATAAACCGATTAGTACAAAAGTTCATTCCGTAACCGTTTATACTACAGGCGCACTAATCAATCAATCAGGAACTGTTACAATTGATCCCGGTCAAACAAACCTTATTGTCTCTGGTGTTTCTCCGAGTATTGACACAAAGCATATTCATGTTTCTGCAAATGAAGGTGTGAAAATTGTTTCCGTTACTCACCAGGTTAATTATCTGAATAAACCCATGGAAAACCCCGTTGTTAAGTCTCTTCAGGATTCTGTGAAATTATTGAATGATGAACTTGCATTAACAAATGGCAGCATTGATGCATTGAATGAAGAGAAGAAAATGATTATCAAAAACAGCAGCATTGGCGGTGCAAATTCCGGCGTAAATGTTTCCGATCTCCCAAAGATTTTAGAATTTATGCAAACCAATCTTGCCGATATCAGCAAGAAATCATTAGTCCTCGAAAACAAACGTGATAAATTAAATGAACAATTAGGAAGGATACAAAATCAGTTGGATGAACTCAATGCAAAAGAAAATAATAACAACCAGGAAATTGTAATTACTGTTTCCGCACCATCAAGAATGACTGTAAATTTAGACATTGCATATCTCGTTGGCGATGCCGGATGGGCACCAAATTACGATTTAAAAGTAACCGATATCTCCAAACCAATCGACCTTATTTATAAAGCCAAAGTATTTAATAACACCGGCGTTGATTGGGATAATGTTAAGCTGACTTTATCCACTGCCGATCCAAATAAAACTGCAGAGAAACCAAAATTAAATGCGTGGACATTGAATCATGAAATGACTTATTCACTCAATAATGAAAATGGAAATCAGCAAGCACAGGTATATAATTACAACTGGAATGGCAACAGAAATAATGATTTTGCACAAAAAAGAGAGTTGTCCGAACTTGAAAAAGCACCCGCCAAAAAATCCATTAATACCATCCAGGTAAATTATTCCGAAATATCCGTTAGCGAGCTCAGTGTTGATTTCGAAATCAAAGAAAATTATTCCATCCCATCCGATGGAAAGCCTTATACCGTCGATGTTACAAAATATAATCTCCCCGCATCCTATCATTATTTTGCCGTTCCGAAAATGGATCACGATGCATTCCTTGTTGCCCGTGTCACAGGTTGGGAAGATCTCAATCTTGCCGATGGTGTTGCCAATGTTTTCTATGGCGATAATTATATCGGAGAGAGCTACATCAACACGCGCCAAACGGGCGATACCCTTGATTTATCTCTTGGAAGAGATAAAAAGATTTTGGTTCAGCGAGTCAAGAAACAGGACTATGGAAAATCAAATAGCGGCACCAACAGGTTAGAAACTTTCATCTACGAAATCACCGTAAAAAACAATAATAAAGACACCATAGATATGGAATTGCAGGATCAGATTCCCGTTTCCCAGGAGAGCGATATTATTGTGGAAGCCATCGAAATTTCCAAAGCCGAAAAGGACGATTTGAGCGGCAAACTAAAATGGAAAATGAAACTCGCACCAAACGAAACCCGAAAATTCCAACTATCATTCTCGGTTAAATATCCCAAAAATAAACCTGTGATGGTAAATAAATACAGGACAATCAATGCCCCTAAGTTTTAAGTTGAGGCTATTAGCTAATAGCTTTTTTGGGCGGGTACTTCAGTTCTCGTTCCAAGTTCAGTCCCGCTGCAGCCATTTTTTCTGCATAAAGGTCATCACAAGTTCAAACTTCAATTCATGCAGAAAAAAATGTCAACATCGGGCGCAGTATATTCAGGTTCAGTTCTTCGTATTTAGTTCATTGCCATCAATCGCCCCTCGCACGCTTTCGCGCGAAGCAAGGGTACGAATCTTGTAAACTGCACAATTCAACTGCTGATTTCTGGCTTTTTTTGAATGATTTAAAGAAAACCATACACTAAATCGTGAAAAACGATTTCCAGTCCGGTTAATCACCATAAATCTACCGACGAATCCGATAAATCTACCGATTAATCCAATAAATCTACCAATTAATCTCATAAATCTACCGATTAATCCCATAAATCTACCGATTAATCTCATAAATCTACCGACGAATCTCATTCATATACCGATTAATCCCATCCATCTGCTTGATTTTCTCATATTTAAATTGGATTTCTTGAATTATACTACTGATTAATTGATAATTCTATTCTTCTTTTAGGATTCTGAACGAAAAAAGCCCTCTGAGAATCACTCAGAGGGCTTTCCATTATCCCTTAGGTTAAAATATTATCGCGCCTGATTCTGAATATACTGACTCAAATCATCAATGCTGCTGCTAAAAGTAAAGGCATCATTGACCAGGTAATATTCATTTTTGTCAATCGTATAACCATACGCATACTTTGCAAGCGTAAGTTTACTGTCCTCAAAAGTCATCAGTTCCATCAATTCAGCAACCTGGTTTGTCTTGACGCCATTTGCAGCAATTGCTTCCCTTGCCACAGAAAGTTTTGTTTCCTCAAAGGGTTTATTCGAAACAGAGTTTTTTAATTCCCTGAATTGGTCTTCAGACATGCAGTGTGGTCGTCTATCCCTGTCACGATCACGATCTCCATCTCTATCGCCCCAGCCTTCTCTTCTGCCAATTTCAATTATCCTTTCCGATGAAACCGTTACAAACTGATTGGATTGGTCAATTAAAGCAGTGATACGGGAATTTTCAGGAATAGTAACCATTGCGGAGAACATCAGGACAAACTTCTGATCCCAATAGCCATCGTAAGTCCTGTATCTCTCCACCCTAAACATTTGCAAACTATGGGTTCCGGGAACAATACTTTCAATCCGATAAGTGTTGCTAGGCTTTGAATAAACAACAGCATCAAAAATCATAGTAAACTCAATGTTATTATAAACACTAAGATTCAATTCCGACTTCTGTTGGATAATTTGTCCGTTCGATTTCAAGGTTGCTACCCCGATTAAAAAGATAAAGATTATTTTTTTCATTTTAATTAAATTTATTATTGGTTTGTATTATGGTTTAGGCAAGTGTTATGCCAAAAATTCCTCATCAAAAATTCATTTTTATTTATTGTTGTTTAAGATTATCACAATGCGCAAATCTAATAAATCTTTTTTATTATGCTGATAAACTCTGAAAGCATCATTGCTGTTGCACCCCAAACTATATGTCCCTGTATATCAAAAAATGGAGCATTAATAATTCTCCCGTTACTTGTTGTGATTTGTTTTATTCCTTTAATATTTTCATCCACCAAAACTTCAATTCGTTCTTCAATGATTTCAGAAACCTCGAAATTATTTGGTTCAAATTCAGGAATAATATCCAATGCCGCAACATAAGGCAAAACTCTAAACTGACTCACTGGAATATATAATTCTGTCAAAGCTCCAAGCACTTTTATATTTTCGCGCTTCAAACCTATTTCTTCTTCCGCCTCCCGGATTGCAGTTTCTTCCGATGAAATATCTTCAGGGTCCCGTTTGCCTCCTGGAAAACTTATTTGCTCAGAATGTACACCTTTATCTTTTGTTCTTTTTATAAAAGTAGTAAAAATTGCTCCTTCCTTATAATATAATGGAATCAATACTGAACTCGCCCGATAATCAGTATCATTTTTATACCTTTCCAATTCTGTTTTCCGATGTTGAGGAGCCATGAGTAATTGCGCCTCCTCTCCCGGCAATGGTTTTTGTAATTCTTTTTCTAATGATTGGATAAAATCTCCAAATATGGATGGCATGTTGCTTCCTTCTATATCAAAATCTCGAAAGGAAGTTTCACCAGCATTTCCCCATCGGTATCAATCTTCGATAATTCAACTTCAATAATTTCATTCATCAGCAAAGGGTCGTATTCAGTTTTTACTTTAATGTAATTTTCAGTAAACCCTTTCATCATGCCTTCCTCATGCTCAATTTCAAAAAGCACATTCATCTTTTTACCCAGATGTTGTTCATAGAAATATCTTCTTTTCTTTTCAGATAAAATTCGGAGCATATTTGTTCTTCTTTGTCGTTCCTCACCGGGTACAACTTCTTTTATTTTCAATGCAGTCGTATCATCTCTTTCCGAATAAGTAAAAACATGGAGATAGGAAACATCAAGTTCATTGATGAAGCGATAAGTATCTAAAAAATCTTCCTCCGTTTCTGAAGGGAAACCAGTAATGAGATCAACACCGATGCAGCAATCAGGCATCAATTGCTTTATTGAAGCAACCCTTTCAGCATATAAATCCCTTTGATATCTCCTTCTCATCGCTTTCAGAATTTTATCCGATCCTGATTGCAAAGGAATATGAAAGTGAGGGACAAAACATTTTGAATCAGCAACAAATTCAATGATTTCATTGGTCAAAAGATTAGGTTCGATAGAAGAAATCCGAATCCGTTCAATACCCTCCACATTATCCAGTTCTTTAATCAAATCAAAGAATGTTTCCTCAGTGTTTTTCCCGAAGTCACCCAAATTAACCCCTGTCAAGACAATCTCTTTTACTCCATTTTTAACAGCTTCATTTGCAGATACAATTGTATTTTTAATGGTATCGCTCCTGCTTTTTCCCCTCGCCAAAGGAATCGTACAAAACGAACAAAAAATAATCACAACCATCCTGAACCTTCAGGAAAGTTCGAGTTCTGTCACCAATAGAAAATGAGGGCACAAAGTCATTCACATGTTTAATCTCATCAGCAAAAACCTTTTTTGAAGTACCTTTTTCGAAACCAACTATATGTTCGAGCAAATTAAACTTTTCAGAAGCGCCTAAAACAATATTCACTCCTGGAATCGATGCTATCTCTTCAGGTTTTAATTGAGCATAACAACCGATAACAGCTATAAATGCATTCGGATTGTATTTCAAAGCCTGCTTCACAACCTTTCGGCATTTTTTATCGGCATGGTCGGTCACCGAACAAGTATTTATCACATAAACATCCGCCCCATCCAAAAAATCAACCTTTTCAAAACCATTTGCAGTAAACATCCGCGAAATAGTTGAGGATTCGGAGAAGTTTAATTTACATCCCAATGTATAAAAGGCAAATGATTTATTGCTGTTCATGGGGCAAAGTTAAAGGTTTTTGAGTTATATTTCTTATAAATTATCTCCAAGTCCTTTTCTATTTGTATTTTGGCGAGGGCAATCAAATCAGATTTCATTGAAAAATAGTTTATTTATAGTTATTATTTTATTCCTCCTCTCCTGCACGAATCCCGATAAAAGGTATGCAGGCAAAACGGTTTTTAACTATAATGAACCCTCAGGAATAACTTCTTTAGACCCTGCCTTTTCAAAAGATTATTCAAACATTAAAGCGGTTAGTCAGTTGTTTAATGGCTTGGTTCAATTGGATGATAACCTTAAAGTTCAACCCTGCATAGCCAAGAGTTGGGAGATTAGTAATGATGGGCGACAGTACATCTTCCATATCCGAAATGATGTTTATTTTCATGATGACCCCTTGTTTAAAGACGGAAAAGGTCGAAAGGTCATTGCCAATGATTTTGTGTATAGTTTCAACAGGATAATTGATAAAAATACTGCTTCTCCCGGCGCATGGATATTTAATAATGTCAATAATCCGATGATATCAAATGAAGCCGGATTCAAACCTTTTATCGCAAAAGATGATTCAACATTCATCATCAATTTAAAAAAATCCTATCCACCTTTCATTTCAATCCTTACCATGCAATATTGCTCTGTTGTTCCCAAAGAGATTGTGGAGCATTATGGAAAAGATTTCCGAAGCCATCCCATCGGAACAGGTCCCTTTATGTTTCATCTTTGGAAAGAAGGTGAAAAACTTATTCTATGGAAAAATCCCAATTACTTTGAATCCGAAAATGGCAATCGTTTGCCCTATCTTGATGCGGTTGCAATTTCATTCATCACTAATAAACAAGCTGCCTTCACCGACTTCACACAAGGCAAATTCGATTTAAATTCCAGCATTGATGCAAGTTATAAAGATGAATTATTAAACAAAGACGGCTCCCTCCAAAAGCAGTTTGAAGGAAAATTCAAAATGATTAGGCAACCCTTTTTAAATACTGAATATCTCGGGATATTATTGGATACAACTGCACCCGTTTTAAAAGGTAGCCCTCTGAAACTCAAAGCAATCCGTCAAGCAATTAATTATGGTTTCGATAGAAAGTTAATGATGACCTATCTCCGAAACAACATAGGCACTCCCGGTATTGCAGGCATGGTTCCTGATGGTATGCCCTCCTTCGATTCTACAAAAGTTATTGGTTATGATTATAACCAGGCAAAAGCAAAAAAGCTATTAAAAGATGCCGGTTTCCCCAATGGAAAAGGATTACCGATTATTACCCTTAATACCACCAGTACATACGCCGACCTATGCGAATATATCCAGGGGCAATTAGAAGGCATAGGAATAAAAATCAAGATTGACATCAACCAGGCAGGACAGCATTTGGCAATGGTTTCCCAATTAAAGCTTCCCTTTTTCCGTGGTTCATGGATTGCAGATTACCCAGATGCTGAAAATTACCTATCCTTATTTTACAGCAAAAATTTCACCCCATCCGGTCCAAATTATACTCATTTCAAAAACACTGCTTTTGATAGTCTCTATGAAAAATCATTAACCATAACTAATGATTCAATTCGTTTCAATTTATATCAGCAAATGGATAGCCTTGTTATGGAAGAGGCTCCTGTTGTTGTTTTATACTATGACCAAAGTATGCGACTGATTCAAAATAATATTGAAGGACTCAGCACCAACCCAATGAATTCATTGGTACTTAAAAGGGTTAAAAAGCTATAAATCAGAAAATAAGTCAATAAAAAAGGCGGAACATCTATTCCGCCTTTCAAGTTTAATGTATATGTTCCTTCTTAGGAAGGATTCTCTGTAGTGGTATCCGGTTCTTGTGGCGTTTCTGCCGGTGCTTCAGTGTGTTCAGCAACTGGAGCAGCATTTTCTTCTGCGGCAGGAGCTTCACCTTCAGCAATATCTTCAACAGCAACTGTTTTCATTTGGGCAGCAGCTCTCTTTTTAGCTACTTCATCGGCTTTTGCATCTCTTATTTTTGTTTCAGCAGCCAGTCTTTCTTCAAGGTCTTTAACTGAAGACGAACTCAAACGGTTTTTCTTTTCATTGATTTTACCCTCTTTCACTGAAGTCCATTCGTTAAACTTCTCATCTGCTTTTTCTTGCGTTAAAGCGCCCTTTTTAACTCCTTTATCCAAATGGTTTTTCAATAAAATGCCTTTATACGACAAAATTGCCTTCATAGTGTCAGTTGGCTGAGCACCTTTTTGCAGCCACGAAAGCGCTTTTTCCATATCCAGTTCAATACTGGCGGGGTTTGTATTTGGATCATAGCTCCCTATCTTTTCAATGAATTTTCCATCTCTGGAAGCACGCTGATCGGCAATAACTATATGATAATAGGCATGTCCTTTTTTACCGTGTCTTGATAATCTGATTTTTGCAGGCATTATATTTTAATTATATTGTAAATTACTTTATTCCCTCATTTTGGGGGCGCAAAGATGGTAATTTTATTTCGATTGGCAAAATTATCTTGAAATAAGGGCTTTAAACCTTAAAATTTACCTTATCACCGCAATTTTCCCTTTTCCTTCGATGCCGTTATTGCTTATCATCTCCCAATAATAAATCCCGTTGCTTAAATCGGATATGGAGATGTTTTGAGTTCCATCTGTACCTATTATATTGGTAGCATAAACTTTTCTCCCTGTTACATCAAGTATTTGAAAGGATGCTTTGGGGTTATTATTAAGATGATAGGTGAGGGTGAAGTTACTTGAGGTGGGATTGGGATAAATACTTATTGCTTCTTTATTGGGAATTAGTTTCATTCCTGTTGTTAAACTATCAGGGATTTCAATAATAGTACAATCAGTATATCCACCATTTGCTCCATTATCAAAATTATATAAGTCTGTGTATGTATTTGTTGAAATATCAAAACTAAAATAAATTCCGTAAACATTTGTAATAACATTTGCACAACCCATTGCGCCAAAAAGCAATCCATTGCTTGCCTGCAATAATTTTCTCTGGTCATAATAATTGGTTGTTTGATTAAAATCATAAATATCTGAATAGGTATTTGTTGAAATATCAAAACTATAAATATTCCCATCGTTAAAGGCTCCTCCATAAATTGTTGTTCCATAAAGCAATCCATTTGTTGCCTGAATAACACCAGCACCAGGATAATAACCATTAAGGCTGTCAAAATCATAAATATCGGAATAAACACTTGTAGAAACATCAAAGCTAAAAATTACTCCATAATTATGTGCCCCACCGTATTCAGTCGTTCCATAGAGTTTTCCATTAGTGGCTTTTATTAATCCTGCCAAATATGGACCTTGACCAATCGTACTATCTTCAAAATAATGTAAAGGGGTATAAATGCTATCAACAGGATTATAACTAAATATTACACCTCCCCCATTTGTTCCACCAATAGCAGTTCCATATAATTTCCCATCGCTTAATTGAATTAAAGTACCATCAGGATCAACTCCTGTAGAATCACCAAAATCATGAATATCAGTATAAATATTTGTAGCAGGATCAACTACATATATAACTCCTTGATTAAAATTCCCACCGTAGTAAGTCATTCCATATATTTTCCCATCAGATGCAACCATTGGACCACTAAGAGGATTCCAACCCATATCATAAAGATTAAAATTGCATTCAAAGCCGTAAATATCAGTGAATAAACCTGAAGCAGGGTCAAAAGAAAAGACAGTGCCACCATTATTACAACCTCCGGCAGAAGCGATACCATACAATTTCCCATTATGTCCAAATGCAAGATTTCCGATACTCCCCCATCCTAACGAATCAATAAAATGATAAAATTGCATATTGCTTCCATCAACATTGGTTCTAAAGATAGATTTCTGAGTTATCCCCCAAAGATGCGTCTGTCCATCAGCCATCCCCATCATTAATAATAAAGAGAGGGAAATAATTGTAAAGATTTTTTTCATGTTATTTTAAATTTAAAAGTTTATAATTTTTATATGAGGGTAAAATTACGGTTAATCATCGGTAATTCCTATGTTTAATTTTTATAACTATACATAAGGAGTGAAAAAACAGGTCAAATAATCCTTATCAAAACAATCTTCCAAAGTTTTACCGATTATCCAATAAACTTTCCTATGTTTGCGCCCTGATTAAAAAATCAACAGGAAGTTGGAAATCGAATTTCTTAACTTATTATCCTTCCCAAGACTATTACTCATAAAAAGGGAAGGCTTTTACTCCAAAATCATAAAAGCACAGAAAAGGTTCTTTAAAAGATTGTATTGAAATTTTAAAAATCGGGTTTGATTTCCTTAGCGTTTGGTTTCAGACAGACTATGTTTGGTTTCAAACAAGCCGTGTTTGATTTCAGACAGATGAAATTTGGTTTCAGATAGACCGTGTTTGATTTCAGACAGATGAAATTTGATTTCAGACAGACCAAATTTGATTTCAGATAAGACTTATCTGATTTCAGACAGGCTGAATTTGGTTTCAGATTTTGAAAATCTGGTTTCGAATTTTGAAAATCTGAAACCCTAAAAAGTAAAAATGAGTTATAAATCAATATATTAAGTATAAATTAAAATAAACAGAAAATTATGAATCAAAAAGCAATTCACATCGACAAATCTTCGACCTTACCCCAGATTATTGAAAAATCAGGATTGGTCGAAGTTGCTTGTCAGGCAGACACTAATGTTGACATTATTGCAAAAGGTGTCGATATTGAAGGAAAAATGGTTATCGCAGTTGGTAAAAAATCAATTGTTGATAACATGGTTTTAGCATTAAAAGAGGCTACTTCGGCACAAGGTATTGCTGAGGATAACCTGATTTCGTCATTTAATCTTGGCGTGGATAAAGCCAATGAAGTTTATCCGAATGATATAGTTAAGTTGCAAAATCTGAAGCTTGATTTATCAAAAATTGCTGAAAAAGTTCCTTTGCCATTAAAAATTACCGGTTGTTCGGTTGTTCAAGGTTCGCACACTGGTAAGGGCAATATGCATTTTAAACACGGAGTCCATATAAACAGTTATATGGTTATGGAAACTCAGGATGGTGCTAATTTGCTGGATGAATCGAAGTATTATCCTGGCAATCCTGTGTCGTTTGATAATTCGAGAGGAGGAGAAGTTTCTCCAAAAGACCCAACAAAACCATCGTGGTTCAGGGTTTATGGAAAAAATGCAACAGGTGGCGGCGAATGGTCAGATCCATTTGGTGGTTTTCCGTTTCATTAATTAAAATTTGACAACTTTTTGAAAGTTGTCAAATCTAAAAAAGCCGCTCCGCAAAACGGGGTGGCTTTTTTGTGGACGATATTTTGATGTTAATAGGATACATCTTACTTTGAACGCTTATTAAGACTATATTTGCATCCTCGAATAAATTATTCAGTTAAAGCAAAATAAATGTATCCCACCTTCGCCGACCTTTTTAAAGACCTGACAGGGATTAATCTTCCTTTTCCATTTACATTAATTCAATCATTCGGGTTGATGGTTGCCATTTCTTTTCTTCTTGCAGCATGGTGTTTATCAAAGGAATTGAAAAGAAAAGAGGGATTGGGATTATTAAAACCATACGTTAAAAGAAAATTAATTGGAGAAGCTGTAAAACCATTCGACCTTATTCTATCAGGAGTAATAGGATTTATTATTGGATATAAATTATTGGATATAGCTTTAAACTTCAAAGAATGTTCGGCTAATGCTCGTGAGTTTATCTTTTCATCAAGAGGAAATTTTATTGGTGGATTAATAGGTGCAGCAATAGCAGCATACCTTAAATACAGAGAAGTAAACAAACAAAAACTTGATAAACCTGAATGGGTTGAAGAAACAATTCATCCTTACCAAATAGTTGG
>Ga0207096_1082_pt1 | contig 17819 bp, 19 predicted proteins | sample Alteio_BWMinHeat_86_FD_153547 | JGI IMG/M metagenome (GOLD analysis project Ga0207096, IMG submission 153547) | Enriched cells from forest soil in Barre Woods Harvard Forest LTER site, Petersham, Massachusetts, United States -... | ecosystem: Environmental > Terrestrial > Soil > Temperate forest >...
ATAAAAAAGATTGGCATCTAATTGGCGGTCACTCACATACTGCTTTACAGCTTTTGTGACAACCTGATGCTCTAAATTGCTTTTTGTTAAAATTTCATCAATTTTTGTGAGAGTGGCTCGAAATTCTCGGTAATCTAATGTGCCGTAAACGTTTGGAAGCTCTGGACGAAATTCCTGTTGAAATGATACAGTTCCCATAGCGTGTTACTCCTTTCTGACGAAAGAATTATAACACGCTTTTTTCGGGGGGAGGTGTCAATTTGACACTTTTTCCCGGACTTAATTAACGCATAATTCATTGAATTTATAGGTTTTTTGCCGAATGGGACAGGCTCTAGAATATAACTCTTAATCAATAGGTCGTTGGTTCGATCCCAACACGGCCCATCAATAAATCATCAAGTTAGACGTTAAAGTTAAAGTGCTCCTTTGTAGCATGTGCAAATTTGTCACAGAAATCCTTTCTGCGGCAGACTTAAGATGGTCACTGCTTAGGTGAGCATATCGTAAAACCATCTCAAAACTGGCCCATCCTCCCAATTGTTGCAGCTCTTGGAGGGATGTGCCATTTTGTACATGCCATGAGGCCCAGGTGTGTCGCAAGTCGTGCCAACGAAAATTACTAATACCAGCTCGTTTTAAAGCGTTTCGCCAAGCCTTAGTATTAAAATGTTTGATGGATTGACCCTTATACGAAAAAATAAATCGAGGGTGATTTCCCGTTTGTTTTCGTATGACTTCCATAGCCTTGGTGTTTAGCGGCACAGCAATGGCTTTTCCAGATTTTGATTTGCAGGCTGGGATAAAGGCGTGGCATCGATTAAAATCAATCTCAGACCATTCCAAATTGGCAGTATTCGATTCCCTGAATCCAGTATGCAGCGTGAATTCCATTGCATCAGCAAGATGCATAGGTAATTCTTTTTTTAAGCGGGCAACTTCATCAGAAGTTAACCATCTTATCCGCTTATTATCTTCTTTACGCATACGAACAATAGGTGCTCTATCTAACCATTCCCGGTTTGGCGCCAGGTATTTCACCATTGGCAGCTTTTTTTTCGGACACCTTCGGGTGTCATTTTTAAAAAAATGGCGGCTTCTTGGAGATCGAGAGTGTTCATATTGTTACCGGGTTATTTTGCAATATCGGAATGATACTTTAAGTATTCTTTATGTCAATACTCAATGTATCAAATTTGGAAGACCCTATTTTTAAAGATGGCTTTAAGCATTTCTTAAGTATTGTTTGTTAGTATATGTGTTCAATTTAATCTTTAACTTCAAATAGAGGTAAACAAATGAGCACTACAAGACGACAGATTATTACCAACGCTGAGAAAAATGTTGGTTCTTTTTCTCAGTATGCTACTGTAGCTGGCGCAGGTGAAAATATTCCTTTTGCACAAAAACCCGCGCAACAGCTATTGCAAGGCCTTGGATGTACTAATAATGTGGGGGGGGCATTGACCAGGACAACAAATGGTCAACCACTCAACAAAACAGGTAACCCAGCAGTAGTCATCAAGTCTTTTACTGCGAGCAAAACGGGTGACCTTACAATATCAGGTGGCAGAATTAATAGACTACTAAATAGTGCAAAAATTTATATTAATACCGCTATACTACCAGCACAAATCTACACAAACGCTCTTGCAAATAGCGCGATTCGAGCACAAACAAAGGAGGTTAATCCCGAAACGGATACCCATTGGCAAAATTTGGCCGTAGGCATTTGTCATGCGCAGGAAATTGATTTATTAATGACACAAAACGTCAATAGCGGCGGCGCAGCACTTGCGGATGTTAGAACAGGGCAGATTCAAGAAAATGCTCCTGCAATTTTACTTTTATCAAGCCCAGCTTTAAATTTTGCATATGGTCAAGCTCGTTTCCTGGAAAAAAATGCTCCTCAATTTATTCAAGGAATGTATCGAAATTTGTTTAATGCAGCAGTGTCTGAAAATAGACAATATATTGTGATGCCAGCTGCAGGATTAGGTGTTTTTGGAGGTGATCCAAATGTTTATTTTGAAGCATTGATGACTATTGCAAAAGAATACCCAAATCTAACTATTGTTTATCATCCAGCCCGATTCGGAACAGAATTCAAGACTGCCCTGCAACGCTTCCAACCATCTAATGTTGTGCAAGCCACAAAAGATGTTGTTTTTCTTGCAGACGAACTCTGTAGAGCCGGACACCCATGTGCTTTGCATAATCCTTCAGATTGTGATGTTGTTTATGGTGTATATGACATAGGCGAATATTGGAAAACAGGGAAAGGAAGTGGTTACGTCGCTGAAGAACACATCGGCGCTATGACGACTGCTCCTCTCAATAGCCGTCTTCTTAATCCTTCTGCTTACACAAATGTTGTTGAATTTAATCCTGCGGTACAAAAAAAGAGGAGTCAACAAGTTGCATCTCAAGATACTAAGGTGTCAACAAATAACAACAACAACAACAATAATAATAACAATAGTAGTGATAACTCAGGCAGTGCGATTTCTACTACGGAAGAAGATATTAGGACAAACGCGCAGCTTGTTGCTTCTGCTTCTGCGGCACAAATAAATCATAGTGGTCAACAAGCATCTCAAGGTGACGAGTCATCATCAGTAATTGCAGCACCAACACCAGCACCAGCACCAGCACCAGCACCACAGCAGCAGCAAGCAGCAGCAGTAGTAGTAGTAGCAGCAGCAGCAGCAGCAGCAGCAAGCAGCAGCAGCAGCAGCAGCAGCAGTGATAATGGTGGTGAACCGATTAACTCAGTTTCTACACGAAGAAGTCATACAGGGTTGATGCTAACTGCAGGAGTAGGTGGTGGCGTAGCAGGTTATTTTGGTGGGTCTGCTGCAGCTGCCTCAGGCATCACCTTAGGCCTCACAGCAACGACATTTGTCTTGTTTAGCACTGTTGCGGGAGCTGGTTTACTCATGTTAATGGCTTACTTGCTTAATCGAAGTCTAATGCGTTGTAGGCCTGGTTTGTTCTCTTCGTCAGTGTCAGCAAATAACGTGACACCGGATGATAATAACAACATAGCGTATAACCGTTCCCCGCGCTAATAGTGGTTTGCATAAATCTCTGTGGCGTTATTTATATACTTTCACAGCGACAGAGTTCCTTCTTACAGGGGGCTCTGTGTCGCTGCTCTATGATATGAATATTAATAGGTGCTCAATTTAATTTGTATTGCTACTCGATAGCCGTAAACTTCGGCTATCATGTCTGTCACCGCATAGTATAAAGGAAACAAAATACTGCCTCGCAACAGGAAGCTGAAAGGCTGATTATTGAAGCTCCTACAAAAAAATTATATGGATAATTAAAATACAATATGTAATGATTATAAAATGTAGCAAATGGTTGGCTACACAGGTATCGCTGCGAAGAAATTACTTTTGTATTGATCTATCTTTGCGAAAATTTAGGTAATTTTTGTTCATCGAGAACTCCTGACCGCATGAAATATTAGGGGATATGTCAATTTTCTACATCATCTCTGAAATCACTGTTATACATTGAAAATGTAGAGAACCACTAGATGAATACAGATGCTAATTTTAAAAAAATATATCAATTACAGGAAAAAATTTTATCTTGGGCTAAGCATGAGAATAATATAAAAGCAGTTGCAATGATTGGATCTTATGCGCGAAATAACCCAGAAAAAGATTCCGATGTAGATTTTATTATTTTAACCAATACGCCAGGATATTATATAAAAAATGCAAATTGGTTGAATTACTTTGGGGAGGTTAAAGAATTTGAAATTGCTTTCTACGGGAATGTCACCTCTTTACATGCTCGATATATCGACTTTCCTAAAGTAGAATTTTCTTTTACAGATGAAAACTGGATAGCTATACCACCGCATCAAGATACACTAAGAATAATTATGAATGGTATGAAGGTTATTTACGATAAAAAAAATCTATTTTCTCAATTTATTGATTATTTAGTCAAGATACAGCCAGAGATTACATTTCGTTTAGCAACAATCAATGATAAATCTCTCATCTGGCAGTGGTGGACAAAGCCACATGTTATCGAATTTTGGGATAATAGCCCAAACATGTGGCAAAATGTAGAAAATTATTTTCAAGGTAAAAAAAATTTATTTGATTATTGGATCGGTTTTCTTGGCAAAACGCCTTTTTGTTTATTAATGACATCTGAAATTGAAAAGAATCTACCGCCAGATGACCCTTATTTTAAGTGGGTTAAAAAAAATGGTATAACTATGGGGGTCGATTTTATGATTGGTGAGGAAGCCTTTCTTGGAAAAGGACTGGGTCATCTTACGTTAAGGGAATTTTCATCATTATTACATGAAATGAATGTGACTAGATTAATTATTGATCCAGCAGAAACTAATTCTCGAGCTAAGCATGTTTATCAAAAAGCCGGGTTTGAAATTGTTGATACCTTTAGTAGGACGCATGGTTATTTTTCTGGAATTAGACATTATTTAATGATAAAGAATTTGTAAAAATTTAAGAAAACAGACAAGCTAACACTGGAGTATTAATGAAAAATTCAACCGCATATAAATCACAAAAAGCAAGAGATAAGACTCTTGTGTCATATGATGAATTCTTACAATATTGGCCGGTTCCGTATCAATCGCAATATATTTTTACTAGCTTTGGCGAAACTCACGTTCTTATATCAGGTTCAACCACTTCGAAACCACTAGTGCTTTTACATGGTGCTGCGGGAAATTCATGCATGTGGTTTTATAATATTGCTGCGCTTTCCAAACAGTTTCGAGTTATTGCTGTAGATATAATTGGTGAACCAGGGAAAAGTGCTGGAACGAGACCCTTATACAAGTCAGAGGATTATTCACATTGGTTGAAAGAGGTATTAGAGAATTTTGATATTAAAAATGCAGCCTTATGTGGTCTTTCATTAGGAGCAATGCTAGCATACCGATATGCGCTTTGCTATCCTGAATCCGTTTCTTCTCTCGCTCTTCTTGCCCCACCATTAGCGAATCAAAGTTTTGCAGTGATGTATAGAGCTGTTCTAGCCAACCTATTCCCAAAAATGTTTGCAATGAAATTTTTAAATTATATTTCAGCAAGCGCAGTGCAATGGCCAGAATGGGGAGTAAAAGCTTTTATTGTTCCCTATCATGCCTATAAGTTCAATTTTGACAAGGTCCCACTTATGCATGAGTATGATTTATCCAAACTGCCGGAAAAAACACTAATATTGCTGGGTAAACAGGAAGTACTATGTAATCCTGCAGAGGTTGTGCTTAATATGAATTCAATTAATGTAGACATTATTCCGGGAGCTAAGCACACTATTAATGCAGATCAACCTGCAATAGTTAACGCAAGATTACTAGATTTTCTCTGTTGATTTATATCAATGACACCAAGGTCATAATGATGAATAGCGGTTTACGAAAAAATATTTATCCCAACATATGCCGATTAGTTCAATTCAAACGCATCTGCCAGGTCGCTTATTGGGTATTAATGAAATTACCTATCTTGTCACTTTGTTGCGTTAATGCTAGCGCTTACAGTGCTACGGTAACTAGTGCAGATCAATCTAGAGTTATCACCGACGTTAAAAAATCCGTGAGTTATATTGAAAAAAACGGGATAGAAAAAGCAATCACTCATTTTAAAAATTTTGATGATATTTTCATTGGGAACTATAACGGCATGTTTTTTGTTTCCCCCTTACATCCTGAGTTAATTCGGAAAAATCAATTCAATTATAAAGATTCATCAGGAACCTTGGTTGTTCAAGAAGAAATTAATAAAGCTAAAGCAGGCGGTGGATGGCTAACAGGACGTTGGAGAAAAAATTCTCTTACTGGAAAATATCAGTGTAGGAAGATTTACATTCTTCCTGTGGCTGGAAGTTATTTTGTGGGTTCTTGGTATCATTACTCCTCGAATAAGCAAGGGATCTGTTTGATTTGATTACAACGAAAATCTAATATACCCGGTGGGAAAAGTCCTTAGCCAATATTTGTATGTAATGTGGTTTGATGGTAACGTAATCATATTTACTGAATCTAATTAATGTTTTTCAAAGGACAGATTTTTTCATGAGTGATAACATTACAATTGCTGTTTACCAAGGAAAAATACTGCAAGGCAATGCAATAGAAAATCTAAATAAAACCATTCAACAACTTGAGATTGCTGAATCAAAAGGGGTAGATATTCTTTGTATGCCGGAATCATTTTTACATGGCTATTTTGAATCAAAAAATGAAGCGGTTAATCATTCAATCTGCTTAGACAGTGATGAGTACCGTCAATTGTTAGGGAGGCTATCTCGTTTTAAAAAGACGACCCTGTTACTGGGAGTGAATGAACAATATAAGAATGAAATTTACAATACAGTTGTTGTTATTGAGGGTGGTCAGCATATAGGAAGTTACCGTAAGGCATATACATATTCACCGTATGATTATTTTTCTTTAGGCAAAGAATTCCCTATTTTTGAAAAAAAAGGAGTCCGGTACGGAATTGTGATATGTATTGATTGTATGTATCAAGAACCAGCGCATATTCTTGCATTAAAAGGTGCCCAGATTATATTTTGTCCCATGTTTAATAAAGTAAAAAATGACGCAAGGATGCTTAATTTTTTAAATAGTAAGAGCCACTTTATTGCGCGTGCATTTGAAAATGAAAGTTGGTTTGCTGCTAGTGATATTGTCTGGGAAGATGATGGTAAGTATATCTGTCCAGGGTCGGCAACAATTTTTAATAAAAATGGTGAAATGGTTAGTGTCAGTATTCCATTTTCAGAGAGCCTACTACAATATCAAATTCCATTAGGTATGCTACGAGATGACAGCTGGGAGCAGACCCACTATCGGCGTATGTTGGGAAATCCTGATTTACGTGAAATTCTGATGATTGAGTATGTGAAAAATACAATAATAAATAAAGGGTTATTATGAACTTATAAAGCAATGGTGCTGGATACAAAAGTATATAAATCAGTATTAGAGCATAAAATGCACAAAATGCTTGAAATTTCATATCAAATAACCTATGATATGGGTAATTAATAAAATTTATATAGAAAGCGAGGTAAAATTATGCAACGTAATGATTTATCAGCTAATTCTGAAAAGATTGCAAGTTTGCAGTACGAGCAACAACGAATTCAGCAAGAGCTGGATCGAGCATTACAAGAACAGCAAAGATTGCAAACACAACAAGCATCGCAACCGTCATCTCACCCTGAGAACCGACGACATGGACACGAGATATGGGTAAAAACTCCCACGGGTAAAGTATTAACTTTGCATTTTGACCAGGCCAGAGAGATGATTACAGGTCTCGATATAAAAAAAGCAATTCAAGAAAAAGAGGGTCTTCCTATAGAATCACAACGAATTATTAGTTGTGGGGCACAATGGCCAGATGATTGGACTGAATCTAAGATGAAAGAAGTCTATTCTGCTAGCCATCGCGATGTAGGGCTTGGAGACCATTTACATCTTCTTGTGATGAGATTAATACCCGAGTATCTGAAGTCCCTTGCTGACATGAATTATCAAACGCTAAAATCAAGAAGTGTCAATTTGGCTTGTCAAGTATCTCAAATTACTAGGGCTGCACGTTACTTGCTCCCGAGTCATCCAGATGCCGAAATTTATTGGAATACATTGAACTTGTATCAGAGAGCTGAAATACTAAAAAGTCAGGATTGTGATCAAATTATTTCTTCATTGCGAGCAGCTGATTCCCCTGCCATTTTGCAGGCGTCCGCTTCTGTATCGCAATTAAATAATCCGCCTTCGAGTGGTTCAGGAACAAGTAAATGTTCAATTATGTAAGTGAGCTTGTGTCAAAAGTACAGCTTTGAATAGCATAAAGGGGTTATGCGCACATCCCCGATAATGGAATTTATTATTTAGTATGAAAAGGAGTTGGTTAATGTCGAATTTTAAGAGAAATTCATCTATCATTTTTTTAATAAATGCTGTCGCAATAGTCATTGCGTACTATGCATCTATCCTGTTGCATGAGTGGGGTCATGGCACATTGGCATGGTTGAGTGGAATAAAAGAGAGCCCATTTGACATCCAGTATGGCGGATGGCTTTTAATGAATGCAGATGAGAATATTAACTATGCTAATTTAATTGATTCGGGTCGTGGAGTTGCAACCGCATTGATTGGAATTGCAGGTAGTAGTGTAAGTTTTATTCTTGCTATTCTTTGTTTGATTTTTCTCAAGTATAACTTTCAACGCGGCGCTATAAAATTTATTTTTGTATATTGGTTCCTCATTATAAATATGATTCCGCTGGTACAATATTTTACAATATCTACTTTTTCATCTGAGGGAGATGTGGGTCGATTCGTACATGGATTGAATATATCGGCTTGGTGGGTATTTGTACCTGGAACAATTTTTAATATTTATACGATCAGAAGAATTTTAAAGGTTGAAATTCCAAAAAGTTATGCTGTTTTTCCAATAAATAGTTTATTAGGCCGAAATTTATTTTTGTTAGTAACTCTTTGCATCCTGTTTTTGTTTATTTATACGCATGGCTATAACCCTCTTACTGATAAAGGAATGAATACATTTAGCAGAGTACTAGCAATGTTATCTATAGCCATAGTCCCTATATTGTTTCTTGCATGTAATGCATCACGCAGTTGGATGAAAAAAGCTATAGCAGTATATCGCATATAGATGCAATAAATTTTAAAAGGAAAGAATTAATATGAAGAATGAAATTGATATTAAATTACTTGTAGAATATAAACAACATATTCCACATTTAGCCAAATTGAGCTATGAACAACTGGGAAAACATTGGAATCCTAATGCTACTATTGAAGGGACAGAACAAAAACTGCTAGATCATGCTAACCACAATCAATTGCCGATGACACTTGTCGCTTTCGAAAATGAGCATCCCATTGGAATAGCATCATTACGAGCAACTGATGGTATACAACCCGAATTGACTCCGTGGCTGGGCGGCCTTGTTGTTAATCCACTACATCGTCGGAAAAAAGCTGGTGAATTATTAATTAACGCAGTAAAACAACAAACATTAAACTTTGGATATGACAAATTATATTTATTAGCTTTTGATGCTACTATTCCCAACTGGTACGCGAGCCTCGGATGGAAAAAGATAGGAGTTGATCAATTATTTGGTCATATGGTTACTGTGATGGACATTCATTTATAAGTTTTGGCTCGCCAGAAAAATCTATACTAGAAAAATATAAATAGGATTATCTTTGTGAAAATTTCAATGCTAGCATTCTGCCCTTATTTTTTATTGGCATTTTCTATACTTAGTTTATGGATAAAGCGTTCCATTTTGTTATCGGGAAGTCTATTCCTTTTGTCTTTTATAATGGGTCTCCTGACAAATAGTCTAACTCTTTTGGCTATCCCCAGTATTTTAAGTCTTGGCGTTTTGTTTTATTTTACATTTAAAGAAAGTTGTCCTGTTTGGTTGCGGGTTGGATGTGGTGTTTTGGGTTCTATTTTGGGAGGTGCATTAGGAGAACAACAAATGCCTGGATTTAATAACTTAAAGGTTATTTCTGATGTTGTATTAAGTCATAATGCTTATCCGACCACGCTCTATTTGAATTTTGATAAAGGCTTAGTAGGTTTAGTAATATTAGGTTTTGGTTGGAGATTTATTAATCAAGGTCTGTTGACTGTTAAAAATATGATTCAGGTAATTCCCATTATTTTTCTCACTGTTTTAATTATTATGACCCTTGCTGTTGCTCTCCATGGTGTTGAATTTGATCCGAAATGGACCCCTTTTTTCTGGATATGGGCTTTTTCAAATTTAATTTTTACTTGTATAGGAGAGGAAGCTTTTTTTAGAGGTGTTATTCAAAATGTGTTAGCAAGAACCTTTTTATGTTTTTCTCAAAAATCTTTATTGCCTAATCTTCTGGCAATTATAGGTGCTTCTGTTTTATTTGGTTTATGCCATTTTTATGGAGGACCTCAGTTTGTATTTTTAGCTACTCTTGCAGGCCTCTTCTGTGGTTATAGCTACTATAAAACAGGTAGAATAGAGGCCAGCATTTTAACTCATTTTACGTTGAATACGATTCACTTTATTGGCTTTACCTATCCTGTTCTAAAGCAATTTTAAGCCTAAAAGCAAAGGATCAAATCTTGTGGGCTCTTTTAAATTTCACTAAAAACACACCATTAAATTGCTATGTCTTAGTTTGATAAATTCTCAACCCTATATTGGCTAACATAATTATATTTATTAATATATTTACGGGAATTTCATAATAGTTGGAGGCTAACACTGGAAGGTAAGAAGGCAACCATTCCAGAATAATGTAAAAAATGTAATACTTAATACCCACGGTGAAGGAAAAGGTAAAATATTTACTGAGAAAATCGCGGCCCTTGCTACCACCATTGGCTAAGAACAACAATATTAATCCTACCACTCCTAGTATGGGGTTTTGCCAAATATTTAGATAATCGAGAAATCTAGGTATTTTTCCAATTATATTCAAAGCTTGCTGTTAATCAGCGCCCGAAGGGGACCTTTTCAACCGCAGCATAAAGGACCCACCCGGTCAGCGGCATAAAGGACCCACCCCAACCGCAGCGTAAAGGACCCACTAGCGTGTCAAACTTTCATTAATCAGAGTAATCTTTTCTTGAACTAATCAAGGAGGATTACCCATGGGAAAGAGAAGGTTTGAGATGCACGAATATCGTCAAATTATCGTTAGACTACGTTTAGGCGAAACGATCCGAGGGCTAGCACAATCGAGGTTGGCTAGTCGCAAGAAAATTAGGACAGTTCATAAGATTGCACTTCAACAAAAATGGTTAGACACACAATGTGATCTGCCTAATGATGATGAGCTGGCAAAATTTTTTAAACAACCACCAACGACACCTGTTACACAGTCTTCGGTATTGCCCTACAAGAAGCAAGTTGAAGAGTGGTGCAGGCAAGACATTCAAGCAAGCACTATTCATGCTGCACTTAAACGACAACATGGATTCACTGGATCATATGATGCAGTTCAACGATTTGCCAAAAAAATAAAAGATAAACTGTCAGTAAAAGCTACCACTATTTTAGAGTTTAAACCAGGCGAGTGCGCACAGGTTGATTTTGGTGCGGGACCAAAATTAATAGATGATTTAACAGGCGAGATCATTCCAACATGGATCTTTGTCATGACACTTGCATGGAGTCGCCATATGTATACGGAAATTGTTCTGCATCAAAATGTTGAGACGTGGCTTGGATGTCATCGTCGTGCATTCAATTTTTTTAATGGTATCCCAAAAAAGATAATTATTGATAATGCAAAATGCGCTATCACAAAAGCATGTTATTACGACCCTTGTGTGCAACGTTCCTATGGTGAATTTGCAGAAGGATATGGTTTTATTATCTCGGCTTGCCCACCGCATGACCCACAGAAAAAGGGGATTGTTGAGTCAGGAGTAAAATATGTTAAGAAAAGCTTTGTGCCATTACGTGATTTTAGAAACCTAGTCGACTCTAATCAACAATTAATGCAATGGAATTTAGAAACGGCAAGCAATCGAATTCATGGGACTACCCGTGAAAAGCCACTTACATTATTTACCGAAACAGAGTCTCTTTTATTAAAATCATTACCTGATAACCCGCCAGAACTTGCCATCTGGGAGAAAGTGAAAGTGCACGGCGATTGCCATGTTATGTATTTAAAGTGTCGTTACTCTGCCCCCCATCAACTTGTTAAACAGGAGCTTTGGCTACGCTCATCAGAAACGACTGTACGGTTATATCAAGACCATACATTAATTGCTATACATCCTAGGCTATTCAAACCAGGTAGCCGCCATACACTCGATGAACATCTACCACCAAATGCACTTGCTTATTGCATGCAAGATTCTCAATGGTGTTTAGAGCAAGCCAAAACAATTGGATCGTATTGTGAGAAAGTCATTCAAAAATTATTAAATAATTCTGTTATGGATTATCTACGGGCAGTACAAGGCATCATTAGTCTGCATAAAAAATATGGTAAGCCCCGCTTGGATGCTGCTTGCCGACGTGCACTTGTTTTTCAAAGTGTACGTTACAAAACCATCAAATCTATCTTAGAAAAAGGCTTAGAGTATGCCTCTTTGCCTGAACAAGATGCGTTTGATGCGCTGACCGAAGCATACACTGGACATGGACGCTTCGGTCGAAACACATCAACTTTACTTCAATAAATCATAGGAGAAATATCTTTATGACACATCCAATGCCAGAAATAAACTCCCTGCTGAAGCAGGTAAGATTATCGCATATTATTGACTATTTGCCACAGCGTAATAGAGAATCCATCGAGAAAAAATTAAGTTTCCCGGAATTCTTATCATTGGTTCTGCAAGATGAAATTCTTGGACGTGAAAACAAAAAACTGCAAGCACGACTCAGACGTGCCGGTGTTCGCGGCGACAAAACACTTGAAAATTTTGATTTCAATTTTAATTCAAAAATTAATAGGGCTCAAATTAGCGAACTTGCATCATGCCAATTTATTCCTGAAGCTGTTCCAGTTCTTCTTGTAGGCCCGTGTGGCACAGGCAAGAGTCATATTGCGCAAGGATTAGCGCATTGTGCAATTCGCAAAGGAATAGATGTCTTATGGTTATCGCAAAGTAAATTATTTAGTGAATTACAAGCTGCAAAAGCGTTTGGGCGTTATGAAAGAAAATTTGCCGAGTTTGCTAAAATCCCACTGCTTATTATCGACGATTTTGGTCTTAGGCCAATGCGATCACCGCAAGATGAAGATTTTCATGATCTCATCTCAGAGCGCTATGAGCGAGCATCAACTATTGTGACGAGCAATCTTGATTTTAGTGAATGGGGAAGCGCTTTCCCCAACCAATTATTAGCCGCAGCTACACTAGATCGTCTGCGTCATAATGCGCATAAAATTGTTTTAGAAGGAGCAAGTTTCAGGGACTCAAAAGAAGGTAACTCTAAGAAAAAACAGGAGAAAAAATAAACAGTTGCCACAGGATAGAAATTAGTTAAAAATATAGGCCGTTTGACACGCTTTTTTGACCCTTTTTAGTGGGTCCTTTATGCTGCGGTTTGGTGGGTCCTTTAGGGTGCTGAATGACAATGGGACTCGAATTGCTTTGGATATAGGTCTAGATGTTATTCGAAAAGAATGCAGGTTATTTAATAAATGGATAGAACGCATCGAAAGGTTGTGATCTGATGGATAAATAACGGTGTTCACGGTTTGGTGCCATGTTCGATTTCGAAATGAACCATGTCTTTAAATTCTTTGATTGACTCTGCTATGGGAGTAACGATGCTTAAGCTTCCTAGTAAGCTATTAAAAAAGCCTAAAATACCTAGAGCGCTACTCTTTGTAAGTGGGATTTTAAGTGGGGTTTGTGAAGGTGTGTGTCGAAAGGCTGGTATTTCAGTTCCTCGATTAATATTCTCTTTCCGCTTTGCTCCTCTGGGATTGAAATTGTTAAAAATATAGAGCTTTAAATTTAACTGATCACCTGTTAAACCCACTTGCTCTAGTTTGGCGAGATACTCTTTTTCTGAAAGTAAATTTTTAATTTTCTGCAATGTCTCACGTAATTGATTATGCCATATTTTATGTATCATATCTCGAATGTAATTATCTTTAAAAAAGGCTTTTTCAGTAATGATTTCTGTAAGAAGAGAATCAAATTGATCTAGCAAATCAATGAGTTTCTTGTTGTCGCTATCGTTATTATTTGTATATTCAATTGGCACTAATTTGATCCCTTATTTTTGACTAACTTTCATTATCTTCACCAAAATTTCTTTTTTTAAAATGTCATTAATACCATAAGCCCAATAATGATATATTCCATCAATCACCTCACTTTACTCCATGTTGCCAGCAAAATACCCATTCCTTCCACATGCTTTGAACTTGCTGAATGATATTATCGCGTTTCGTGATATCTGTAGAATCAAGTTTTGGCATAATTACATTGAGGACGCCATCTACAAAATATCTGGGTTTCCTCTTCCTTTTGTTTAATGCTTTGAAAATCCAGAAGATGTCTAATTTGTATGGTTCTTGCTCAATAGAGTGTGGCAAAATACCTTTGATATGAAGATTTAATTTAGTAATTAATTGGTTATGTAGCTCTTCATCGGTCATGTTCATAACAGTGGAATAACTTACAGAATCAATCGCCATGCTCAACGCTCCATTTGAGTGCATTTTGCTCTTTTTGGCCCGGGATTTGCTCCGACTGCCCCTCTGGTGCCCCATATAATTAATATAAAATTAACAAAATATTAATAATTAGTAAGTTAAAACTATTTTACATATGATTGTATATCATATGTTGCCTTCTATTAGTATTTGTTGTAACTTACCGCCACTTATAAAAATACCATATTTATGGAGTGGTAAGAATGGCAAATATCGAAAAAAGAACCACGAAAGATGGGCAAATAAATTACAGAGTAAAAATTCGACTCAAGGGACACCCAGTTCAAAGCGCAACTTTTGAACGCTTAACTGACGCTCGCAAATGGGTTCAGCAGACGGAGTCAGCAATTCGTGAGGGTCGTCATTTTAAAACAACAGAGGCAAAGCGTCACACTCTGTCAGAGGCTATCGATCGTTACATCAAATGTGTTCTACCCTCTAAACCAAAAAGCAAAAAATTCCAAACTCAGCAATTAATATGGTGGAAAGAAAATTTAGGTGATTACTCTTTAGCTGACGTGAGCCCTGCCCTCATCGCACAGCAGAGAGATAAGCTCACGCAAGGAGTTACACCAAGAGGAAAAGCTCGCACAGCAGCAACAGTAAATCGTTATTTGGCGGCACTGAGTCATGTATATACTGTTGCGATGAAAGAGTGGGGATGGATTGAAGATAATCTACTTCGTAAAGTTACTAAAATGAAAGAACCTCGTGGTCGAGTGCGATTTTTATCTGATGAAGAACGGTCACGTTTATTAGCGGCTTGTAAAGACAGTGAAAGTGCATATTTATATACTATTTTTGTCTTAGCGCTTTCAACAGGTGCCCGTAGGATGGAGATTTTAAGTCTATCCTGGTGCGATGTTGATTTGGTTCGTGGTGTCATTACTCTTCATGAAACAAAAAATGGAGAACGAAGAACACTGCATTTAGCCGGTTATGCGCTAGAGCTATTAAAAGAACACGCGAAATTACGTCAGCTTTGTTGCAACTTAGTGTTTCCTGGAAAAAATCTTAAAGACCCTATTGATATTCGAACGCCATGGGAAACCGCACTGAAGCGCGCTGGCGTTCATGATTATAAATTCCATGATAATCGTCACTCAGCCGCTTCTTATCTTGCTATGAATGGCGCTAGTCTCGCCGAAATTGCTGAGATTTTAGGGCACAAAACACTACAAATGGTTAAGCGGTACGCACATTTATCTGATGCACATACAAGCAAAGTTGTTGCACGCATGAACGAGAAAATTTTTGGTTGAGGGACTGGAGCTTATGCCATACTATCAATATGAAGCAAATCTTGAGCTTAAATTAAATAATTCATTTGAACTTAATAAGATTGAAAAAATAGAAGAGAAGAAATTTAACGAAATCCTTTCAAAAGAAGAGAATACCATTATTTCTCTATTAGATTTATTCTATCCCCCAAGATTTTGGAAAAGAGAGAATGGCAAAACCGACTTTTATCCAACACTACCGATTGAAAGACGCAGAGTAGCTTTAGAATTATTGCAGCAAGAAATGATGAACGGCAACATTTCTTCCAAACTAAATAAAATTGATTTGGAGAATGGATTTAAGAGGTTGTTAGCGGGTGATTTTACCCATGCCATTGTATATTTTGGCTTCACTGCGCTGCAATCATATGCTGTTGCGAAATACGATCATAACCAGTGTGCTATCATTGACATTAAAAACCCATTAGCAACATTGATAAAAACAAGTTTGTTTATTGAGTTAATGATTGAGCATAATCATCTTCCATTTGAAACATTACATTTTGAAATTGTTTATAACCTTTTTCAAAATTGGAATAAAAAACGTCTTCAAAAGCTAAAAATTGACCTGCTAAGTGAAGAAGACTGGCCTTTAATTGATGCTGTATCTGTATTAGCAAATTTTTATGCCTTACCTGGATGGGTTATTAATGCGGCTAATGTAACTGGATTTTCATTGCAGCCAATACATCAACCGTTACGATGGGCTCGAGAAACTGCAGAGAACAGCACTGAATCAGAATATTTTAAAAGAAAAATAGGTCGAATTGATAAAGGAGAACTACCAAATGATCTTAGCCAACTGTATGAAGAATGGAATAAAACATTAAAAAAAATTAAATATGCAATGTCATTTGAAAGAATAATTCATAACGGCGGCGAAAATATAGATACTATAAGTGTCAGAGTAGATAAGAAATCATTTTTGATCTGGGCAAAACAACGAGGATATCAGTTATATTTAGAACATCCTTTACCCCCGTCAAAAACAATCTAAATCAAACGAGTTGCATGAAGCAATTAAGAATCGTATTGAGAATATAAAAAATAAAATAAATAAATTTCCAAATAACAAAACTGTCTGGGATAGTATTTATAATGATAGAAAGAGTTTTGAATTCATTACACACATGGATCGTTGGAGTACAAATTATGCAAAAATTACGTGGTTTAGTGAACATAGTTCTGATAATCCTATGAATAAAAAGAGCTTTCAAACATTTATGTCCAAGATTCGCCTTGGTTGTCCAAAAAGATAGATTGTTTCCACGCTAGTTTCCACGTTTCCATCGTGGAAAATGACGAGGAATTTTTATTAGTAAGCTATCACCTGTAACACAACGCATAGCAATTTCGTTATGTGTCTTTAAATTATAGGAGATAGCTTACAATGAATAGCAATAATCATTCAGATATTCCGCGTACTCGTTTTATCCCTGCCCCTGCATGGTCAGAATATCATCCCTGGCCAAAGATTGGTGGACTTAGGAGTTTGATTTTCAACAAAGACAAAAATGGCTTTCATAAAGTCATTAAAAAAGTCGGCAAGCGTGTCCTCATTGATGAAGCTGCATTTTTTGAGTGGGTAGCAAGTCAGGGAGGTGAATAATCATGGCTATTAAAGATAATTGCCCAGCGCCACTGGGCAATCCTAAAACTAAGACTCATTATAATAATTCAGCAGCTTCGCAGAGAGCAAGAATTTTAGACCATTTTTCAAAGTGTCCAAGATTATCGACTATACAAGCACGAGATGAATATGGAATCTTACATCCTTGCGGCAGGGTGATGGAATTGCGCAGAAGTGGTTATCGAATTGATACCACATGGATAAAAGCTCCTGATGCAAATGGCGTCTTTCATCGCATTGGTCAATATGTGTTTCAAAGTAACGAAAAGGGGGTAAATCATGAATCACTATAAATTACCTCCATCAATTGAGCAATCGTTTCAAAGAATTGGTTTAATCTATGAAGCGTACAAAGCATGTTCAAGTTACTCTGCTAATACTTATGTTCTAAAGCGCGAGAGGGATATTGGTCGCAATTCAATGCCACTGTATCGAACAGTGCTCATGCAGGAAATTGATTTTATGAAAAATATCCTTCTCGAAGAAATGGAAAAAGATAAGGACTTGTCAGGCCATGACTTACAGACAAGTTTGGAGGTGTGATATGCGATATAGGACTATTGACGTCCGCCTCTGGGGAGACAAAAGGTTTCACGCTTTAAGCCGGTTACAGCCGAGTGGTCAAGCGTTATTCCTTTACTTGTTAACCAATCCGAACACTACTTCT
>Ga0207096_1083_pt1 | contig 17801 bp, 13 predicted proteins | sample Alteio_BWMinHeat_86_FD_153547 | JGI IMG/M metagenome (GOLD analysis project Ga0207096, IMG submission 153547) | Enriched cells from forest soil in Barre Woods Harvard Forest LTER site, Petersham, Massachusetts, United States -... | ecosystem: Environmental > Terrestrial > Soil > Temperate forest >...
TTATGAAGGTCTAAGAAATCATAAGTTTTATAATCAATCCGATAAACATAAACACCCTGCGAAGCCGGAAGACCGTTTATGGTACCATCCCATCCCTGGCTGATATCGGCAGATTCATAAACTAATGTTCCCCATCTGTCGAAAATATACATATGGAACTCGATAGCACCTGTGCAATAAGCCATGAAAGTCAGATTTCTGTTATTTCCACCATCCGGTGAAAATGCACTTGGCACATACATATCGGTAGGGCAATAATCCTGAATAAACTTGGTACTGCTTGCAAGACAGCCGAAGGAATCGGATACGGTTGGAGATGCTCCGGCTACGTTTACAGATGCTTGGACTACGGTTGGAGATACCCCGGCTACGGTTGCGGATGTTTGGACTACGTTTGAAGATACTCCGGCTACAGTTACAGTTGCTCAGGCTACGTTTGCAGATGGAGTGCCTAAACTAAATTTTAGGTCATTTTTGATAGAATATCTAGAAATTTATAACCGATTCCAACATTAATTCTTTAATCTATGCTTGATAAGGATGTCGAATTATATATTAGGTCGGGGGTGGGGGCGATTGATTGTAGTGAACTAAATTCGATGAACTGAACCTTGATAGACTCCGCCCGATAGATACCATTTTTCCTGCCTGAATAAACTTTGGTTTATGAATTGAACCTTGCGGCAGGAAAAATGGTGATAGCAGGACTAAGTTTCCGACGAGAGGTTCGGATATCGCCCAAAAATTAATAGAAAATTTAAAAATATGCCCTCACTTGAACACTTCCTGTGTTAATTACATTGGTGGTTTCGGATTTTCGACCATCATAATTGAGGCTTAATTGCATGTTTTGGGAGAGATTTCGCTGAAGATTGATGCCCCAGGTGAGATTTTGACCGTTGTGCAAGCCCTCCAACATAGAAAAAGCGACGGTGGTGTTTTCGGATGCGTTGTAATTGAATTTGACGTAATTGAATTTGGCTGTTAGAATACCTTTGGACGGGAGACTGTATTTAAACTCGGTACCGAAATTGTTTTCGATGGCTCTTTCGCCGCCTAATAATGGATTATTTATTTTGTCGGAATAGGTATAGGTGAGACTTGCACGGAAGGAAACGCCCGGCTGATAGGAGATTTTGGGGTCTATCTCTCTGAAATTATAATTGTAATCATTGGTGGAGAAAAATTGTGAAGCGCTTTGTTTATTGCCTTCTTTTAGACTTAAATTGAGACCTATGAATCGGGTAACATTCCATCGAGAATTGAGGGTTTGGTCGGTGGCAATCCGGGAATCGAAACCATTGGAAAGCAGGCTTTTATTCCGGACATCGGAAATGGTATAATCCATTCCCCATTGCGAACTGGTTTTATTGAAATAGATGCTGTTTCGGGCAGATGCATTGGTGCTTACCAACACTGAATCGTCAACATTATTCTGGAAGGGATTGAACAAAGATTTGAGATTATTATCCAGCGTTTTGCGGTCGGAACTGTAGGTTACATTATCAGAAAATCGTCCGATAAATTTCTTAAAACCTGTAGCTTTATTTCCAAATGCAACGGCAGGATTGATAAATAATGCCTCATTAAAACGATTTGTGTAATCTTTAATATAAACATCGGTGGGTGTGTAAACCCTTATGTAATCAGCCTGATCGGGAAAGGCGGCAATTTGAAATTCATTCAAATCCTGGATGCCATTATTATTCAAATCTCCGATATATTGATAAACTCCTGTCCCAGCCGGAACTTTTACATAGGTGTATTGTTGCTTCTGCTCTTGTCCTGTTCCAATTTCATAAAAGGTTGTTGAATTGATGACTTTTTTCAGTGCCGTGAAAGAATATTCCAAGCGATTTAACAAAGAGTTTGTTGGTTTTTGGAGGGATAAAGTTGTGTCGAGAATTGTTAATATCCGATAAGTAGTGTTGATGCTGAACCTGCTGTTTGGATTTTTCAATAACTCTAAATTGAAATCTGCATTCTGTGCTTTTGTTGATTGTTTGAAATCTAATCCCCATGCTCCATAATCATAGCGTTCACCATAATCCAATCGGAATTTCATTTTTGCTGTGTCTATACTTGCAATGTAAACCTGCCATTGATTGTAGCGATAACTGCTGGTTAATAGACTATTTGAAGTATCAGATTTGAATTTATTATTTTCTTCGTCCTCCTCCACCCCAATTGCAATTTTGCCAAATGATTTAGATAAGTCAACTTTCTGACGAAGAAAAGTCGATGGATTAATGGTTCCCATAGCATTTAACAAACTTACATTTGATATTAATTTGAATTTATTAAAAGTAAGATTTGTTCCGAAAGAATTCATTACGTTTTTGTAATCATTGCCTTTCAGATAAGTTTTGAAATCATAATTAATGCTACCTGATTTTGCATTGATGAGCGACAGATTCAAATCACCGAGATGGTCTTCGGCAATGGTTGTATCGGTAGTTCCTAAATTCCAATCGCGCTCAAACTCAACAGGGCGGTAGCGTTCGATGGGAGAAAAATATTTACTTGTTTGTTCATAATTCAATCCTGTTTTAAATATCCAACCAACCGAATCTTTTCCTAAATGAATATTATTTTCGAATCCGACTTTCAGAGCATCACCAACATCCTGTTTTTTTCCGAATGCTGAAAAAAGATTTACATCATTATTACTCAAAGCAGTTTCGATGTTCAACTTTGTGTTCTTGGTAAAAGCATAATCTCCACCCAAGGTAAACAGTTGTTTCTTTTTTGGAGTAACTAATAAAATAATCGGGTCGGAGTTTCCTTGTCTCACACCGTTAATCGGGGCAACCCATTGATATACTTTTCCATTTGCAGAACTATTTATCTGAACATAATCTCCATTTCCCTGACCAACAATTGAGAACCCTAAACGATATATCGCACTATCAGGACTTGTGCTGTAAACAAATATTTTGTGATAGAGAATTAAGTTAACTGTTGTATCAATTTGCTTATATAAAACCTGAGTCGAATCATAAGTAACGGTATCAATTGCCGGCCAAACGGCATTGTTAATATTATTTCCGATGCCAGATAAAAATTGTTGCTGCCCTTGACTTAAATTCTGCTGCAATGGTTGATTTTTGCTATCCTGCTCTGAGTAAGCATTGAAACGGATTTTATATTTTCCCTTTTCAAATTCAGTATTTGCAAATAACATGGAGCGTGCATAATTATTATTCGAGTATTGAAACTCAACGCTGATGCGCGAATCCTTTGTAATCAACCGCTTCGTCATAAAGGTCACTTCACCTGTATTGTAATCAATTACATAATCATTATCCTGACCGCGCTGCATTAAAGCACCATCAATAAAAACTTTTTCGGAGCCTGAGAGGATGATAATATATAACTCATTATTGGCTCCCGTCAATTTATAGGGTCCTTGATTTCCCTCAATTCCGACAATGGTATTCTTTGCATATTGCCCCTTCGAAACTGCTGCACTTGCGCCAACTCGCATTATTCCTGCGTTCTTTTTATTAGCTGTATCCTCAACAAAAAACTCGGAAGAAAATAATCCACCCTGTCCTTTTTTATAAAAGTTCATGAAATAACTATTGGGTCTTTTTAAATCAAAATCTCCGGCAATAAGTTTTGTTTTTCCTTTTGATAACTGGATGAAAACTTTATCGAAATCTTGAATTTGCTGTGTGTTTCCTTCGGGCTGGATAGGAATATTCTGGTCGGTGATGCTGGCGAGAATCTCAATATCATCACCCAACTTCCCAGCAAGCTGAAGATTCAGATTTGAATTCACTACCAAATCCTGGTTGTTTCCGAAAGTAACTCCACGAGAAATACTTCCGGTTTTATTCAATCCCTGGAACTGAAATAAATCGGCATTGCCATTATTCCCTGAATAATAAAACGGATTTACATTGCCATAAATATCCTTGGCAAGTTTGCGGACATCTTTATGCTGATAGGATTGTGAAAGCATATATGGAAAAACCCTGTATGTCATTTTCAAACTATCTTCCTTGATTGATTTATAGGCATCCGATTTTTTATTCCAAACCAATCTCGCATTCTCAAAAGAAATAGAATAGCTCAAAGTATCCACAACATTTCCATTAGCCGATGTAATATATAATGATTTTGGGATGGTGCTCAGGGTATCGAATTGAACGGTATCGGATTTAATCGAAATGTATTTTGTTCGAAGATTACTCACCCATTGAGCATTAGCATTCTTTGGAATAATCATCAACCATAAAAGAAAAATAAATGGGATTGCTTTTATACCTGACAGGAGGAAAAACCTGTCAGGATATGGAACAAAATGTTTTATCGTATTTTTCAAATTATTTTTAACCGCACTAAAGTACTTCAAATAAGTAAGTTAAACGTAAAAATAATGAATTTGTGTCAACATCTTGATATTAAAACAATTTTCTATAGTTTTGTTGGCTTATAATTATCAATATGCAAAAAATAATTTCATACAATGTAAATGGCATCCGTTCGGCGATGAGTAAGGGTTGGATTGACTGGATAAAAGCGGTGAATCCGGATATCATCTGCCTCCAGGAAATAAAAGCTAACCCAGACCAGATTGATCTCAAAGTCTTTGATGAAATCGGGTATAAACATTTTTGGTTTCCGGCTCAGAAAAAGGGATATAGCGGCACTGCCATCATCACTAAAACAGAACCTGACCACATAGAATATGGCTGCGGAATAGCGGAATATGATTTTGAAGGAAGGGTGATTAGAGCTGATTTTGGAGACGTTTCGGTGATGAGTGTTTACATGCCATCTGGCACAACAGGCGACATCCGGCAGAATTTTAAATATAAATGGCTGGATGATTTTCATAATTATATTGATGAATTGAGAGGCACTCGCCCCAACCTGATTATTGCCGGAGATTATAATATTTGCCATAAGCCAATAGACATTCACAACCCCGTTTCGAATGCAAATTCTTCGGGATTTTTACCGGAGGAAAGGGCGTGGATGGAGAAATTTATTAATAGTGGTTTTATAGATTCGTTCCGGCATTTCAATAAAGAACCTCATAATTATACATGGTGGAGTTTCCGGGCAGGTTCGCGAGATAAGAATTTGGGTTGGAGGATAGATTATCAGATGGTGTCAAAATCTTTGGAATCGAGATTGAAACGGGCAGTAATCCTCCCCGAAGCTAAACATTCAGACCATTGTCCGGTGCTTATTGAGGTGGATTTTTAGAGATTCACACCGTTTCAATTAAAAACAGATTTTTCAAGCGAGAGGCATTGTACGCATGGGATTTCATTGGCGAGGTCTCGCGGATGGCATCCCGTCCATACATTGCCTTTGGCGAGAGCTCGCCGGTGTCCTCCCAAGCTTGGGATTCCTATGGCGAGGTCTCGCGGGTATCATCCCGTCCGGACATTGCCTTCGGCGAGGTCTCGCAGGTGTCATCCCGTCCGTACATTGCCTTCGGCGAGGGCTCGCGGATGGCATCCCGTCCACGGGATTTGACCAAAATGAATTAATTATCAATACTTTATAAGAAAATGGTCAATTCGTCACAAATTTCAGGAAAACCGGAAACTTATAGCCCGTACTGACTAATCATATAAATAATTCCGGCAATTCCTGCCGCACCAAGTTCCAATTCGCGCTTGTTTACATTGGAAATATTATCGGTTATTGCATGATGAATGTCGAAATATCTTTGCGAATCGGGGAGCAATTCCATCTGCGGAACACCTTGGTCAATCAAGGGGCTGATATCAGAACCTCCTCCTCCGGGAATGAATTCATCAAAACCATAAGGAACAAAAAGGGGTTTCCAGGCAAGGACTTTCGCCATCATGTCGGGCTTAAAATCGAACCCAAAACCTCTTGGCACAAAACCACCGCGGTCGGTTTCGAGGGCAACAATGTGATGTTCTTTATTTTTTAATGCAAGCTCGGCATACTTCTTTCCACCTCTTAAACCATTTTCTTCATTCATAAATAAAACGGCACGAATTGTTCTTTTTGGTTTGATGCCCAATGCTTTGAATAATCTTAAAACTTCGATGCATTGAACAACTCCTGCACCATCATCATGAGCGCCTTTTCCAAGTTCCCAACTATCAAGATGACCGCCAAAAACGATAATTTCTTCAGGATGTTCGGTGCCTCGCATCTCACCAACAACATTGTATGATTTTTCATCAGGCAGGGTTTTGCAGCTCATTTTAAAATGAAATTTCAGATGTTTGTCTGATTTCAGATATTCGCTTAATTTATCCGCATCATTAGTGCTCATGGCGCAGGACGGAACTTTCGGCAAGCTATCATTATAATGCATTGCACCAGTGTGAGGATAGTCATCATGATTGGGAGTCATCGAGCGGCAGATGGTAGCAATTGCACCGTATCGCGCCCCCTCAGAAGCGCCTTTACTGCGTTGGTCAACAGCGCCTCCATAGCCTTGGAAAGTTTCTATTTTTGTTGGGTCAAAAGGATGATTATAAAATACAATTTTGCCCTGAACGCCTTCTTTTCCAAGTTTCTTAAGTTCATCCCAACTATACACTTCCACAACTTCAGCCGTAATTCCTGAATCGGGAGTTGCAACCGAACCGCCGAGAGCGCAGATATTCATATCTTCTCTTCTGCGAGAATTGCCCACAGCACGGAATACTTCAGCAAATTCCTTCTCGCCTCTAACCCAATGCGGAACCATGCACTCCTGCAAATAAACTGTGTCAGGATGAATGGATTCCATCACTTTCTTTCCCCAAACAACTGCAGCAGCGGCTTCGGGAGAACCAGATAATCGTCCGCCAATTTTTGTTGTGAGGTCGGTGAGGTCTTGAAAACATTGACCATTTAAAAGTTCCTGATCAAATATTTTTTTTATGAGGATGCTATCGTTTTGTGCAGCAGCATTTGTAATGAAACAAAAGGAAGCTAGGAGTAATGTGATGGTTTTTGTAAAGTTCATATTTTGGAGGATTTATTAGTTTAATGCTTGAGATAAATCGGCGATTAGGTCATCAATATTTTCAATGCCGATAGATAATCGAAGTAAGTTTGTAGGAGTTTTAGTATGAGGACCTTCCATGGATGCACGGTGTTCAATAAGGCTTTCAACGCCACCAAGACTTGTGGCACGAGTAAATAATTGAACCTTGGAAGCTACATTTCGGGTTGCAGCATCATCGCCTTTATATAGAAATGAAATCATCCCGCCATAAGCACTCATTTGTTTCGATGCCAAAGCATGACCATCATGAGTTTCAAGACCGGGATAATAAACCTTTTCTATTTTTGGATGATTGGAAAGAAACCTTGCTACAGCCATTGCATTTTCTGAATGAACTTTCATTCTAATCGCCAAAGTTCTAATGCCACGTAAAGTCATAAAACAATCAAATGGGGAGGGAACGGCACCACCAACTTGTTGCACCTCCCGGATTTTTTTAAAGAAATCATCATCATGCTTTGAAACAACTATTCCACCTAAAACATCACTATGACCACCTAAATATTTTGTGGTTGCATGAAAGATTATATCTGCACCTAAATCAAATGGATGTTGTAAGATGGGGGTCGCAAAAGTATTATCACAAGCGCAAATTGCCATGTGATAATGCGCTATATCGGCAATGGCGGCAATGTCAGTAATCTTTAACATCGGATTGGAAGGAGTTTCGACCAAAACAAGTTTTGTATTGGATTGAAAAGATTTTTTCACTTCATCAAAATCCTGCATATTGACAAAACTTACTTCTAAATTCCAGCGGGAGAAAATGTTTCTGAGCATTGTTGCAACACCGTGATACATATCATCGGGGACAATAACATGGTCGCCGGAGCTGAGGGATTGAAATATTGCCATCGCCGCTGCTGAACCGGATGAGAAGGCTGCTGCGGCTGCTCCTCCCTCTAATTTATAAACACATTCTTCTAAGGAAATGCGATTGGGATTGGATGTTCTGGAATATTTATGGCCTTTTGGATAGGAACCATCGGCAGAACGCTGGAAAGTGGAGGCAAGATTTATGGGTTGAACAATAGCTCCCGAAGCTTCATCGGGATGATTACCTGCATGGACAGCTATGGTTTCTGTTTTCATTGCTTATTTTAACCTGGTTTTAATATTGAGCAATAGTTCTCTGGTTTTTTTGAGGGTGATGAGGAGTTCGGCTTTGTTGAAGGAGCCTTTTTCCATTTCTTTTAGTTTTTGCTGGGCGCCGGGGATGGAATATCCTCTTTCGCGGACGAGATTGTAGATGAGTTTGAAGTGTTCTAAATCTTTTTTGTTGTATTTTCTATCGCCGCGGGTGTTTATTCGTTTTGGTTTTAGGATGTCGAATTGGCGTTCCCATAATCTAATGAGGGAAGCATTGACATCGAACATCTCGGCGACTTCGGTGATGTCCCAGAATAGTTTATTTATCTTGGCTTCGTACTTGCCGTCTTTGCCAAATTGTCCATCGTCTTCTTCTTCGTCAACTTCTTTCATGATTTTGTTTTTTTATTGAGCTACAAAAGTACGTTTTATTTTTGAAGAATTGGAAATGGGATTAAAGTTATTGGATTATTGAGCAAAATTTATGGCTTGGGGAGAAAATTTACTTGCTTGGGGAACTATTTTAGTGTCATGGGGAGAAAATTTACTGCCATTCGGAACTAATTTGGTCGCGTTCGGAACTATTTTGGTTGCATTCGGAACTAATTTACTCGCATAAGGAGAAAGTTTGCTGGCAAAAGGAACTTGGTTTGTGTTGGTAAGTGATTGATTAATAGGGTATTTAGTGTTTTGGGGACTTGAATGGTAGCGATAACGGATGATTTTCGCCGATTTGTGCGTGGGGCGATTGATGGCAGTGAACTAAATACGAGGAAGTGAACCTGAATAGACTGCGCCCGATGTTGACATTTTTTTCTGCAGAGCTGAGTTTTGTATTTTAAGATGACCTTTGTGCAGAAAAAATGGCTGCAGCGGGACTGAACTTGAGACGAGTGATGAAGTAGACGCCCAAAAAAGTAATTTGATAATGAGAAAATTTGGTAATTTGATAATTGAACCCAAAAATAATTATTTCAACTTCTTTTTGGAGAAATAATCGTCGATTTGGACTTTTGAGAGGGAGTTGAAGGTCATTTGGCGGGTTAATCCGGATTTTTGGGCGACGTTGATGCCGAAACGGACGTCTTCGATGCCTTCGAGACTGTGGGCATCGGGGTTTATGGAAATCAGGACGCCTTGTTCGGTGGCGTATCGAATCCATCGCCAATCGAGGTCGAGGCGGAGGGGATTTGCGTTTAATTCGATGATGACTTTGTGGGTGGCGCAGGCATTGATGATGGTTTTGTGGTCGAGGGGATAGCCTTCACGCGCTAATAATAAACGGCTGGTGGGGTGACCTAAAATGGTGGTGAATGGGTTTTGGATGGCGGTGAGGATGCGGGCGGTTGCTTTGTCTTCGGTCATTTTGAGGTTGGAGTGGACGGAGGCGATGATGAAATCGAAGGAGCGGAGGACGGAGGGTTCGTAATCGAGGGAGCCGTCGCCGAGGATGTCGGATTCGATGCCTTTATATATGTGGAAGGGGGCGAGTTTTTTGTTTAGATGGTCAATTTCTTTGTGTTGCTCGATGATTCTTTCGGGTTTTAAACCGTTGGCGTAGAAGGCGGTTTGGCTGTGGTCGGTGATGCCGAGGTATTCGTAGCCGAGGTCGCGGATTCGGGTTGCCATGATTTCGAGGCTTTTGAGACCGTCGCTGTATGTTGAGTGGCAGTGGAGGATGCCTTTGATGTCTTTCGGGGTGACTAATTCGGGGATTTGATTTTGTTTTGCTAATTGGATTTCATCTAATCCTTCGCGCATTGGAGGGGGGATGAATTGGAGACCTATACTATTATATATAGCTTCTTCGGTGAGGTTGTTTGTGTTTTCGAGTTTGAAGCCAAGTTCTATTAATGAGTTGAGATGGGAATCGTTGCCGGTGGTTTGGAGGAGGACTCCGTAGAACATTTCTTTTGAGGAGAAGTGGAGTTTGAGTTTTACATTGTCGTCGTTAATGAGGATTCCGCGCTCATCGGGTTTTGGTTTGAAGCCTAAATCCTGAAGGAAGAGGATTTTATTTACTGAGTAGGATTGCCCGATGAGGATTTCGATTCTATCGACAATATCGCATTGTCGCCTTATGTCGCCTGTGGCTGAAACTAATTCGATGCCTTGGGATTTGAAGCCTTTGATAATTGTATTGGTGAGATTTTCGAGGGCTGCCCAATGGAAACGACCTGTGTTTGAGATGGTGAACTCTATTGCTTTGCGGATTTGTTGTTGGGTTTTTTCGCCGAAGCCTTTAACCTCTACAAGTCGGTTTTCGTTGCAGGCATAGAGGAGTTCGCCCATTGTTTCGATGCCCATTTCTTTCCAGATGATGCCTGCTTTCTTGGGACCGATGCCTTTGATGCCCATCATTTTTACGATGCCGGGAGGGGTTAATTCTAAGAGGCGGGTTAATTCGGATAAGGCACCAGTTTCCTGGAGTTCTTCGATTTTGGCAATCATGCCTTTGCCGATACCTTCGATGTTATCTATCTCTTCCGGGGATAAATCGGTGATTTGTTTTTCTAATCTGTCTATTCGGAAGGCAGCATTGACGTAGGATTTAACTTTGAATTCATTCTCGCCATTCAAATCCATTAGCTTGGAGGTGAGTTTGAAGGCGCTGGCTATTTCTTTGTTTTCCATGAATTCTATACCTATTATATATAGGTGTGGTTTTTAATTAATATCTATATCGTATTCCATCCTTGCCTGAATGCCTTTCATTTTTAATAAGGATTGGAGTTCGGTATAGTATTTATAGGTTTCGCCGACTTTGTTTTTGAGGAAGGAAGTTTCGGCATCATCGGAGAGATTATCGAGGAATTCAGCTAAGGGTTCTTTTTGTTCGGGGAGATAGACGATGCGGTATTTATCAATCTTAGCCATTTTTGCAGCTATAACAATGGCGGTATCTATTCCGCCCAAAATATCGACGAGCCCCCTTTCCTTGGCATCAATTCCGCTCCAGACTCTGCCTTGTCCGAGACTATCTACCATAGCTTTTGGAATGTGGCGACCTTCGGAGACTCGGGTGATGAAGGTATCGTAAACCTTTTCAACGCTCTTTTGGACGATGGCTCTTTCAGATGCGGTTAAGGGACGGTCAATGGAACCTAAATCGGCATAGTTACCTGTTTTTACGTTATCGAAGGTGATTCCTAATTTATCGTTGAAGAACTTTTTGGCATTTAATAATAGGCCGAAAACACCAATTGAGCCTGTGATTGTATTGGGTTCAGCAACGATTGAATCGGCTGCGCAGGAAATGTAATAACCTCCTGAGGCGGCTACATCGCCCATGGAAACAATGACCGGCTTTGTGTTTTTTGTCAAATAGACCTCTCTCCAGATAACATCAGAAGCAAGGGCGCTGCCGCCGGGGGAATTAACTCTTAGAACAATTGCCTTTACTTTTTCATCTAACCGTGCCTTTCGGATTGCGGCGGAAGTGGTTTCGGAACCAATTTTCTTATCGTTTCCTTTGCCATCAACAATCTCCCCTGTGGCATATATTACAGCTATCTTTTCAGAAACGTATTTCTTATCATCCTTCACATACGCCTTGGTATATTTGGCAATATTGACTGTTTTGATTTCCTGTTTTGATTTTAAACTGAGTTTCTCGGATAATTCAGAATTGAACTGGTCCTGATAGGCAAGTTGGTCAACCAAATGGTATTTTAAGGCATCTTCTCCATTTTGAATGAGGAGACTATCAGCAATATTTTGAAGCTCTTTAACCTCAATATTTCTTGATTTGGATATTCCTGAGAGGATGGAATTCCAAATCGCACCCACATAACTCTGGACTTGCTTTCGGTTTTCATCGCTCATTTTATCTAAAATCAAAGGTTCGACTGCACTTTTAAATTTTCCATGTCGGATGATTTGTGGTTCAATCTCTAGTTTTTCTAAAGTACCTTTAAGGAACATAACTTCAGCATTTAGTCCTTTGAAATCTATTGTTCCTTGGGGGTTTAAAAATATTTTATCTGCTGCGGTAGCTACATAATAAGAACCTTGAGAATATCCTTCGCTATAAGCATAAACGAATTTCCCGGAGGTTTTGAAATCAATTAAGCCATTTCTAATCTCTTCAAGAGTTGCAATTCCGGCTGGGATAGTTGTTAAATCAAGATAAATTCCTTTAATCCGCTTATCCTTTTTGGCTTTCTTAAAATCATCCAGAATATCATTTAAACCAATATTTCCTTTAGAGGTCATGGATGCGAAATTGATATTTTCAAAGGGATTATTCGATGTTCTTTCGGAAATTGGGTTGTCTAATCGGGCATAGAGAACCGAATTATCGGAAACAGGGACAAGCTTATCTGAGCTAACAGATGATACAACTCCTGCTATCATCAGGAAAATAACCAGTAATAAAAGTAAAAAAGTCAGGAAAGAACCTAACATGGATGCGAACATGAACTTGAAGAATTGTCTCATTTTTTGTATTTTTTTGAATTAAGGTGCAATGATACGAAAATGATGGGAATTAAAGGTTAAATAAGTATTTAAAGTCATTATTTTAGGGATAAAACACATAAAAATTGAGTTTCCCGATGTCATCGGCAGACAAGAATGTGACATCGGCAGATAAGAATTTGTCATCGGCAGACAAGAATCTGTCATCGGCAGACAAGAATCTGTCATCGGCAGACAAGAATTTGTCATCGGCAGATAAGAATTTGTCATCGGCAGATAAGAATTTGTTATCCGCAGATAAGAATATGACATCAGCAGGTAAGAATTTGTCATCGGCTGATAAGAATTTGATGCCTTACTACCGTATTATGATAAAATAACCCTATAAAATAAAGAAATCATGAGACTCATTTTATATTTCACTAATTTTGGAGCCGTGAACTATTTGAAATCTTATGAATGAAGTTTTCTTTTTACTAGGCAGTAATTTGGGTGATAGGTTGGATAATCTGTTTAATGCGAGCAATTTCATTGAATTGAAGATAGGGAAGATATTCCGAAAGTCCTCAATTTATGAAACCGAACCTTTTGGGAATAAAAACCAGCCATACTATTTAAATCAGGTGGTTTCTGTTTTATCTGATCCATCGCCTCATGATTTATTAGATATTACCATGAATATTGAAAAGTCGATGGGAAGAATCCGAAAGGAAAAATGGGAAGAAAGGGAGATTGATATAGATATTTTGTTCTATGGAGACCAAATAATTAAAGAATCTTACTTGTCAATTCCTCATTCCGGGATAGAATTCAGGAGGTTTACGTTGGTTCCTTTGGATGAAATAATACCATTTTTCAATCATCCTTCTATTGATAAACAGGTAAATGAACTATTAAATAATAGTGAAGACCCCTTAGTGGTGAACTTTTATTTTTCATCACCAAATAAAGGAAAATTCAATAATATGTAGTTTTAATTTGGAAGACGGAAAATGTTTTATTACATTTGCAAACTTAAAAAAGAACCAAAATTATTATTTACCTATTAAGAATAAATTTAATTCAAAATACTATGAAATCATTCAAACTATTACTTGTAGCAGCACTATTGACATTTGGGAATTTATTAGTTAATGCCCAAACAACTACAACCACAACCGACCCCATGCCAAAAGCCAGTGATTATAATACCTGGTCAATTGGAATAAATGGAGGGATATCTTTACTTTATGGCAACGTAACAACAGAGGCTTATTACAAAGACCGTCCTGTAAAAGACCCAGGGTTATATTTTGGGGCTACGGTTAAAAAATCGTTATCTCATCTTTTTGGATTAGAAGCCCAGTTTGCAATGGGTGACATAAAAGGCAAGAATGTTTATGGAAGTTATTTTGACGGGCAACATAGATTTAACAATGTATTACTTAATGGTGAAGCAGAAACTAAAGTTCACTATGATATATCCCTTAATGGAGTTTTTACATTAGGAAATTTTTCATGGCTTAGTCGCAAAGCCAAAAAGTTTAATTTGGTAGGTTCCATTGGGTGGGGTTTTATTAATTTTGATCCTTCCTTTACCAGCGATTTTAATCAGGCTACTTCAAAAGTTGATACTGGTCAATCTATTTCGAAAAAGGGACTTGGGAATACCAACGAATTTATTGTCCCTGCAGGTATCGGAGTTATTTATAATGCATCTAAGCACTTCAATATTTTATTAAAATACAGGTATACTGTTGCGTTGGGTAGCAAATTGGACTATACTTGGGACCCAGCAGTTTATCATGAATCATTTGGTTATGCTTATTTAGGATTGATCTATATTTTTGGTAAAAAAGAGAAAAATATTGATTGGGTAAACCCTGCAGGGGAAATTTATGAGCAAATATCAGATGTTAAGAAGAAAATTGATGGTTTAGCTCAAACAGTTAACAATCAATTAGCAGATATGCATAACACTATTGACAGTGCAGGTAAGGCTACTGACAAAAAATTGGATGATTTTGGAAAAAGAATTGATGGATTAAATTCTGACTTTAATAATCTTAAAACCACTGTAAACAATATGAATACCGGTGGTTCAGGTTTCTTCCCATCTGTATATTTCCCTTTAGATGTATCAGCCATTCAGTATAGTGAATACGAAAATTTAGCTTCTATTGCAATTGCTTTAAAGGATGATCCAAAACTTAAACTTAAAATAATTGGTCATTGCGATCAAAGTGGTTCAGAACAATATAACCAAGCATTGGGTGAAAGAAGAGCAAAAGAAGTTAAGGATCATTTAGTAAAAGTTTATGGTATTGATGCCAGCAGATTATCAACTGAATCTAAAGGTAAGACTGATCATTTAGCTAAAGATATCGACTCAATAAACAGGAGAGTTGATTTTAAACTTGTAAAATAAATTTGTTTATAATATAAATCTAAAAGACCCGCTCAAAAGGCGGGTCTTTTATTTTATTCCTGTTTGTTTATTAAAAATATCCCAAATAACAATTCCTACACTCACAGCAATATTCAGTGAATGTTTAGTTCCACTTTGAAATATTTCCACAAATTTATCTCCATAAGTCAAAAGTCTTTCATCGACGCCGGTTATTTCATTACCGAAAACAAAAACATATTTAGCATTTATTTCTGGATAAAATTCCGATAGGGAGATACTTTTGTCAATCTGTTCGACAATAATAATTTTATAGCCTGCTTTTTTTGATTCTTTAATCGCATCTATTGTATCTTCAAAATATTTCCACTCAACAGATTCTGTTGCACCTAGTGCTGTTTTTTGAATATCTTTATGAGGAGGTTTAGCAGTTATTCCACATAAATATATTGCTTCAATTAAAAAAGCGTCAGCGGTCCGAAAAATAGAACCGATATTATTTAAACTTCTCACATTGTCTAACAAAATTACAATAGGGATTTTAGATGCCCTTTTATATTCCTCAATTGATTTCCTTCCTAATTCTTCATTTTTTAATTTTCTCATCACAATTTTTTTTGCAAATGTATCCATAAGATTAACAAATAGCTAATAACAATTCAATTTATCCTTTTATTATTTTAATTTCGCCCAATGACTACAGATAAGAAAATCGCCGATACCCCTTTGATGCGCCAATATTCTACAATAAAAGCAAAATACCCTGATGCATTATTGCTTTTCAGAGTTGGGGATTTTTATGAAACCTTTGGCGAAGACGCTATCAAAGCCTCAAATATTCTTGGTATCGTATTAACTAAACGTGCAAATGGTACAGGCACTTTTATTGAGTTAGCTGGATTTCCTTATCATTCCTTAGACTCTTATCTTCCTAAATTAGTTAGGGCGGGACAAAGGGTTGCCATATGCGATCAATTGGAAGATCCCAAGCTTACTAAGAAAATCGTGAAAAGAGGAGTAACTGAATTAGTAACCCCAGGAGTTTCGTTCAATGATAAAATTTTAGATCATAAGAGCAATAATTTCCTTGCAGCAATCCATTTTGATAAAACTTTATGCGGCATTGCTTTTATTGATATTTCAACCGGTGAATTTATTGTTTCGCAAGGAACACCTCAATATATTGACAAACTTTTGCAAAGTCTTCAACCAACAGAAATTATTTTCCAGAAAAGTAAAGCAAAGGAATTTTCTGAAAATCATGGTGATAAGTTTTATACATATCGTTTAGATGAATGGATTTTTAAAGAAGATTATGCGCGCGATACTTTATTAAAACATTTTGGAACAACTTCGCTTAAAGGTTTTGGAATTGAGGAATTAAATCTCGCAATAATTGCGGCAGGAGCAATCATTCATTACCTTGCTGATATGCAGCATGATAAGATGGACCACGTATCTTCCATTGCCCGTATGGAAGAAGAAAAATTTGTTTGGTTAGATAGATTTACCGTCCGCAATTTAGAATTGATTTACTCCCCCAACGAAAATGCAAAAACACTTTTCGATATTCTCGATAAAACAATTTCTCCAATGGGTGCAAGATTATTAAAGCGATGGATAGTAATGCCCCTAAAGGAAATTGAACCGATAGATGATCGATTAGAAGTAGTAAATTATCTCGTTCATAATCCAGATTTATGCTCAATCCTTGAACAACACATTAAACTAATCGGAGATTTAGAGCGGTTGATTTCAAAAGCAGCAATGGCAAGAATTTCTCCTCGAGAATTAATGCAATTGAACCGGGCATTACATGCTATAATACCTATTAAAAAAGCATGCGAAAGTTCTGATAATCTTCAATTTAAAAAGATTGCTGACCAGCTGAATCCTTGCCAGGTAATACGAGAAAGAATTGATAAGGAACTGATGCCTGATGCGCCGCCTTTAATTCAGAAGGGAGGGGTTATTGGAAAGGGTGTTTCAGAGGAATTGGATGAGCTTCGGGAGATAACTTATTCGGGTAAAGATTTTTTATTGAAGATTCAACAACGAGAAATTGAGAGGACTGGAATAACTTCGCTTAAAGTTGGATTTAATAGTGTTTTTGGGTATTATATTGAGGTTACACATACTCATAAGGATAAAGTTCCTTCGGATTGGGTGCGAAAACAAACTCTTGTGAATGCTGAAAGATATATCACCGATGAATTAAAACATTATGAAGAAAAAATCTTAGGTGCTGAAGAAAAAATTCTAGCCCTTGAAACAACACTATTCAACAATCTGGTTAGAGCAGTTGCAGATTACATTCAACCAATTCAGTTAAACGCCGCTCTGATAGCAAAACTCGACGTCCTTCTTTCATTCGCAACAATTGCAAACAAAAACTTCTACACCCGTCCAAAAATAAACGATTCCAACATCCTTGACATAAAAAACGGTCGCCATCCAGTAATAGAAAAACAATTGCCTCCCGATGAATCCTACATCGCAAATGACATCTATCTCGATAATGAAACTCAACAAATCATAATCATCACAGGTCCCAACATGTCAGGTAAATCAGCATTATTACGACAAACAGCCTTAATAGTATTAATGGCACAAATGGGAAGTTTCGTTCCAGCCGCTTCAGCTTCAATCGGATTAATCGATAAAATATTTACCCGCGTCGGAGCATCCGATAATATCTCCTCCGGCGAAAGCACCTTCATGGTAGAAATGAACGAAACAGCAAGCATCCTTAATAACATTTCTCCCCGAAGTCTAATTCTCTTAGACGAAATCGGCCGCGGAACAAGCACCTACGACGGCATCAGCCTCGCTTGGGCAATTGCCGAATACATCCATAATCATCCAACAGCAAAAGCAAAAACACTATTCGCAACCCATTATCACGAACTA
>Ga0207096_1085_pt1 | contig 17707 bp, 17 predicted proteins | sample Alteio_BWMinHeat_86_FD_153547 | JGI IMG/M metagenome (GOLD analysis project Ga0207096, IMG submission 153547) | Enriched cells from forest soil in Barre Woods Harvard Forest LTER site, Petersham, Massachusetts, United States -... | ecosystem: Environmental > Terrestrial > Soil > Temperate forest >...
TTTACAATAATAATAGATTTACCTGCAACAATATTATTTGAAATACCTTTTACCCATTTAATTGTATCAACATACTGATTGTCACCTTTAGAAAACTTTCCTTCTTTTACTGAAAGGTTTAATTGAGAGTTTGAATTAATAATACTTACTATCGAATCATTAGTTAATTTAGTTGTGCTTAATAATTCTCTGACTTTAGTAGCAACTTCTTCTGAAGAACAATTATAAATTGCGCCTTCTACTCTTTGTCCCCAGGTATAGTTGCTTTTATGCGCATTATAATAATCCTGCAAACCAACTGTATCCTTAACTGCCTTCGACCAAACCTTCTTATCAGTTAAATTAAATAATAAGATTCCATCTTTATACTCTGTCATTAAATCTTTAAACTCAGGATATTTCAAATCAAGGCGACTTTCTTCAAATCCTAAGCATGATTCATTTACAAATTGGTCATACATACTATTAATAATTGCCTGAGGAGATGTATTTTTTCTGGTAGTCTGATGTTCGCTGATATATTTTGCGAAATCCGCCTGAGTATATTTCTTATCAAGTAATGTAAACATCGTTTTATTTAAACTGGCGGCTTTAATTGCATCCCATTTGCCTTGAACCAAGGTTGAATCTACAACATTATAGAAATCCTCAATTGTTTTAGAATCATCTTTAAACTTATAATCCTTCTTAATCTTATTAACCATAGAAGTCTTTCCTACTTCAGAGCGTGAATCTTTTGCAATATTAGCTTTTAATTCTCCAAGCATCTCATCATAGGTGCCGATTGGTTTCCTGTTTATAAGTTTAATGATATGCCAGCCATAAGAAGTACGAATAGGTTGAGAAATATCTCCTTTATTTTTCAATGCAAAGGCAGCATTTTCAAATTCCGGTACCATTCTGCCGGATTTAAATGCAGGAAGAACACCTCCGTTCTTAGAAGAGCCTCCATCCTCAGAATATTGCTTGCATAATTCCTCAAAGTTACCACCATTCTTTAGCTTTTCAGAGATTTCTGTAATTTTCTGTACTGCTTTAGCGGAATCTTCGGGTTTACAATCCTTACATTTAACCATTATATGGGCAGCAGTTACTTCACCTGCATCCTTTCTTTCATCAGTTTTCTTAATAATATGATAACCGTACTTAGTTCTGATAGGCATTGTGACCTCACCTACCTTTGCATTAAATGCAGCACTCTCAAATGTGTAAACCATCTGCATAGCGCTGAAAAAACCTAAATCGCCAAGGTTATCTTTGGCTGATGGATCCTCAGAAGTTTCCTTTGCAACCTTACCAAACGGTTCACCTTTAACAATTCTTTCTCTTATCTTTAGTGCTTTATTGTATGCTTCCAGTGTATCTTTAGGTAAAGCATCAGGAGGACATTTAATAAGGATATGAGATACATGAACATCCTTCTGCATACGGTCATATGCCTCATGAAGCAGCTTATCTGTAACTTCTTTATCAACTAAATATGGCTGAGCTAACTGTTTCCTGTAACCTGCAAGTTCACTTACAAAAGAAGATGCAGTATCCATACCCATTTCCACCGCTTCTTTAACCTTTAATTTATAATTTATGAATAAATCAAGGTAATCTGAAAGCACTTTTTGATCAATAGTGGCTGCTTTATTGTTCTTTTTGAAGACTTTCTCAAATTCTGACTTAGTAACCGTTTCATTTCCGATAGTTAATAGCACAGGGTCCTTACTTTGCCCCTTACATTGCGTTAAAGATAAAGCTGATATAATAAGTACCAGTAAAATTAATGTTATTTTTTTCATTCTTTTATAATTGTTTTTTTTAATCAGGCGGCAAATTTAGCAAAACTATTGACGTTAACAACATTTACTTTATTTTTAAATCGAATTTTCACCTTAATTGTTAATAAATCTTAAATAAAAAATCCCTTTCGTTCCTTTTTAATAACGAAAGGGATTATTATGAATCTACCGCTTGGCTTATTTATTAGTAGAAGCTACAACAGTAATGTTAATCGTGATAGTATTATTATCATCATTATCATGATGGTCGCAATGATTGTCATGATGACTGCAATTTCCATTTTGATTGCCTCCACATCCACCATTATGCTGAGAATTTGAGGTTGATAATACAACCTGATCGCCACCAACATAGTTTAATGCAGGTGTATAACTATATGTTATGCCCGAAGCAGTCATAGTTGGGAGCATTTCACTCGAAAGATAGTGACTTGCTTGCTGAGAAATGGTATAATTACTATTCGGTTGGTTGCCAGGCACCGAATAAGTATACGTTGCATTCTCATTAATAGTAACATTAACAACCTGGTTGTTTTGTTTGTTATCTTCTTTCTTGCAAGAAGATGTAAACAGTGCTGCAGTCAAGGCAATTGTGAAGAGTAAAGTAAGATTTTTCATTTTATTATTATTTAGAATTATATTATTTCGGTTTGCAATATTACAAAATATAATCCAGACAATCAATTATTTGTCTTTTATATTTTTAATTACAGGATTTTCATTGCCGTATTGGTCAAAGATGTGATAATCGGATGGAATTTCAAATTTACTATCATCAACTTTTTCATTTCTTATCTGTTCTACGGTATATATTAAGTGAAATTCGGGAGTATCCTCCTCCAATTCCATTGCAAAGCCATTAAACTCATCAAAAGTAAAGTAAACCGGGTTCAGAACAGGGATATTCAGTTCATCAGTATAATAAATATTAAGGTTTCCGAAGCCACTCGGGTCAGGATAACGGATTCTTTTACATTTATGTTTAAGTATGCTGGTAGTTTCGGGCAACTCCTTGTATGATTTCTTTCCTTGAATACCCCGTTCCTGGTTATTACTCTCATTTTGATTCACTACTGCCACCTTTTTTCCATTACTATCTATTAATGTTATGAAATTATTGTTTTTAGTATTGATGATTAGAACTAATTCCATTGCCCTTCCATCCTGAAATTCCTCTGTTCGTTCCAAACTGTCTTTAAAATAGACCCCAATAGCCCTCGGATAGATGGAATCAAATATCTCTTTGCCATTTTTATCCCAACTTGTTACTGAATATACAATAATTCCCTCATTAATCTTGGTTTGTGCAGTAACATTAAGAACCATGTTGACCATTATCAGCATAAAGATTACTTTTATAATGTAAAAACTGTAAAAGGAGAGGAGCTGCTTGTCCTGATTGAGAATAAACGTCACCTTGTCATTCCGACGAAGGAGGAATCTCTTTTTATATTTAATGAGATTCCTCCTTCGTCGGAATGACAACCGAGCAAACATATTCATTTATTGTTTTATTACAGGATAATCTTTCCCGTTCTCCATTTTTACCATCTCCATAAAGTATCTGAATCCAATATTACAGGCTGATTTATCATAAGAAATATGATTATCTATCCTTAACGATGCTTCTCCATCTGTAAAACTGCCACCCTTAGCAATCCCCTTGACCGAAACCATCTCTGCAGCATTACCACTCATATTATATAAGCCAAAATCATTAGGAAAATAGGATTTACATGGGGCTAACATATCCCAATTATCATACATATAGGCATGTTCACTATCGTATTTTATATTTTTCTTTGAATATCCCATCTTTTCAAGGTATTTAACGGTATTAAAATTATACATCATCACCCCTTTGTTGGTTCTTACCGTATCTCCATTGGCAAATTTATACTCGGGATGACCGGCATGGGCAGCATACATCCATTCTTCCTCAGTGGGTAGTCGGAATGTGACTTTTTTGAATTTTCTTTTAGGGAAAGAATTATACTTATCAGTAAGCCATGCACAAAAAAGGTTTGCTGCTTCATAAGAAATGTTCACAACAGGGTATTCATAGTACTCAGGATGCCTGTGATAGAGCTCAACAAGGGGCTGGTTGGTATGATTTTTATCTGTAACCCAACCATTTGAATCAATGGTGCAGATTTTCATATCTTCGGTGCGGTTTTTCATGAATAAATCCAGGAAAAACAAGTTGTACAAGGCATTAGAAACCTCATATTTACCGGCATAGAGGTTATCCTTAATCTTTGTAACAGAATTCTCGATATATTTTGCATCAACCTTGTAACTATTATCCTTTCCATTCAAAAGTAATAGCCCGATGATGATAATACTTGATGTGCGGAGGATTTGTTTTACCATGATTTTGATTTTGATAACTTAGTTTGTGATGGCAAAGGTATGAAAAATGATTTTTATCTCTTAATATTCCATGCACCAAGCACAATAGATATAGTAAATGCACTTGAACTATATCCTGGAATGATATTTACTGACCAATGAAATCCTGCACCTATTACATTATGTGCCAAGAAGAAAATGTTTACTTCTATAGGATATGATAGACCATTATAATCATGGTGAACATAATATCCGGAAAACGAATTTAAACCAATATAATGGTCATAATTTTGTTTTGTGTATCCAAAGCCTCCTGAAAGTGATAACATTATATTTTTTCCTCTATACGCTTCCCCGAATAATATCCCTCTATACCATGTTCCCATAAGATCACTACCATCCGGTGCTCCAGCAAAATATAATTGCGAACAACCCATTACTGAATAAGTTAGCATGTGAGATTTATATGCAAAAGAGCCACTAAAATCAAGAGCTAAACCATCTACATTTTCTACACCTCCGTCTCCAAAGCCTCCCGAAATATAAATTCCTATTGGAGATTTATCATTATTCCTTTCATGGTTTCCTGATGATGAATATAAATTTGTGTCCTTAACGACTGAAATATTTATTTTATAATTCTCTGTTATAATTTCAGGTTTACTTGCGGGGTCTAATTGGATTGAACTTATTTCTTTTAATGAAACAGACATATTATGTGCACCGTTTTTCTTTGAATAATAAAAAACATTGTCTTGATTAATCAAACTTATTTCACAAACTATGGTATCATTGTTTGTTTTGATGATTTTATCCCGATATTCCTGGGCAATGGTGGAACTTGTTGATACGATAAAGAACAATATTAATACTAAAAATGCTTTTTTCATTTCTTATCTGTCAATATTCCATGCACCAAATACTAAAGATATTGAAAACGTGGTTGGACAATATAAAGGAGTGAGGTTTAATGAAAAATGAAAGCCTATTCCTATAACATTATCTGCTAAAACAAATGCTTTTAACTCAATAGGAACAGAAAATCCATTATATAAGCGCTCATTATAGATTCCATAAGATGAACTCATTCGAATATATTGTGCATAAGATAGTTCGGAGTATCCTAATCCGATTGAAGCTGAACACATCGAATATCTTTCTTTATGAACTTTGCCAAATAAAAACCCGAAATAGTTTCCATTTATTCCATCTTCATCTTGTGGTACAGCAAAAAGTTCGATAGTTCTGAATCCCAGGTGTGAGAATGAAAATAAATCAGATTTATAACGAAATGAACAACTTAATTGAGCTGCCCAAGTACTCAAATCTCTCATAGCAGTGATTCCAATTCCTGTTGATAGATAAATTCCAAAGGGATAGGTTGCTGGATAATTGGGAGGAGGATTATAATTATACGAACTATCTCTCCATTCCCATTTTCCAGCCTTCTGGGCTTGGATAGTATGACTATAAATTATCAGGAAAAGAAAAATTAAAAGAACTTTTTTCAAGATTGCTTGATTAAATTTGTATTAAGAGCAAAAATACACATTATAGTTTAATATCATCCTGCATTTTTTTAACTTAATGGAAGATAATATTATCAAATGTAGAGACGCAATTAATTGCGTCTCTACCATAATAAATCCCAAAAAACATCTCCCTGACCTGATAAACCATCTGCATGGCATTAAAATCCCCCTGCATGGATAGGTTGTTTTCCCATGTGTATCAATAATCTGCATTGTTGTCTTAGCTGTCTGATTTTGTGTTGAGTCTGCCAAAAATGTTGTACCGTTTGACAGAAATGTTGTACCAAAACCCTGTTTTTCTCGTGAAATACTGGATTTTGGTACAAGAATTTTGAGCTTTGGTACAAGAATATTTGGATATGATTCAAGAATTTTTGCACATGGTACAAAAATTCAGGTTGTATGTTCAAAAATCAAGAGGAAATTTGCTTACTATCTTCTCACTGTTACGAGAATCTTGGCAATTTCCAAAGCATTCGGATTACCAAAGATGAATTGACTCATGCCTTTAGTAACTGCAATTGCTGAATTTTTTGGAAAAGGGATTTTAGTTCCAAGTGGATTTGTTCCTTTAATATACCAGCAATCGAAATTATTATTGTTATAAGCCACAGAACCAATAATTGCTCCGTGAACCAATGTGCTATCGGTTTGCATTGCCTTAGTAGTTTGATTTCTATGTCCCGGAGCATTGGCAGCTACCTTGAATCCGGCTAATCCCAATACTGTTTGGGCAGATTTATTAGTTGTTTTAATTAAATTATAAATCTTAACAATAACTCCTAACGGTATTTCCCATATTCCATTGCGAAGTGCTGTATTGGCAACTGAACTTGCATCATCTGTTATAAAACTATCGTCAAAACCTTTGGCTGCAAGCATAAGCACATTATCATCACCCATAACAATTTTATTGGCAGTATTATAGGGCTGTATAGGGCTTAATCCGACTCCATAAGTGCCATCTTTTGCAAAATAAGCCTGCCAGATAACATACATATCAGAGAATTTTGATGGATATTTAATCTTTCCGCTTGCCAGGACAGGGAATCCCCAACCTGAAATGCTTCCTACATTAGAAGGATTTATAGATTTCAGATTCTGACCGCCGCCCAGCATGTGGCTCAGAGGTCCTTTTGATTTACTATTCCGCTGTTCGATATCATTATGCGATGCAGCGGCAAACGAAAGTTTCAGGGTATTCTTGGCTTTTGCCAGCGGAATTGCAGCCATAATGTTTGTCCACACAATTCCTTCGTTGGTAAGCATGGTTTCAATATAATTTCCTGCACCAAGCCCTGTTTTATAGGTATCTATCCTTCCAAGCAGGTCAATCTGACCTAAAAAATTCGATTCAATTACTCTTCTCATATAGTGTTATTTAATTTTAGCGTGGCAAATCTAAAAAAATTAATCATATATAAAAAATTAAATCGTAAAATATTTTAATTATAATTCAAAAATCGAAAATTTAATGTCAAGGAGATGTACTGCCCAATGATGTTTGGGTCGTTAAACGGGTTGATAATTAAAATTAAAGGCTTTTAAAATACCTTAAAGTATCTCTCCACTCCCCTTGGTAATAAATTGCGTAATCCTTTCTGATGATAAACACGCCTTCGCCTTTCACCACGATGCTATCCTGATTAAATACACCATCATAAAGTATAAATTTATCAGGATTCCTTTCCACAATGATTCTTGTATTGCCGTTTCTTGATATTTGAAAGATAAAATTTATCCCCGTCTGTAAACTACAGAACTTTTCGCCAATGAAAGGGAGATTGCTACTTGCGCAACTGATAATAATAAGTATTGAAGAGATGATTAAAAGGAATTTTGATTTCATGTTTGTTTGGTTTGATAAGGATTAATGACAAGAAGTGTGCCTGATAGATAAATTTACCACTAAGACACTCAGAACACAAAGAAACACTAAGTGAATCTTTGTGCTCTTAGTGTCTTAGTGTTGAGTTTTATAAAATCTTTTTAGTTTTATTTCTGCAAAAGCAAATCAATAATAGCAAAAGTAGCGAAGATAATACTTGCAATGCCATTAGTAGTTGCAAATGCCATGTTAACTTTGCTTAAATCATTGGGTCTTACGAGTGTATGCTGATATATTAACAGTAAGATGAAGAAACCTGCACCAAACCAGTAGATTATTCCAAACGAAGAAGTGGCTCCTGCATAAATAATGAAGAAAATTGTGATAGCGTGAAAGATTTTTGAGAGGATTAAAGCGTTCCTTAAGCCAAGCCACGCGGGTATTGAATACAGATTTTGAGATTTATCGAATTGTTCATCCTGCAAAGCATAAATAATATCGAATCCGCTAACCCAAAAGAGAACAGCAAAGGAAAAAAACAAAGGCAACCAGTCAAATCTGCCCGTTACAGCCACATAAGCGCCGATTGGAGCAAGTGATAATCCGATGCCAAGGATAACATGACAGAGTGCGGTGAAGCGTTTCGTGAAACTATATCCCAATACAACCGCCAATGCCACCGGAGAAAGGTAAAGACAGATGGGATTGATGAAATAAGTAACAGTAATAAAAGCAACAGACGAGATAATGACAAAGATACTGGCGGCTTTCATGGAGATAATGCCTGATGGAATCTCTCTTGTGGTGGTACGAGGGTTTTTTCTATCAAAATCGATGTCTATATACCTGTTAAAAGCCATTGCAGCACTGCGCGCGAATATCATGCACAACAGAATGAGTAAAAGTTTCTTTATATCAAAGATATTACCCGTTATTTTTACGGCAAGAAAGTATCCAATCATCGCAAACGGCAAAGCAAAGACAGTATGACTGAATTTAATTAAGGAAAGATAACTGGAAATTGTTTTACCTACTCTCATTAAGGATTATAAAACGACCATTTTTCGGGTAACAAGAGGTTTGCCATCAATTTTAAGGCTGTAAAAATACAAACCTGATTGCAAATCTCCCCTATCAAAAGTCATTTTTCCTTCATTAGTATATATTGGAAAGGATTTTATTTCATTGCCGAGGATGTCAGTAATAACTATTTCGCCTTTAGTATTCGATGAGAGGGAATGAAAGTCGAAAGTGATGGTAGTAGCATCGGTAAAGGGGTTAGGATAGTTATTTAATGTGGAATTAATGCCAAGCGGTTGATTAATACCAGTGTTAGTGCAGTGTAAAGTGGCACAGGCATCAATTTTTCCATAACCCCAGGAAGTATTTGGGAGCGGTCCGGTGTAAGTATCGGCAGTTCTGGCGTTGTTGATGATACAATTCTTAACATCTGACCAGTTTTTGCCGGGATTTCTTTGAAAATAAAGCGCAGCAATGCCCGCAACAGAAGGACTTGCCATAGAAGTACCGCTTGCAATGATATCGCAGCCTCCTCCTACTATCTTACAAGTGCCATTACCACAACCTAAAGTGTTTAAAAATGCGGCTTCGGAGAGAACACCGGAAGAAATTACCCATTCGCCAGGAGAAGTGATGTCGGGTTTGGTCAATCCGGTCCTTGTAGGACCATTACTTGAGAAGGAAGAGTGGTCGCCGATGACGATTGTATTATTGTAATGAATATTCGGGGATGTGCAGTCGTCAGTATAGGTGTCTCTGTTGTTATAACTGGCAACGGTGAGGGTTTTATCAGAACATTGAAAGCTGGAACAGATGGTTTGAAGGGTATCATTCAATTTATAATTAACAATAGGAGGGAAAATTACTGTAGAAGGGAGCGCTCCGGTGTAAAACCTGAAGTTCCAGGCATCAAATCGGGCAGAAACAGCGGTAGTATCAGTGGTGGAAAGACGATAATAGTAATTTCCTGCGTGAGGAATGATGTTAAACTGGAGATTATACGTACCTCCGACCAAAAATGACTGCGATTGAACGATGGCAATAATGGAATCATAGGGACTTCGGATAGTATCTTGCGCCATTGCGATGAGAGTTTGATTAACATTTCTATAAACAGAGGCTCCTTTGAAAGAATAGATGTTATTAGTGAGGTCAACGGTGTCAGCACCGATGGAAAACTGGATATTATTGAAGTTGCCCGTGTCTCCCCATATATCAATTACGTTTCCGGTGGGATTAGTAAGCCAGGTAAAGCTGGTATCGGAGGGATTAACGGTATAACCAAGGTGAAAAGGGAAGCCGCCTTCGTTTCCGGCAGCACAAACAAAGGCTCTGCCGCTGTCGGCAGTGATAAGATTGTTGATAAATTGGGCTTGAAGGTCATTTCCATCATGAGAACCGAAGTAACCGCCGAGACTTGCATTGATAACACAGGGTTCGTGGAGAGAATCGGCTCTTTTATATATGTAATCAACAGCATCGTCAACGGTATTGTGGAAATTATCGGCAAAATTGATTGCAACTACTATAATATCTGCCTTGGGAGCAACACCGCGATAGGGTCCGCTGCATAATCCGTTGCCTGCAGCGATGCCGGCACAGATAGTTCCGTGGCTATTGTTGTTAACATCGAGGGAAGTACAGAAACCGAGGTTAATATCTATGGAGTTCCACTCTTGTCCGTAGTTATATTGGGTGGGAGTGTTTGCTGAATCAGATTGTCTTTGGTCCCAGATGTATTTGATGCGGGTGGTGCTGTCAAGATTTTTGAAATCAGGGTGCGACCAGTCTATTCCTGTGTCGATGATGCCTATTACAACGCCGCTTCCATCGTAATCCTGACCGAGACAGGTGCCATCATTGATGCTGGAGACGCGATTATTGACGAGCATGTGGTCATTAAGGGGCTGGATGTGGGAATCATTGTCTTCAATGCGCTTAATTGCGGGATTAATTGCGAGTTTTGGGATGAATTTTAGTTTGATGGTGATGCTGGCGATGTCTCCTGCAGCATAATTGAAGGTTCCGCCATTGGTAATGGTGAGCAATTTGATGATATCTATGTCTCCTTTAATGAGAACTGTTACAACTCTCTCAGGATCGGCGGGGATTTGGAGTTTTTTTTGCAATGATGTGTTCATTTTTCCATTAACCTGGGCGTGGGAAAGAAGATTGATAACGAGAAAGATGATAAGTAAAGAATATTTTTTCATTTTGTTGATATTAATTGTGTAATTAGAATATACAAAGATACGGATTGTTTAAGTAATGGTTTCATTAATGGTATTAATACTGCAAACAATGTTTTGTGAACTCACTAAGATGTAAAAGGTAAAAGGTAAGATGGCAGATGTATGGAAAAATGGAGGCTGAAAATGCGAAATGTTGTTTTTATTGTAAAAACGGGGATTTTATAAGTGCTTGAATATGAGTATTTTATTCCGGCGCGGGGGAATAATTTACCGGGCAGGGTGACCATTTTACCGGGCAGGGGGAATAATTTGTCGGGAGGATGCAATAATTTACCAGACAGGGGGAATAATCTGTCGGGAGGATGGACGGTTTTGCCGGGAGGAGGGAATATTTTGCCGACAAGGGGGATGGTTTTACCGGGAGGGAGGAATAATTTAGTAACAAGGGGGACGGTTTTATCGGGAGGAGGGAATAATTTACCGGACAGGGGGAGTAATCTGTCGGGAGGAGGGAATAATTTACCGATAGGGAGGAATATTTTGGCGACAAGGGTGACGGTTTTGCCGGTCAGGTTGATGGATTTGCCGGTCAACACGACCATTTTTACGGTCAATTGAACAGTTTTAATAACCGGATTGACAGATTTAATTACCAGTTTAATGGATTAGATGAAAGGTTAAAGCTTTATTGTATAGGGTTTCAAGAAAACGGTGATATGTGGAGAGTTTGATGAAACGAATCAGCGAGAATAGGGATTGAAGGATTAATAAACCTGACAGGAGCTTCGCAGTTGTCAGGTTTATCATTTTATGTTGGGTCGGGATTACAAATCCCGACCAGCGACTCGGAATATGTTAGGTCGGGATACCGACAGGTCGAGTACAGGTTACAAATCCCGACCAGCGACGCTGAGCTTCGCACCTGTCAGGTTAATTAATTGAATTTTTACTATATGTGGAATGATTTTAATACTTTAGGGGGTAAAGATAAACTTGCATTTTTCTTTTAGTTGCCGTATCTTTGCTACCTTATCAATTGTCATCATCTTATTCAATAAGGCAAAAGCAAAATAATTGCTATGAGAAAAAAGATAAAATCTGAAGATTGTAAATTAATAAAAAACTTAATGACTATCGTCATTGGTATGTCAAATGACGAATTGTTGTTTCGAGGGTGTAGGAATATTATTATAAAATTAAAGAGATTCCTCCTTTGTCGGAATGACAAGCGAACTGATAGATTTGTTGGTTTTATATTTGTTGGTGCAGACAATCCGATAGTTATTAAAGTTTTTATAAGCCCTAATGGTTTTCGGAATTGATTAAATGAAAACCAAATGATTTCATCTGCCAATAAAGATATTGTAAATAAGCTTAAACCTGTTTTATCTAAAAAGGAGCGGGAGGAGATAATATCGTACTTTAATGTTTATTTAAAATATGAAAAAGATTTCTCGGAGAAGGCAAGAGAAGATTTGAAGGACCATCCGGTATTCGGAAAGCTAATCAGAGATATTCCAAGGGAGGTTTCGGAAGCAGGTAACAGAGTATCTCAGGCACTTCAAAAGGATGCTATCTTAAATGACAATTGGATACCTTATATTGAGCACTCAATTGAGCAAGGAAATGTTTATGCAAAGATGGGATTGGACTTTAAATCGTGGTATGAAGTTGTGATGTTGGTAAAGAATTATCTGAGACCTTATCTTTATAAGGAGTATGGAAACAGTGATGAATTTCTTTCTTCATTGGATGGGATGAATAGGTTTATGGATATAGCGATGGGAATTATCGGAGAAGCATACATGCAGGAAAAGGAGGGGATTATAAAGCAAGCTAATGAAGAATTAACTGAACGGGCGGCGCAATTGGAGTTGTTTGCATCTATAGTAAATTCGTCGGATGATGCTATTATCAGTAAGACTCTTGATGGAATAATTACTAGCTGGAATCATGGGGCGGAAAAGATTTTCGGATATACGAAGGAAGAAATTACGGGGAAGCATATTTCGATTTTGACACCTCCACATCTTTTGAATGAAGAGCCAGAGATAACAAAAAATATCAGTGAAGGATTATTTGTTGACCATTATGAAACCCAGAGAATTACTAAGAGTGGCAAGACATTGGATGTTTCATTGACCATATCTCCGATAAAAGATTTGAATGGAAAAGTTATCGGGGCATCGAAGATTTCGAGAGATATTACTGAAAGGAAAAAAGCGGAAAAAGAGATACATAAATTAAATGAGGAACTTGAACTTAAAGTAAAAGAGCGAACAGCACAATTGGAGCGTAATATTCAGCAATTAATTGAAAGCGAGGAGAAGTTTCAAAAAGCTTTTCAATCGAGCGCTGCGGGGATTACGATTACAAGGTTATCTGATTTTACCTATTTAGAAGTGAATAATGCATTTACTGAAATGACCGGATATAGGAGAGAAGAATTATTAAATCACAGTTCCGAAGATTTAGGAATAATTTCAAACCTGGATAAACGAGAGGAGGTATTGAAACAAATTGAGGAGCGCGGTTTTGCAAAAGATATAGAAATGGAAGCCTGGACTAAATCGGGAGCGCATTTTGATATTCTCACGTCTATTGAAACAATTATATTAAATGGAGAAAAATATGCCATCAATATTATTTATGACATTACCGAAAGGAAAAGAGCGGAAGAACAATTAGAGGCGGCGAATAAGGAACTTGAGGCATTTACTTATTCGGTATCGCATGATTTGCGTGCACCATTGAGGGCTATATATGGATATTCGCAAATACTAAAAGAGGATAATTATAATGCATTGGATGATGAGGGGAAAAAGAATCTTGAATCTATTTTACGGAATTCAAAACAAATGGAAACGCTGATAGATGATTTGTTGACTTTTTCGAGATTGGGTAGAAAAGAGTTATCTACATCAATGCTGAATATGGATAACCTGGTTAAGGATATATGTAATGAATTGATTTTAGATGGTGTGAAAAATAAGATAGAATTAAAGACCAGTAAACTTCCTGCTGCAGAAGGAGATTATACATTAATAAGGCAAGTGTGGACTAACCTGATCTCGAATGCGATAAAGTTTTCGAATTCGAAACCTGAAATAAAAATAGAAATAGGAGCGAAACCAAATGCAGAAAAGAACGTATATTATATCAAAGATAACGGAGCAGGTTTTAATATGCGATTTTACGACAAACTGTTCGGAGTGTTTCAGAGGCTTCATTCGAAAGCAGAATTTGAAGGGACAGGAGTGGGACTTGCAATTGTTAAGCGAATAATCAATAAACATAACGGGGAAATATGGGCAGAATCGAAAGTTAATGAGGGAGCATGCTTTTATTTCAGTTTACCATCTGACAAAACTCTAAAATAATCATATTATGGAAAATTATGAAATTGAAATACTATTGGTAGAAGACAATCCTGATGATGCAAATCTGACTATCAGGGCATTGAAAAAGAATAACCTGGCGAATAAACTCCATCATGTGATTGATGGAGATGAAGCGTTGGATTTTATTTTTGCAAGAGGGAAGTATGCCAATAATCATGTGGGCAATGCACCTAAATTAATTTTGCTTGATGTGAAGATGCCGAAAGTGGATGGTATAGAAGTATTGAGAAAAATTAAAGCGGATGAGCGGACGAAGAAAATTCCGGTTGTCATGCTGACATCATCAAAAGAAGATCCGGATATTAAGGCATGTTATGATTTGGGAGTGAACAGTTATGTGGTGAAGCCGGTGGATTTTGAATCGTTTATGAAAGTGGTATCGGAACTGGGATTATATTGGATGCTTATCAATCAATCATCGCATTAAAGTTATGAAATCAATTAAAATTTATAGTCATGGAATATCGTATACTTCATTTAGAAGACTCGGAACCTGATTCGGATTTTGTAAAGAGATTGTTAGAAAAGGCGGGATTGGACTTTCAATATTTCCTTGCTGAGGATGAAGAAAGTTTTTCGCGCGGTATTAATGAATTTAAGCCAGATGTTATTTTATGTGACCACGCATTGCCGCAGTTTGATTCGGTGATGGCGTTTGAAAAGTACAGAGAAAGCAAACTTGAAATTCCGTTTATATTAGTTACGGGAAGTGTATCGGAGGAATATGCAGTTGAAATGATAAAAAAGGGAATAGATGATTATCTGCTGAAAACAAATTTACAAAGATTGCCGCAAGCAATAACGAGTTCGTTTGCAAAAAGGGAAAATGACAAGAAGCTGCGGGAATCGCAGGAAGAGATGAAGAGGAAAAATGTGGAGTTAATAAAGATAAACTCGGAATTAGATAGATTTGTTTATAGTATATCGCATGAATTGAGAGCACCGCTATCGTCAGTTATGGGATTGTGTTCGGTAATTAAATTAAATCATCTTGATAAAGACAGCAGAAGGATATTGGAGCTGATTAATTTAAGTGTGGATAAAATGGATGATACCATCAGGGAGATACTTGATTATTCGAGAAATGCGAGGAATGAAGTCCATACGGATAAGATTGATTTGAGGACGATAATTGATGATGCACTTAGACCTATCGGTTATATTCAAACGAGCTATCCGATTGAGAAAAGAATCAGGATTAATTTGCAAGAGCCATTTTATTCTGATAATTCGAGGGTTAAAGTAATTATTAATAACCTTATATCGAACTCTATTAAATACAGAAAAAAAGAATATCCACTCTCGTTTATAGAAGTAACTGCTGTTGTAAATAATGAGAAGCTTGTTTTGGAGATAGCAGATAACGGAATAGGAATAAAATCGGAATACCTGCCTTCTTTATTTGAAATGTTTTATCGTGCTACAACAGCAGCTTCCGGAGCAGGTCTTGGGCTGTACATTGCAAAAGAATGTGTGGATAAACTGAGTGGGAAAATTGAAGTTGAATCGGAGTTTGGTGAAGGGACAAAGTTTACAATAGAGATTCCTAATAATATACCGGAGAAGGAATTGGAGTCATGAAAAGCATTAAGATAAAATTACCACTGTCAGATTTTATCGAGGAATACCTTAACGGGATTCGCTGATTATTGAGTTTTATCTATTTCAAGAAATATTATTTTTAAAGCAAGTTGACTATGTATTAGTTAATGAAGTCATTTGATATTAACTGCAGATGATTTTAATGATAAATAATAGTAAGTTTTCCTTTTTTAGTAAATAATAAGGTATCTTTGCACAATGGCATATGATGAAAAACTTGCGGAAAGATTGAGGACTGCGCTTGCAGGCAATTCGGGATTGAGTGAGAAGAAAATGTTCGGAGGGATTGCTTTTATGATTAAGGATAAGATGTGTGTGGGAGTGAGTAAGGATGAAATGGTGCTTCGATGCGAACCGGAGATGACAGATGCTTTGCTGAAGAAAAAGGGAGTGAGGATGTTCGATATGACGGGAAGACCGATGAAGGGTTGGCTATTGATAAATGAGGAGGGGATAAAGAGTAAGAAGGATTTTGATTTTTGGATTTCGCTTGCATTGGAACATAATAAGAAAGCTGTTAAGGAGGTTAAGAAGAAAAAATAAATGATAGATGTCCAAATTTAAAAGGACTGTTCGTCATTGGGTTATAAAACATGAATAATATTAACAATTTAAAATAAAAACAAATGAAAAAATCAATTTATCAATCCGAAATCATCTTCAACATGAATGAAAGACTGTTTTTGAACACGCTTGCCGGAGTAAGTGATGAAATGGCAAAGGAGCGCATCAGTCTTCACAACAATCCTTTTATCTGGGTGGCAACTCATACAACCTGGGCACGTTATAATATTGCCGGTTTGCTTGGCAAGCCAGGAGAAAATCCTTACAAAGGAATGTTTGAAGGTTTTAAACCTTTTGATGAGTCCATGAAGTTTCCTTCTATTGATGAGATTAAATCGGAATGGAAGAAGGCATCTTTGCTTTTAAGAGAAGGTATCATGTCAGTGACAGAAGAACATCTTGCGGGTGCTGCACCATTTAAAAGTCCTATTGGAGATGATACAATTGGCGGAGTTATTACTTTTCTTGCTCAGCATGAGAGTTATGATATTGGGCAGATGGGATTGCTTAAGAAGTTCCATACTAAGGAAGCGATGAGTTATAATTAATACATGAAGATATGACATCTATAAAGCATCTGTTTCGCATTAATGCTTCGAGGGCAAAGGTTTTTGAAGCTATATCTACCCTCAAAGGAATATCAGGATGGTGGACAATTGGCACTTCAGGAGATGCCACTCTTGGTGGGTTTATGAAATTTCAATTTGGAGATATGGTAGGACCTGAAATGAAGGTAATTGAAATCATCTCCAATGAAAAGATTACATGGGAATGCGTTGCAAGTCCTTTTGGCTGGGTAGGAAATACGTTTACATTCTTTCTTGATGAAAATGATGGAAAGACACGTGTTCGTTTTTCGCAAGATGGCTGGACGGAGCAGGGAGATTTTTATGCTGCTTGTAGTTTCAGTTGGGGAAGGTATATGGAAAGTTTAAGACAGCTTTGCCAGACAGGGAAAGGGGAAGCGTTTGGGAGTGAGAGGTATCGGAAATAATTTATAACAAGAATCAAATTACTAAAATAACAATTAAAATAATTAAAAAAATGAAAGAATATTTATTATTATTCAGAGGAGGACATGATATGTCTTCAAATCAATCTCCTGAAGCAATGCAGGAGGAAATGCAAAAATGGATGAAATGGATGGGAGGGCTCCAGGAAAAAGGTCAATTTAGCGGAGCGCAACCACTTGAATCGACCGGTAAAAAAATTACAGGCACAAAAAAGACTGTTACTGATGGACCTTTTATTGAGGGTAAAGAAATGGTGGGTGGTTACCTTATATGTAAGGCAAACACTTATGATGAAGCTGTGGAAATAGCTAATGGATGCCCGATATTGGAACATAATGACGGAATTGTAGAGGTAAGGGAAATCAGAGAGATAAAGATGTAATTGAAATACCTGACAGGATATATTGTAGAGA
>Ga0207096_1087_pt1 | contig 17604 bp, 17 predicted proteins | sample Alteio_BWMinHeat_86_FD_153547 | JGI IMG/M metagenome (GOLD analysis project Ga0207096, IMG submission 153547) | Enriched cells from forest soil in Barre Woods Harvard Forest LTER site, Petersham, Massachusetts, United States -... | ecosystem: Environmental > Terrestrial > Soil > Temperate forest >...
AACTATCTGCTTGATTGGATCAAATCACGGTCCGATCTCGATGGTAACAAGATTCTCGTCACTGGTGGAAGCTATGGCGGCCACATGACGCTTGCGGTGGCAACGCGTTACAGCGATAAAATCGCCGCCGCGTTGGACATTGTGGGAATGTCCAATCTCGTGACATTTCTTGAGAACACCTCGCCATATCGCCGCGATCTGCGGCGAGTTGAATACGGCGATGAGCGAGATCCCAAGATGCGGGAGTTTCTGACACGCATCGCGCCGATGACTAACGTGGGGAACGTGCATAAGCCGCTTATGGTGGTCGCCGGCTACAACGATCCGCGCGTACCGTACACCGAGGCCGAGCAGATGGTAACCGCGGTGAAGCAAAACAACGTGCCGGTCTGGTTTCTCATGGCCAAAGATGAGGGCCACGGATTTGCGAAAAAGAAGAACGCGGACTATCAGTTCTATGTGACGTCGATGTTTGTTCAGCGCTACCTACTGGAGTGACGGACTGTACTCGTTCACCACTTCGCCGAGAATGCAATGGCCTTATTGCTTTCCGGGCAACCCGCCCGTCACCATGCCTTCTTTAGCCGTGATCACAAAGCCGCCGTTGTCATCCGCCCCGAGCACAACTGCCTTTCCCTCGCCGCGATAGAGCCGCAGACCATCATGCCCCAGCCCCAGCAACGTCGAATCGGGCGCCTTATTGCTTCCGCCCAGCAGCAGAAAGCCCTTCGATTCAGGTGCAACCCCTAGCGTCGCGTTTACCGCGCCCCCGCTATCTTGCATCTGTATAGTGTTGCCCAGCGTGTTAGAGCGAATCAGCACGGCGCCCTTTCCTTCGTCCGCGCTGGTGGTGAGCACGCCTCCGCCCTTCTCGGCCCTGATCACCACAACCGTGTGGCCGTTAGCGCCGACGATGTCAAGTTCGCGGGCGCGAATGAGATCGGAGAACTGAGCTGACTTGAACCCGAAAACGCATAAGATCGCGATTAGGCCGGCAAAAACAAACACACAGAGCCGAAGCCGCCGGTTGGATTGTTCAAGGCCGGCCACTCGCTCTTCCAAACTCTTCTTTTGCATAAGGGTTAGACGCCCCTATTCCCGGCACGTGACCTCGCAAAACCTGCAACCTGCTACTGCCCTGTGGTACCTGACAACGTAAAATGGACTTCATGCTGAAAGAATTTCGGGAGTTCATTGCCAAGGGCAACGTTCTGGATCTGGCCGTTGCGGTCTTAATCGGTGCCGCGTTTGGGACGATCGTGACCTCACTCGTTAAGGACGTCATTATGCCGCCGATCGGGCTTGGACTGGGCCACCTCGATTTCAATAACCTTATGATCGTGTTGAAGGAGGGTACTCCGCCGGCCCCTTACGGCACCCCGGCCGATGCGGCCAAGGCCGCGGCCGTGACGATTAATTACGGCGCATTTCTAAACACTATCATAAACTTCCTGATTGTTGCGTTCGTGATATTCCTAATCGTGAGGGCCGCGAATAAGCTTAAAAAGCCGCAGGAGGTCAAGCCAGTTGGGCCAACTAAGGATCAGGAATTGCTTACCGAGATTCGAGATTTACTGGCGAAGAGGGGTTAACCTCCAGCGGCCTCCACCAGTGGTAGAGGGCTGCGGCTGATTCGGGTCAGGCGGAGTCGGTTGGGTTGGATCCGGCTGAGCCGGGGTGGGCTGAGTCGGCGGTGCGGTTGGGGCAGTCTCCGGTTGGGCAGGCGGATTGTCCTGGGGAGCAACATCCGCCGGCGGAGGCGCGGTTGGCGGCGCGCTTGGCTGAGGCGCGGCCTGGATCGGCGAGCCGCTCGATGTGGGCTCAGTTCGAGCCGGCCCCGGCCTTGTTGGATTCGCGAAGGTTGTGGAATCGTCTGGAGCTCGTTGGACTTGCCATCCCCCACCGCCACTGGTATGCATCTCGAACGAAAGTTCCAGCTTCTTCGGATCGGGTTTTGCGCCGTTGCGGCTTAACGCCATCACCATGGAGGCCGAACCGTTCGCATTTGAATCTTCCGCTTTGAGATAGACAATGTCGGAACCGGACCATGTGACACCCAAAACCATTGTGCTTAGCTTCTTCAAGCCCTTGTACATGGACATCGAGAAAGCCGCTTCATCGCCTCCAATCTTGACGTTGGTCGGCTGAAGCGTGAGATTGGCGCCGACGAGGGTAAACGTGCCGGTGGTCTCGATCGAGAATTGCCCAAGCCCATTCCGTTGCGTATACTTGTTGCCCTCAAAACGCATGGTGCCCTGCCCGAGCATCGGTGAGGACAGCGTCCAGCCTCCTTCGAGCGAGTTGCTGGCTGCGCCCGCGCTCCGGCAACCCTGAATTGAGATCAAGGCTACGACGGTGCCTATGCCGCAAAGCACCACTCTCATACTTGAAGTATAAGACGGAATATGCGAGGGTGGGGGACTATAATGCGGTCAGGTCAACCCGTTATGAAGAGATTGCCGGCAAGTTTTCGCGAGTTGCTGCTCGTTGTTCTTGGCGCTTACGGCATGGTGGCGGGATTCGCTTTGCTCTGCAACTGGAGCAAACCAGATCATGTCGCGGTAATCATTGTCTTGATCGCCGGCCTCGTCGACGTTCTGCTTATCGAGGGGCTTGCTGCTGCCTTAGTCCTCGCCTTTGGGCCCAAGACTTGATTTCTCTCCGCCATCTTCTTGCGGTTAACGTTGTTTGCTCAGGTGATTTAACTATCGTGCGAAATCTCAAAAGACAGCATTGGATTAGGCTGGAAACAGCTTGTCAATTTGTTCTAGTTCTTTCTCACTGAATTCCAGGTTAGTTAGCGCTGCCACATTTTCCTTGATCTGATTCAAACTCGACGCGCCGATGAGTACGCTTGTTACTTCCGGGAAGCGCAATATCCAGGCGAGCGCGATTTGCGCGAGGGTTTGTCCGCGCTTCTTTGCCATCCCGTTCAGCTTCTCGAGTCTTGCCAAACGCTCATTGCTCAAATTCTTGTGTACCCATTCTTCGCCCCAACGCTCGGCCGCGCGCGAGCGCGCGGGAATGTTGCCGCCCAAATATTTGTCGGTTAGCAATCCGCTTGCGAGCGGACTGAATGGAATGATGCCGATGCCTTGCCGCCGGCACTGTGGCAACACATCGTTTTCCATATTTCGCCCGAGCAGATTGTAGTACGGCTGGTGGATCGTCACGCGCGTATAGCCTTGCCGTTTCAAAATCGAGTTCGCTTCCACTGTCGCCGCGCCGGAATAGTTGCTTATTCCAACGTACAGCGCCTTGCCTTGCCGCGAAAGCTGCTCCAACGCTCCCATCGTTTCCTCCAGCGGCGTATCCGGATCGAAACGATGGGAATAAAAAATATCGAAATACTGCAAGCCGGTGCGTTGCAACGATTGATCGCAGCTCGCGATAATGTATTTCTTCGAGCCCCATTCTCCGTAAGGTCCGGGCCACATAAGATAGCCCGCTTTGCTCGATATGATGAGCTCATCGCGCGGCATTTCTTTCATCACGCGGCCGCAAACGATTTCCGCGTTGCCCGGCGGGGTTCCGTAGTTATTCGCCATATCGAAATGCGTAATGCCGAGATCAAACGCGCCGAACAGACACTCTCTCGCCACATCTTCGCCGCGATATCCGCCAAAAGTTTCCCATGCGCCCAACGAAACCGCCGGCAGTCGTAACCCGCTGCTTCCGCAACGGCGGTAGATCATCGAGTCGTAGCGGTTTTCCTTAAAGTCGGGCACGAAGCCAGCTTACACGCTGACTAGGCCATTGAATCGAAGTAGCCAAGTCAGTCCAACTACGGCCAGGCAGGCAACCGCGAGCACGACCATCCACACGCCGTACCGGTTCCCACTTGCGTTTGTAAAGGCGTAATAGCATGCGTAAAGCGAAGAGATTAAGCCGGCGTATCTGAAAACGACCACGAGCACAAGCGCTAGGCATACTCGAAAGATCACACCCAGAAGTTCGCTCCGATCCGCCGAGTAATCACTCGCCGAGGCGGCCCGATTCTGCGCTGCGGATTGCGCCCACTGGCCCTGAGGGGCTTGTTGATATGGGTTCTGATAACCCAAACCCGCGGTGTGCGAATAGGGCGTGGCCTGAGGTTCCGGCTCCGGCTTCTCGTAGCCGGCTGCAAAGACCTGTGTGGCCGGAGCTGGCCCGGGTGTGGGAGCTTGCACGGCACTTGGAGTGCCAGCAGTCGGCGCGGCAAACAAGCCTGGCACCGAACCCGCCGGGCCAGTTTGTCCCGTCGGCCCGTGGCGAAGCATCGTGGTCTGCGTGATCCGGTTTTCCGCAACCCACTGCTTTAGCGTATCGATACTCGCTGGACCGTACTGCTGGCCGTCCGGTGCGATGACGAAATATTCCATGGCCGGAATTCATTATGTCCGCTCGGCTATCTCTTTAAGGCATTTGCCTCGTTCGGCGAGAAAGCGAGCCATATATGTGGCAAGCGCGAACTTATCCACGCACCACCCGAGTGGGCCAAGAGGTGAAGAGAAGTCCATGAAATCGATCATGAGAGTGCCGCCGTCGCGGGCTTCAAAACGGTGCTCGTGGCGCAGCCGTTTGAACGGCCCTTTTACCATTTGGTCCACAAAGAAGTGAGGTCGGTCGTATTCCACAATTTCCGACGTGAGCCGCTGTTTGATACCGAAGTGCTTCGCCTCGAATGTGACGAAGTCGTGCAGCTCCATCTTTCCTGTGGTTACACCCGCCACCGCTTTCTCACTCGATGAGCCAGTGGTTTGAAGATGCACGTCAATATCGCGAGCGAGATCGAAGCATTTTTCCCGCGGAGCTTGGATGAAAGTTTCAACTCGAAGGCGCGGCATTTCAGCATCCTCTTTCGAGCAAAGGCGCTTTTGTGCTTCTGAAGCGGGTGAACAACTGATGCGGCAGGGGCATGGATCCGTTCATTGTTGAGCCGTCTATGGACCGCCGAGCGGGCGAAGTTCCGCGAGGGTCGAAGCGCACAAAGAACCCTAAATCACGCCCTCCGCCCTTAACGTCGGATAGTGGCAACTCTTAAACTTCTTCCCACTCCCACACGGGCACATCTCATTTCTACCTACCCGCTTCCAATCCACATCTCCCAAATACCCATCGCGGCGTCCGTTGCCACCGATGCTCACCACTGGCGAAACCGCCGAAGTCGCCGCTGAGGTGGAACGCAGCGCTGCTACCGCTGCTTCGTCCTCCACACGCATCATCTGCATCTGCGGTTCCGGAGATTGCTGAATCTGGGCGCGATAAATCATGCGCACGGCTTGATCACGAATCGCTTTCAGCGTGATCTGGAACAAATCGTACGTTTCGCGCTTGTACGCCACCAATGGGTCTACTTGCCCGTAACCGCGCAATTGAATTCCTTCGCGAACATACTCCACCGTTTGTAGGTGCTCCATCCAGCGGTCGTTCACCGCTTGAAGCATCACCATCTGCTCCAGCTTGCCCATCAGCTCTTCACCTAACGAACCCACCTTCGCATCGTACGCCTGATGCGCGAGGTCTTGAATATAAGCCAGCAGTTCGGGGCCGGGAGGAAACTTCGCCAGATCCGTTTCGCGAGCGAAGTCCATAATCGGGAACAGTTCGCTCAAGTCTTCATAAAGCAAATTGTAATCGTAAACGCGCTGGTCGTGTTCGTCGATCGCCCACGCGTCGTTCATCACGTCTTCCATTAGCGAATCCACTTGGCGAGTCAGCTCTTGCCGAACCTCTCGCCCAAGCAGAATATCGCGCCGCATTCCGTAGATATGCTCGCGCTGTGCGTTGAGTACGTCGTCATATTCGAGAACGTGCTTTCGCGCTTCGAAAAAGTGATTCTCGATACGTTCTTGCGTTTTCTCGATCATGCGGCTCAAGAATTTCGCGTTCACCTCTTCCATCGGCGGCCAAGCTTTAAGCATCGGATTCTCGAGCATGTTCGCGTTGAATATCTTCCACAGCGCATCTTCCAGCGAAACGTAGAACCGGCTCTCGCCTGGATCGCCCTGTCGCCCAGATCGTCCGCGAAGCTGGTTATCAATCCGTCGGCTTTCGTGTCGTTCCGTACCGAGAATGTAAAGCCCACCGAGCTTGCGTACTTCTTCCGCTTTTTCATGCCGTTCTGTATCGTCGAGCGGCAGCGGCGGGGCGGCCCGTTCCTTGCCGCCGCGCCGGTAGCTCACAAAGGTGTTGCTGTATTCGTCCGTCTCACCCCATTCCGTCTCGTCTTCAACCACTGAGCGTGAGCGTTCCACTAACTCATCCGAAACCCGCCCACCGAGCAAAATGTCCACGCCGCGGCCCGCCATATTGGTGGCAATCGTGATCTGCCCTTTGCGCCCCGCTTCGGCAATGATCAGCGCCTCTCGCTCGTGATATTTCGCGTTTAAAACGTTGTGGGGAATGCCGTGCTTGAGCGCCTCTTCCAAATACTCGCGATTCGCATCGCCTAGCTCGAAGTACGCCAGCGCCCATTCCATGCTTTCGTCTGCCAGAGGATCGCCTTTCACATTCGCCTTCGAAAGCAGCCCGGAAATCCCTTGCCGGTTCAAATCTTTCAGGTCGGTATTGATGAGCTCGATTGCTTCTTTCTTCAGCTCTTTCGGCAGGCTCTTAGAAACTTCTGACATATCTCGAAGCCTTACAACAAGCAGCAGCTTCTGCAGCATGTCGGCCGTAAGGCGCTCAGAAACCTTTTCCGTCATCTCGATGGACCGCGTGCCAACAAGCACCGGCTGTTGTTTCGTGTACAGCCGCAAAATGTCCCAGGCGATACCACGGAATTTTGCTTCCTGGCTCTTGTAAACAATATCCGGCTGGTCGGTTCGAATCATGTTTCGGTGCGTAGGCACGGTCACAACGTCGAGGCCGTAAATCTTTCGGAACTCATCTTCTTCCGTCTTCGCCGTACCCGTCATGCCCGCCAGCTTGTCGTAAAGCCGGAACAAGTTTTGGAATGTGATTACCGCCACCGTCTGGCTTTCGCGCTGCACGGGTACATTTTCTTTCGCCTCTAGCGCTTGGTGCAATCCATCCGAAAATCGCCGGCCGAACATCATCCGGCCCGTGTTCTCATCCACAATTACTACTTCGCCTTGGCGCACAACGTACTCCACGTCGCGATCAAAAAGCGCGTACGCTTTCACCGCTGCGTTCACGTGGTGGAACAGCTTCGGATCCGCAGCGATGTTTTCAATGCCGAGCACTTCCTCGACTTTATCCATGCCTTCTTCGGTCATGCTCGCCGAATGGTTCTTCTTGTCAACCGTGTAATCCACTTCGGGCTGCAGCTGGCGCACTACTTTGTCCACTTCCTTGTAAACCGAAACATCTTCGGTGGAAGGGCCGCTGATAATGTGTGGTGTGCGCGCCTCATCGATCAAAATCGAGTCCACCTCGTCGATGATCGCGTAGTTCAGCTCGCGCATGGAAAGATCTTCCATGCTGAACGCCATGTTGTCGCGAAGATAGTCGAACCCGAACTCGTGGTTCGTGCCGTAGGTGATATCGCACAAATAGGCCTCGCGCCGCGTGATCGGAACAAGGTTCATATAGCGCGGATCTTCATGCTCAGCGCCGGGCGAATAGCGGTAGGAGCCGCCTAATTCATCCGAGTCAGCCGATTGCCCTTGAATAATGCCAACCGTCAATCCTAAGAAGTGATAGATAGGGCCCATCCACACCGCGTCGCGGCGGGCAAGGTAATCGTTCACCGTCACGAGATGCGCGCCTTTTCCGGTGAGCGCATTCAAATAAAGCGGGCCAACCGCAACCAGCGTTTTTCCTTCACCGGTTTTCATTTCCGCGATGCGCCCTTGGTGAAGCACCATTTCGCCCACCAATTGCACATCGAAGTGGCGCATGCCAATCGTGCGCTTAGAAACCTCGCGTACGACAGCAAAGGCCTCTGGCATGATCTCTTCTAGGGTCTTGCCTTCGGCCAAGAGTTGTTTGAAGTAAGGCGTTTTCGCCTTCAGCTCGTCATCGGAGAGAGCCAAGATTTCCGGCTCGAAGTCGTTCATCGATTCGACGAGCGGCATCACCGCCTCGACGTCTCGTTTGCTTGTATCAAATAGTTTTCGTAAGAGTTGCATTGCGATCAATCCAAATTTGTTCTAATGCCATGGTCGCCCGGTTTGTGGGTGACGAAATAGGGAAGGGCTATTTAGAGAAGAGTTGGACCGTCGCGGCTTCGTTGCGCAGTGATGAATCCGGCGCTCTCTCTGGCGACTGGCGGCTCATGCGTGGAGCTGGTCGTAGCCGCCTCGTCCGCCGCCACCGGCTTCGGAGCGCCATTCGCCTCATTAGCGGGCAAATAACGCAGCAACTCGGCTACTGTTCGCGAAAACGCTGGGTTTCTACTGAGTGCTAAGAAAGCCTCAACTCCTGCCCGTTCACTTGAAGCCGCAGCCACTCGCCGAGGTCCCAATCGGCAATCGTCAATCGTAAATCGACAATCAAGGGCCGGGCCTCGAAAGATCAGGAGTAACAGGGCTGGTAGGAGAGGAAGCATACGGAAGCTTGGCTTCTTAAATTATAGACGGAGAGGCTCTCGCCCCCAGTCTAGAACTACGCTCTTGAGTCTAAAGGAATCCCAAAAGTCCCACCAGGAACTACAAACCCTACCCAACCAGGTAGAACCTCGCGATGCGTCGGTGTGGATGGGTCCTTGTATCTTGTTGTTTGCTTACAATGGCTCGCGCCCAAAGCCAGTTCCCCGCAAAAAAAATCACCGTACCGCCTACGATCGACGGCACGATCGACCCCAAGGAGTGGGCCGAAGCTACTTCGGGCACCGGCTTCGTTGACGCCAACAATGGTGTGACCGAACCCGAAAACACCACATTCTGGCTCGCCTACGACGATAAGTTCATCTACTTCGCCGCGAAGATGGAAGACAAGAATCCCAAGCAAATTCAAGCCACCGAATACCGCACCAACGTTGCTATGTCTGGCGACGACACGATCTCCTTTATCTTCGATCCGTTCGGCCGAACCGACGAATACAACCAATTTTCGATTAACCCTCGAGGCGCAAATAATCTTCTTATCGCCGGTGGCCGCGCCGCAAAGCGCGAGTGGCTGGGTGAGATCCTTACCCGCGGCCGAATTACCGAGACCGGATGGGAAGCGGAAGCGCGAATTCCTTGGGGCGTCATGCGTCTTCCTCCGACCGGAACGCGCGATGCGAGCTTTAATGTCCGCCGGTATGATCCCCGGCTTGGCCGCCGCTATGATTTTCAGTATTCGCCTAACAGCACTGAAAAATATGCCCATTGGTTAGGCGTTCAAATACCGAAATCCGGCAATGCCCGCCTCTTAAAACTCTTGCCGTACATGTACGCGGGGTGGGACAAAGACACCGGCCACATCGCAAACGCCGGCCTTGACATGAAAACCAATCTCACCGACACGATCGATGCGGTTGGTTCGATCAATCCCGATTTTCGAAACGTTGAGCGCGCGATTCTCTCGCTCGATTTTAGTTACTTTGCCCGACTCGCAGGCGAAACCCGCCCGTTCTTCCTCGAGGGAAACCAGTTTTACAACACCTCCCGGGACGCGCCGCTCTTCACCCCGCAAAGCATTCCTGGGTTCGACGCCGGCCTCAAATTCTTCGGAAAGCTCAACGACAAGACCAATATCGCTGTGCTCGATGCCGCGAGTTTCGGAAGAAAAGATAATGCATCAACTGCGAACGTCCGATATCAACCCGATCCCAGTCTAACGTTAACCGGCGCATACGCCGGCTTGGCCGACAAGCATTTCGTGAATCAAGGATCGTTCTTCAGCGCACTCAAGAGCATCGGGCCCTGGTTCACCTTTGCCCAGCACGAAGACACCTTTGATAGTCAGGCTGGCTATGGCCGACGTATCAACGCCGGTGGGGGCTACAACAAAGCGGGTTGGAATTTGGATACCGAATATCTCGAGATCACTCCCAATTTCAACCCGCGCATCGGATTTACGCCCACCACCGATATCCAAGGCGCGTACGCGATGGGTGGATATGATAAACCGTTTAACAAAGGAAAAGTTTCCGAAACGGCGATCGAGGTGTACTCCTCCGATTATCACACCGATTCCACCAAACAGCAGCTCCTACAAGAAAACTGGGTGGATTGGGCGGTGCAAATGCGAAATGGTTTGTTCGTAGATATCCATCCCGATTACTCGACGTTCCGTGGTTCTCATGACCATACGTGGTTTGAGACCATTCAGTATCCGGGCAACAATCCCTACTACCACGTTGGGCTTGGTTACACCTCCGGCGAGATTGGGGGAATCGCGTATCAAAACATCTTTCCCTATGTTGCCTATCGGTTCTTTAATAGACTGCAAGTGAACCTCTCGCTGCAGCAGGTTCGTCATGGCGCCACCCACTCGCAATCCATTTTGGGCTTCAACTACGACTGCGGCCACGATATGTCTTTCAGCGGAAGAGCGGTGCGGATCGATCACGACACCAATGCGTACGTTTCGTTCCGCCGCGCGGGAAACGCGGGCCTCGAGTATTACTTGATTCTCGGAGATCCTAACGCGGTTACGTTTAGGAAAGCATTGGTGCTGAAACTGGTGATGCCGTTCCAAATAAAGTTAGGGCACGGCTAAGCCGTATCCCGCTCTTCCCGTTCATCGCGTTCGCGCCGCGAAGACCGCTCCTGAATCACCACCGCTTTCGAATGTCGCGAATCCGCATACAAGTGTATGCCGCGATTCGCAATCAGCCCTCCCACAATCGCCATCACCAGCAGCAGAAGCACCTTAACCACCACGCCCATCAGCGTGGCCACCGCTTTGCTCAAATCTAAAGTCTTGCCTTGCAAATCGAAAAGCCGCGCTGGATCGGTCGTGAACATATCGATCGCCAGCTTAAACGTTAAAGCGAGCAACGCAATACCGCCAAGGAACACCATGATGCCCAAAAGGATTCCGGCGATCGTTCCTCGCTGATGGTAATGCAGCTCGCGCTCTTCCATGTGATTTCGGCTCTCTTTCGCCATTAATACGGTTCCTTGAGCTGCTCGCTATCCCGAACCGAATTGTTGCAGGTTTTTCGCCGACATACACTCGGACGGGCTGTATCTTGTACAAAGATCGGTCATTATCCTTCTTCCCTTAATACGTTGCCCGGAGAAGACAGCGTCCAAGAAGCCAAGAGTGGCACCGCCACCACACCTGCCCCAAACGCGCAAGGCAACCAGTGCCGCACGTCGAATAGGGAATTTCCAATAACCGGCCCGAGTATGCGCGCTACCGCTCCAAGTGATTGCGTTACACCGAATATTCCACCCTGAATAGTAGCTGGCGCAGTCCGCGAAATTAAACTCGCCATACTCGGTTGAGCCAAACCGCCGCCAATTGCCATGATCGTCGTCACCGTCAAGAGAGGTATCCAGGGATTTGACCACGGTATTAAGAATAGCGATGGTGCTTGGCATATGAATCCAAGCCTTAATAGATTCACTTCACCGAATCGCGGCATCACAATCCGCACCAGGCCTCCTTGCATGATCGCAGAGACCATGCCTATCTCGCCCAGCACCAGCGCCGAATGAATTTGATCGAGTTGCCATTGGTGCTCGGCGAGCCGAAAGAACGTGCTTTCCAAATTTGAGAAGCCGAAGTTCACCGCAAAGAACATCATCAGCAGCAGTGGCAAACCGGGCGTGCGAAGAGCTTTAGCGAAATTGCGCAGCGAAGGTGCGCGCTCTTCGCCTTCGTGCGAGCCTCGCTTCAAACTCTCGGGAAGCAAGAAGTAAATGTAAAGAACATTGATGGAGCAAAGCGCGGCGGATGCGTAGCCGAGGACGATCGGCGTTCCGTTTCCAAGCTTCACGAGAAACGCGCCAAGCGGCGGACCGAAAATGAAGCCCAATCCAAACGCTGCCCCCAGCGCACCCATGGATCTTGCCCGGTTTTGTGGCGTGCTGATGTCTGCGATGTACGCATAGGCCACCCCGAGGTTCGCCGCTCCACATCCGCCGAGCACCCGTGCGGCAATCATGATCCAGAGCACACTCGCATGTGCATAGAACAAATAGGCAAAGCATGAGAGCCAACTGGTGATGAGGAGAATACTGCGCCTTCCAACGCTATCGCTCCACCGGCCCAGGAACGGCGCAGTGAGCAACTGCGCAATGCTGAATGAAGCGATTGTGAGCCCGAGCACCGTGCCCGTCGCGCCTAGCTTTTCTCCGCGTAGCTGGATGTCGGGAATGACAAGGCCGAAACTAAGGAGATCGATGAAGACGGTGAGCGCAATCGCGAGTATGGGTGGCGGCTTGCGCATTCAAAGACAGTTTAGCTTTGATGCGATGAGAAGAAGCATTCGAGATTCGCGCTGGCGACGTGTGCTGAAGCGCTTGGGCGCTGCGAACACACGAAGCCGAATCTACAAAGGAGCTACATAGAGCCGAGCCGATTCCCCGACCAAGTCCGAGGCGCAACCGCACTTCAGTGCCCTAAACGCCGCCAACCTCGCCTCATCATGCAGGCGATGCAAACAGTTCAGCGTGCCTTGCAGCCGTTGCAGCGCGCCGTCTTGATCTTCGGATTCCAAAATGTCCGCGCCATGTCGCAGCCGCCCTGAGAACCTACGAATATCGTGGCTCAGCGTAATCAACCGGCGCGCCTTCCGAATCGGCGTTTCATCTCCGTTTTCAATATCCTGTATATGCTGCCTAACGTCGAATTCCGAATACATAAAAAACTCCATGCCGGAGTCTCATCCACGTCTTCGTGGACGAGACTCAAAACACCTCATACCAAGGCGACTTCGCGCGCCGCTTCGCTTTGAGTCTCGCATCGAATCCGATCTGCCGCCAGCCGTACTTCTTCGTACTGCATTCGGAGGCTACGAACCATGCGGTCTAGATGCGAGGCGGTGTTGCAATCTTCGTCTTGGGCGGATAGGGCGCGGGCGTGAAGTAGAGCGCGAGCTTGGCTTTTTAGGGTTCTCGCTAGTTTTAGAAGCGATCGCACTTTGCGAGAACGCGTTGCCGCTGACAAGGCGATTTGAGCGGTGTACTGCCGAACCTCGTGCTCAGTTAACATTCACGAACCTCCTCCAGACCAATCGGGTCTGGTTCCTGCATGAGCCTACGAGGTTAGCTGACGGGTTCGGGCCAGAAACTACCCTACTCACTTAAGAGATGCACCCCATTCAATGGTTCCCCCGCTGCCGCCCGACGCTGCGGCATTAGGCTTCGGTCGAAACGAGAATGAGTGTATCACTCTCGCTATGAGATGATACGGCATAGCAACCGCATTTCGACGTCATTATTTTTCTGGTTTCTCCCCAATCGCCAACCGTCAGCCGAAATTACCGAAGGTACTTCATGGGATTCACCGGACGACCGTTAATCCGCACCTCAAAGTGGCAGTGCGCTCCCGTTGCCAATCCGGTTGAACCCACTAGGCCGATTTCTTCCCCGCGTGAAACGCGTTGTCCGGGCGTCACGAGAATCCGCGAGCAGTGGCCGTAAAGGGTCGAATATCCGCCGCCATGGTCAACAACGATCATGTTGCCGTATCCGCGCGTGTAACGGCACGCGATTACAATCCCTTCCGCCGCCGCATGGATCGGCGTGCCGGTGGGCGCAGCTAAGTCTTGGCCGGCGTGCATACGCGAACGATGCAAAATCGGATGGAAGCGCATGCCAAAGCCGCTTGTGAAGCGCGCGCCGATCACGGGCACCATGAATCGCCCGTGGAATGCTCCCAGCGCCCGGCCGGCGCCACCCTCATAGGTTCGGATTTGCGCTTCGATGCCGGCGTCTTCTTCGTCGAGATCGCGAATGAGCTGCTCAAGCTCGCCTTCTTTGTCTTTAAGTTCTTGCAGTCGGCCCAGTTTTTCTTCCCGAGTCCGCTGCAAATCCGCCTTTTGGCTCTTCACGTTCTGGATATCTTGCCTGTTCTGCACAACCAGTTGGTCAACTTGCTGTTTGCGCCGAACCACCCTTTGCTGGAGCTCGCGCACCTCTTCGAACAACTGCCGGTCCCGTTGAGCGATGCGCTCGAATACGAACTTGCGCGATGCAAAATCGGCCAGGCTCTTCGAACCCACGATAGCCGAGGCCAACGACGAGTTTCCGTGCATATAAATCTGCCGCAGTCTCAAGCGTGCTTGATCGCTGCGCTTGCGCAATCTTACAGTTTCTTTATCCAATTCCTTCGACAAGACCCTTTGTTGCATTTGGTTCTTTTCCAAGCGAGCTTCGGTTTCCTCGAGCTGCGCGCTGAGGTCGCCGATGTCTTGATCGATGGCGCTAATCTCGCGCCGTTTAGCATGGGCAAGCGCTATGATGATATGCTTTTGCCGCGTCAGCTCGTGCCGTTTCTTCATCTTGGCGGCATGGTCTTGCTTGAGCTTGCGAAGCGACCTGTTGTGATGCTTTGGCGGATCTGCGAATACGATAGAGGCAAAGGCTAAGGTGCATAACAGAACGCGGCCGAGGGGCCGCGCAAACAATCGACAATCGACAATCGACAATCGAAAATAGCCACTCATCTCTGTATGGAGGACCCGTGCCGTAACGGCTCGCGTACTGCGAACGAAGAGCAAAGGAATCCGTACATCGCGCCAACTGTTCCCAGCAGTAATGCAATCGGCCACAGCGGATAAGAAGGAAACATCATGGATACGCTCACGTTCTTCACGAAAGCCTGCAGCCCCGCGTTCGCCGCAAACAGGAGCCAGGCTGCCAAAAATCCTCCTGCCGCGCCTTGCACAATCCCCTCGATCACGAAGGGCGTCCAAATCGTAAAGTAGGAAGCGCCTACGAGCTGCATGATGCGAATCTCTCGCCGGCGAGCGATGACCGTCAATCGAATCGCGTTGTAAATCAAAATCCCGGCGGTGACCAGAAGCAGGGTTCCCAGCGCGCCGCCTAGCCATCGCACGATCGCCAGCATCTGGCTAATGAGTTGCTGCGCTTCGGTTGAATACTCCACTCCGTTCGGTTGGTAAACCTCCGGCATGTCTTGAATCTTGTCCGCCAGGCCGTCCGCCTTGGTGATGTCGGAAAGAATGATCTTCTGCTGATCGGGAAGTGGATTATCCAGTCCTTCGCCGCTCAAGCCTAAGTCCTTTTGCTGCTTGAGCCACGCATCTTCCCTAGGAATAAGCGAAACCGATTTCACACCGGGCAGTGTCTTGAGCTTTTCGGTCATCGCGAGCGAATCCTCGCGCGGCAGATTCATTCGCATGAACACGCTCATCTCGAACTTGCCCGAAACGTCGGTGGCATATTGGCTCACCCGAAAGTAGACATATCCCAAGCCGCCCAATAAGAAAAGCGCCACCGCCGCCGTACTAATCGCGGCGAAGGTCATCAACCCATTGCGCCGCAAGGCGATGAACGCTTCAGACAGTAGGAATTCGATCTTGTCAATCATGCGCCACGCTCTACAACCAGTGGCGGTCCTACAATCGCCTGAACATCCTCTCGCGCTCGCTCCTGCGTCGGGAATACTCCCTCGGGTCTTACCGGCTGCGTGTCTGCCACCACTTGCCCCAAATCGAGGGTCACGATTCTACGCCCCATCCGCTCCACAACTAATACATCGTGGGAAGCCACGAGCACCGTGGTGCCGCGCAGGTTCAGTTGCCGAAGCAATTCCATAATTTCCCAGCTATGCTCCGGATCCAGGTTCCCGGTGGGTTCATCGGCAATCAGTAATTCGGGATGATTGATCAATGCCCGCCCGATCGCCACGCGCTGCTGCTCGCCGCCGCTCAGCTCATGCGGGAAGGCATCGGCCCGGTGGCCGATATTCACCACTTCGAGGATTTGGGCGACCTTGCGCCTCGCTTCCCGTCGTGTCGCCCCGATCGCGCGCATCGCGTAGGCAACGTTTTCCCAAACCTTTTTGCGGGGAAGTAGCGCGAAATCTTGGGGCACGATCCCCATCTCGCGCCGATGAGCGGGAATGTCTTTGTCCCGCAACTGTCCGACATCGCGTCCTTTCCAACTCACGCGGCCAGAGGTATGTTTAACTTCTCGCGATAAAACTTTAAGTAATGAGCTCTTACCGCTGCCCGTCTTGCCGCAAAAGAAAACGAAGTCGCCGGCGCATATATTAAGCGACACCCCGCGAAGACCCTGCACTAGGTCTGTATAGCGAACTTCGACATTGTCGAAGGCGATATAAGTAGAATCGCAGCCCTGGTTCAAAAGACGCTCGAAGAATGGCCCTCTCCCGTGGCCCATGCAGTACAGACGAGGCTACCACATGAGTTTCACGAACCTTTAATCATTTTTGGCAGTGCGGAAATTGTAACAAGAAACCCGGTAATCCCTCAGACCTCCAAAATCGTCGGCAGAATCACCGGCCGTAATTGTGTCTTCCTCTGAATGTGCTTCTTCACCACATCCGAAACTTCGTGCCGCACCTTATCCACGTCGCGCAAATCTTGTCGGTCAAACTGCTTCAGCGCATCCCAAAGCACATCGAACGTCTTGTCCAACGTGCCCTCAGCCGCGTGAAAGCCGCGGGCTTGAATCACTGGCTCGCCTACCACCTCACCGCGCTCGGGATCGATCGCCACCGTGACCACAATCACGCCGTCCCGTGCAACCGTGTTCCGGTCGCGCAGGACGTCATCCGAAACTCCCGGGGTGCCCGTGCTGTCTACCAACACTCTTCCGCATGCAACCTGCTCGCCTAAATTCGCCGCGGTTTCTTCAATCTCCAGCGGTACGCCATCTTCCATCATGAAAATCCGATTTTCGGGAAAGCCCATATTCCGCGCAATCTCCAAATAAAGATGCTGATGCCGCGGCTCGCCGTGAACCGGCGCCACATAATAAGGTTTCGTGAGATTGATCATCATCTTCAGCTCTTCCTGATAGGCGTGGCCGCTCACGTGGATCGGAAGCTCGGATTCGTAAATCACGTTCGCGCCTTGCCGGAAGAGTCGGTTGATCGTTCGCCAGATCGCCGCTTCGTTGCCGGGGATCGGCCGCGCCGAATAAATCACCGTGTCGCCCTCGCGAACTCTCAGCCGGGAGTATTCGTCTTTCGACATCTGCACCAGCGCCGACATCGGTTCGCCTTGCGAACCGGTGGTGAGCACCACAAGCTGATGCTCTTCGTAGACTGACATCTCATCCAGCGTGATGCGCACGCCTTTCGGAATTCGCAAATAGCCCAGGCGCGAGCAAATCTCCACGTTCTGTTCCATTCGCCGGCCCACCACTGCAACTTTGCGTCCGGTTTCAGCCGCCACTTCGTACACTTGCTGCATACGATGGATGTTGCTCGCGAAGGTGGTAAGCATCACGCGGCCTCGCGCTTCCACAAAAACTTTGCGAAGCCCCGCGCTTACTTCGCGCTCGCTCGGGCTCCAACCTGACCGCTCCACATTGGTGCTGTCGCTCAACAACGCCACCACGCCTTCTTTGCCAAGCTCACCAAAACGCGCCATGTTCGAAAGTTTGTTGTCTACCGGAGTGAAATCGAATTTGTAATCCGCCGTCATCAGCACGATGCCGTGTTCGGTGCGAATCGCCATCGAGCACGTGTCGGGAATGGAGTGTGTCACTCTTATCGGCTCAACCGTCATTGCCCCCGCCTGAATGATGTCACCCGGAGCGAAGACCGGAAGGTGCGCGCGCT
>Ga0207096_1073_pt2 | contig 17578 bp, 14 predicted proteins | sample Alteio_BWMinHeat_86_FD_153547 | JGI IMG/M metagenome (GOLD analysis project Ga0207096, IMG submission 153547) | Enriched cells from forest soil in Barre Woods Harvard Forest LTER site, Petersham, Massachusetts, United States -... | ecosystem: Environmental > Terrestrial > Soil > Temperate forest >...
CGAACCTTTTATTTCAAAGACGGGGAAATCACAGCCTTCGTTCTCGTCACTGACAACCGGCGGGTTATCTTGCTCACGTATTTCAAGAAAGAATAGGAGTTGAGCGCAATGCCTGACCAGGAAAGCACCCTCAAAACGTTGTGTGAGCAGATGCTGGATACACTGCGCCAAATTCAACCGAGTATTTCGCCCAATGAACAGAAGCGGTTGATGCGCGGGTTTATGGCCGATATGTACCAACTGGGGCTGTTGACGTTGCGGACAGCTGTGCTGCGCCAATCGCCGATCGTGGCGCAGTGGATCAGCGCCAGCCGACCACTCATTGAGCGCAACCTGACCGGGATTGTTGTCTACGTCGCCAATACCGAAGAAAGCATCCCGGATGCCCTCGAATATGGCGGCTGGGCTGGCATTTGCGAACACCGCTCTGCGCTCGAATTCCTGTTCGATTTCTTTCAAGGTGCGCAACCGGGACTGACATACGATGTGCTTGGCCTGGATACGCTTGATGAGGAGCTGCACAAATTCGCGTTTGACGGCTACATCGAGCCGGATCGCGTCCCCACCAGTATTCCCCATTCGCACTGGTGGTGGTATCCAGATGAGGTAACAGATGGTAGCGTTTGAGGTGCGGGTTGCGCCTCATTGATAAGCTCATGGTGGGTGGCATCTTTTGGGTGGGATGGCTTGCCCTGTATGTTGTGGTGAACAATTTGGATTACAGCCAACGCATCAAGCGAACACCTGCGATCGGACTGGATATGGCCGTTCCGTTCGTGCCAGAATGGATTTACTTCTATCTCTCAACCTATGTCTTTGTCTTTCTGCCGGTGGTGTTCGTCAGTTCTGCCCAGTGGTTCAACCGCGTCGTCTTGGGCTACGTTTTTGTAACCGCCACCTGCCACCTCATTTACCTTGCCTGGCCTAGCTCTGTCCAGCGCGCTGACATGATCAACCCGCATCGCCTTTCTGAGAGACTTATTGCCGGGTTCCAGCAAACCTGCAGGCCATACAACAACTTTCCCAGTATGCACATGGCTTACGTTGTCTTGTGCGTCTGCTTAGCCTTTCGCCTGCAACCGATCGCCCTTGGAGTGGCGCTTGCCGCCTGGGCCTTTTTGATCGCCTTGTCAACGCTCCTTACCAAACAACATTACATTGCCGACATCGCGGGCGGGCTGTTTGTCGGGGCCGTTGCCTATAGCCTGGTCGGAGCGGTTTAGCAGGTTCAGCGGGATGACTTTTCGCGAACGCTTCAATCAGGGGTTGGATCGCGCCGTTCGCCCGGAGCTGTGGCTGTTGCGGCGGAAGAGATCGATGTTTCGGGTATGCGGGTATACCGGTCTTGTCTGCGCGGTGGCGCTGGCGTTCTTGCTCTGCGCCTACCAGCACCTTGAACTGTGGGTCATGGCGGCCATTGTGCTGAGCAGCATTGGTGTTTTTTTTGTGATCGGGCTGATCACCAAGATTGTTACCGGCCGCGAGGCGCTCGTGTACTATCATCACGAAATCGGCGTTACGTTCATGACGGCCCTGCTGGTGAGCTTGCTGAACCGCCCGGTGCTGCCGTATCTGGACGCGACCCTCTTAGGCATTGGCGCATTTTTGGCCTGTGGTCGCATCGGCTGCCTGATGGTCGGCTGCTGTCATGGCCGTCCTCATCCCTGGGGTGTCTGCTATCGGGAGAGTCACGCGGCGGCCGGGTTCCCGGAGTATTACGTGCGAGTGCGATTGTTTCCCGTGCAAGCGGTGGAGGCGGTATGGGTGTTCTGCATTGTCGTTACCGGCAGCCTGATGATCATCCAGCGTCAGCCGGCGGGAAGCGCTTTTAGCTGGTACGTCATCGCCTACGGCACAGGACGTTTCTTTCTGGAATTTATGCGCGGCGACGCAGTACGCCCCTATTATGCCGGCTTTTCAGAGAACCAATGGGTGTCAGTCATACTGATGGTCGGCACGTCGCTTGCGGAACTTTCGAGTCAACTGCCATTCCAATCCTGGCACCTGGGCATCTGCGTCGTGTTCAGCCTTCTGATGATTGGCCTGACGCTGCAACGCCGATCCGTGCCGATAAGCCGTTTCCAACTCCTCCATCCATATCACATCAGGGAACTGGCAGTGCTGCTGCGCGAATTCCAAAGTGACTATGCGCCTGGTAAACCACGCTCCGAAATAGCCCTCAAAGAAACGTCGCTGGGGATTCGTATCTCGTTTAACACCAGCATCGAGGACGGGAACCTCACGAACCATTATGCGTTCTCCGAACGCAATCTGCCGATGTCACTTCAAACAGCACGCCTGCTTTCGGCGTTGATCCTGCGGCTGGACTACCGCTCAAATTCGGGTCACCTGGTGGTGGGTCAGCAAAGCATCTTTCACTTCTTTACCGACTAAAAGTCAATTCAGTTATTTCTGCCAACCTTTCAGGTCCGCATGGAGAGGTTCAAATTTGGCGTATCCTAAAAGAGCCTCGTTTGCAAAGAATTAGACCAGGCGGCATCGCAGTACTAATGGTGCACAATCCCACCCAACAGCTCCCGACAACGCATGAGTCGATCCTCGACTAGATTGAGAGCAAAACGTTACTCCAGACAAGGAGTCCCAGCTATCCAGTCGGTATCCGGATTGACAAAGGAGCATCTGCATTCGTCAAATTCGGCTCAGCGGAAATGTGGATCAACTCTACAGGAATCCATTTCCTACGAACGGCATTCAGTTCAGCACACGCTTGGTTTGCAGAATTACAATGAGGGGCGCAGGAGCACCCCGGGAGTGGCGAAGAGGTGGGTAAGGTAAACTGAGGGAATGATAACTTGTCCGCATTGTCAGCGAACAGCTTGCTTACGGAATTTGCAAATCACACTTGTCCACGGTTAAGATAGCGACGAATGAGCTTGTTCACCCGTCGAACCGAAATCTCGAATTCGCTCGCCAACTCGATGGCGCGCTCACCGGCCAAATACCTGTGGTAGATGGCTTGATTGCGCACATCTTTTTCTGGTAACATATCACTCACTGGCGCGTCTGACGCGATCATGCCGCGATAGAGTTGGGCGAGAACGCGGCGAACAGCTTGGGACATTGAGGCGGAGGATTTGGTCTCCAAGCCCGCCGGGTGCGCTTTTTGGCTTACTTATCGGGTTCTTGCCGATCGAGCTAAACATCTCCTCGACCTCTGGGTCTCAGTAGCTTGTGGTAACGGTTCCCGTCACCTTTGCGCCGGCGCGTCACCGCCAAGGCCAGCTGCATTCCATTGACTGGGGAAGCAGCGCTCGGATACTGATCATTTTGAGGATTCGTTCGCGATCCTTACCCTGGAGGATATTGAGTACCTCATCGCGGTTTTTGGCAGCACCAATCCATCTTGACAACCGATTTATCGGGCTGCCATTCTGCCAACCATAATCAGGCCGTTGATGATGCTCACGAAGTTGTGCGCCAGCGTATTCTTCTATCAGCCTGAGTTGCTTCAGGTTACAGACCCATATCATTTCTTCGCCGCGCGCCGCTTGCAACCTGTGCCGGGCGCGGTGGAAATATCACAGCTTATGGTGCGGCAGAAACCAAAATCAAGCGCGGGTACATCGAAAACCGCCGTTGCCGTACGCCTGAGAGGGTGCGAGGGCGCTAGCGAACGCAGACTGCAGCTCATCGGAACCGGTGACCCACGAGCCGCCCCGCAGCACGCGCAGACCATGAGTATCTATATTGCTTTCTCGCCCGTCATCCGCCTTATATGGATTGCCTGCGAGGATGCTACTCGTCCACTCCGAGACATTGCCTGCCATATCGAATGCGCCTACCCATGATTTGCCTTTTGGTTTACTCTCCACATCGGCCGTTTGATAGCCAGAATTAAGACCGTATACGGCTTTATCGTCTGCAAAATCGGGACCCCAGGGATACGTCAGATCATCCGGTCCGCGTGCCGCATATTCCCATTCGGCTTCGGTCGGCAACCGCCCGCCTCGTGCGGCGCAAAAATCTCGCGCTTCAAACCACGTGACGTTTTCGCGTGGGCGATTATTCCCGGTGAATTGGCCGGTCTTTTTCGCCGTACCATTGAACCGAGCAAACTGCGCGTTCGTCACCAGGTCTTTGTCAATCCAGAAGGGCTGATTAAAGCACTGTTTGCCACCTGCTCCATCATAACCCATCATGAAACAGCCCGGCGGGACAAGCGCCATGTCCACACCGACGAAGGTCCGAATCTCCGGTATCCACTGGTTGTTTTGAGTCACGTTCGGAACGGCGGTTGCCGATGCGGGTGAGGTGGGAGTTGGTCTTAGCGTATTACCTGATTGGCAGCCAACAATGCCAACAGTCAATATTATTACGACGCCAGCGGTCGCTATACCCGCAAATCGCTGAATTGCGATGTGTTGTGTGGGGCTTTCACGCTGCGGTTCGGGTGCTTTGCATATAAATGCACCGCTCATGGGATTCACCTGGGTGTTGCGTCGGCGTGAAGCTAATTCTACCGGGACGCAGCAAAATATCAAAGCGGGCAATGCATAAGAGACGTTTACATAACGCCCTAAAATGGTGCAGTTGCCATCGAGCGGTGTCATGATTTCATCGGGGGTGAGCAATGGACGCTGTCGAAAGCTGGCTTTGGTCGGATCGGGATTCGTATCGACAGAGGCTGTGTGGATAAGGCAACATCACGAATCTAGAGCTGACCATGACAGTATCAAAAATTTGCGGCAATGAATTGGTGGCGCGTGACATGACACCAGTATATTATTCGCTCCCAAAGCTGAATACACTTCTTGGTCGCACCCTTGTAATGAGAAGTGCAAACCGAATAGAAAAGGATATGGTGAGAACGCTGATGTTCGAGAAAAGGCAAAAACCAGAAAGGGCCTCGGCAACGCACGCAATTTGGCAGAGACACAAGCTGCGTAGGCTGGCACTTGTATTAGTGGCAGTGTTTGTCCTGGTCCTGGGGTGGGGGTTTGTTGGGGTTTCGATTCATCTTGAAAAACCCGCCCTGCAACAGTTGGCTGACGCACGAGCTACTTGGAATGCGAAAAGCATAAATAGTTATCGCATGAGCGGATCGCTCTACGTTCCGCTTATTATGAGCAGCTCCTTTTCGGTGACTGTCAAGCAAGGCAAGGTGGTCGAGATAAACTCTCCAACCGGAGGCTTGACGAGTGAACAATTGCAATACTTGCCTTCCATTTTTCCTGCCGGAAATAGCCAGTACACGGTTGAGCAACTGCTTGATTTTGCAGCCTCCAAATTTGCCAATCAGCCCGAGCCACCCTTCCTGGCATTCTGCGAAGGAAACAACGGCGTTGCCCGATACCAGGTCAAGTTTAATCCAGCGTTGGGTTACGTCGAGTCGTTGAGCTTGACCAACTGCCCTCAGTGGAACTTTGGCGGGGGAGGCATGTGTGGCACGCTGGCGGATTGTGCATCGGGATTCAATGTTACCAGTTTTGAACCATTGCCCGACTGAGTGGATAGAGCCGCGATTAGTCGGCTCAAATTATCGATAGCTTGCTCAAAAGATCAGTGGCACCGTATTACCGGCCGGACCTATGTGTCCGCCCGCCTACCACGCATGAATTATTATGCCCGTAGTATGGGATGGCGTCGAATACGTCACGGGCTATCGAGGTGCTAAAACAATACACACCAGGAGATGATACCGGCCTTAAGGACAAAATCAGCTCAGATCAATTAAATGGCCCCCACAACGGCTTTGAAATTTCTGTATACTACGTAATATCGATAGTTGGATTATAGGAATTGATATGGCCCAGCCAAACAGCAGCCGGTCGCGTCCTGAATTCGGTGTAGGAAGGCTCGTGTTGGTCGTGGTGCTTGGGGCAATTGTAGTAATTATAGCTTTGGCGCTTATTGGGCCAATGATTGGGTACCATCCGCTGGTGGCGTGTGCGGTTGAAGCAGATCCAACGGTCGCGGGCAAAGCCTATGCTCAGATTGAAGGCATTTACGAATATGAGCGTTGTTCTGATCTTCAATCAAGCGGGACCACTTATGCAGCCACTTATCCAACCGTGTATGAAACTGACAATTACGGCCAAAGTTGGCATCTTATCCAGGCGCCAACCGGGTGGGACACGTGGCGTATTCCGCACAATATTCCAGGCTTGACCGCTAATGCGAATCAGTTATCGTACAACGGACAGTTGATACTGTCGATTCCACATCAATTCAGTCAATTATTCGCGTATTCGGCTGACAGAATGGGTGCGCTCGATTCGCCGATAAGCAGTGATGCGCCCGTAGGACAAGGTGTATTCTATGCGGCTATGGGTGAATATGGGCTGTTAATCGGTCCAAACCCGGCAGAAAATGGGAGCCGTTCCTGGCAGTGGGAACAGTGTGACTCTACGGCTTGTCCAGCATTATCACCACGCGCCGTCACGCACCCCGCCGAAACGGAAGGGGTCATTGTCTTTGACCTGACCCTTCTGCTCGTCTTCCTGATTCAGTCCTGGCTGCTCGATCAGGTATGGCGCTATATGGATTCGCCAGACGAGGAAAACCCGGCCAGGCTTTTGTCCCGATGGGTAGCCGGTGTAATCAGTGTGTTCTATCTCGGTATCGTGGTGTTTTGGAAGTCTGATGCAAATGCTAATTTTTACGTCCTCACCGGTATGTTTGCTGTATGCAGCGTCGCATTTTGTGTGACCATTGGCGTCAGGGTTGCCCGTCGGCGGCAATTTACCGACGCGTTCGTGTGGAAATTGGGCCTCGTGACGGGGTTGCTAGCGTTGTTCGTCCCGGTAGTGGTCGCGGCAACGGCGACTCAACTCGGTTGGCCGCTCATTATGGCGGTGATTATCGGCTTCATTGTTTACCGGCGCGGATTGCGCCGATACCTGAATCGGTTTGAGGCACGTTCAACGCTCTGGCAAACCGACCGACTCACATTGGAGATAGAAGGGCTGTTTGTGCTGATGCTGGTGCCGATGGGGTTGTTATCTGTCGTGCTGTCCGCCGTCGTATTTCAAAGTGCGGTAACAGTCCTCATCGCATTCATTGCCGTTCCATGTATCGTGGCGGCGATCATGTGGTTTTACACCAAATGGCGTGGGCACGATTTCGTACTCAAGAAAAAAGCCTCGCCGCTGGAATTGCACAATACACTGCTTTTTGGCGAAGCCCAATGGTTCAGGCTGCTTTTAGGGCGTACTGTGCTGTGGTTGCTTGGCGCGGCTGGAATGTGGTTAATCCTTGTGCTTCCCCACCTTTTTATTCTAGTGAATATTGAGACCGAATATATACGTTCCCATTGGTAAATCAACATAGCCTAATGTATGTCCCGCGAGATGATGCGCCGTTCGCCGCTTTTGTACGCCCGTGCATCCCGTATATTTTGCTCCAGGAAGAACAGCACACGCGGCGTTTTTCCAAGTTCGGTTAGATCGACCAGGATTCGCGCCTTGCGCCAGCACATTACAGTTGCGCTCCGACCCAGGTTAGTCGTCGAGTCGAGCAGCGGATGGCCTGGGCACACGCAGGTCGCCGATGCTCGTCCATCCTGACGGATCATCCGTTTGTCAATGCAGACTCGTTCGTATTTGTTCGGCACTTGCCCGCCCACGCCGATCTGTCGGCTCCGAACAATTCGGGTCGCTGAAGTGACCCCTATAGCTCGGTATGAGCATATGTCCAGCCTACAATTGACCCCGATCGAGATAGCGACGAATGAGCCTGTTCACACGCCGGATGGAGATCCCGAAGTCCCTTGCCAGGTCCACAGCCCGCTCCCCAGCCATGTATCTGTGATAGATTTCTCTATTACGCTGATCTTTTTCTGGTATCATATTGCTGACTGGCGCACCCGCCTCGATCACGCCGCGATAGAGCTGCAGGAGAACCTGCCGAACAGCGTGCGACATAGAGGCGGAGGATAGGTTCCCGAAGCCCGCCGGGTGCGCTTTTTGGCTTACTCATCGGCTTCTTGCCGATCGAGCTAAACATCTCCTCGACGTCTGAGTCTCAGTAGCTTGTGGTAACGGTCCAGCTGCTTCCCCTCTCCTTTGCGTCGGCGCATCACGCCAAGGCCAGCTACGTTCAACGGAGTGGGAAACATCGCTCGGATACCGATCATTTTGAGGATTCGTCCGCGGTCCTGACACTATGGCTAAATCGGATTCGCGACAAGCTCGCATCAGGCTATACCCTCGCAATTCGGCAGTCCCTGATTTTCTGGTAGTCATGTGAGATTATCTCGCACCTCCCGACGGGAAGACTGGCGTGAGCAGGACATCGCGAATGGACCACGGGTGGTCCGTGAGGCCCAGCGCCATGGCCGGGGTCCGAGGCCCGAACTTTTTTTACCCTCGGCTTCGGCCAGGGGCAGGCGAAGCGAGCGATGCGGACGGCACCAGTTGTAGACGGTCAGGCCCCACCAACCGAGGGCCACTTTCGTATCGTCGCGCCGGGCAAAGGCCAGCGATCGGCGAACCTGATGGGCGCTCATGCGCCGGGCGGTCCCGTTGCGCCGTTCAATCGCCGAGGTATTGGGCGTGGTATACCCCAACTGGTCAAGCACCTGCTGGACGCAACGCTGCGAACCATGGGCGTAGCGGATGTCCACGGCCACGACGCGCTGGCCTTCGCGATGCTTCACGATCTGGACATGAGCCAGGGTGCGCGGGATACGGTAGCGCAGGTCGGGAAAGCGCCCCCGGTCTCCGTGGCGGCTGGGGCGATAGGCTTGGCCGAAAATCTCCGGGAACAGGCTGGCATAGCTGGCTTCACCATCCGTAAACAAGACCAGGCGCTGAGGATGGGCGAGCCGCCCGGCAGCATCCTCCAGGAGCCGTCGGATCAATGCCTCATCGCGCCGACCTTGAACATGCGATACCACAAACTTGCTCAGCGGGTCGATGACTTCCGCTTCCCACTGCGGCTGGCTTTTGTCATGCGCGTAGCCATGCCGCTCGTCGGCTTCCAAGGCCGCCACGTCCAGTTCCTGCACGCGCTCAGCATGAAACGCTTCGGCATGACGGCCAACTTTCCCATTCAACCGCCGGACGACGCTCGGATGGACTTTTGCCAGCCGCGCTGTCGCCTTGAGGCTGCAGCCTTCGGCCAGATGGTCGGCTACCGCTAGCGCCTTATCCTCGCTCACTTTCGTATTCCACAACGCCGTGTTCTTCCGCTCGCTGAATTCTGCGCCGCAGCAGTCACAGTGTACATACCGAATCGCGTCTTTCCCGTACGTTTTGCGAACGCTCAGATTGTTCTGTCCCTTTTGACCATATAATTCGCAGCGTTCATTCACACATGCTAAAGTTTCCAGTTGAGGCCGTGGGTTGGTAGGTGTGTTTGTGTTCATACATCCCGTACTCCCAGAAAATTACATCCGGAGGTCGGGTTTTATTAGGCGGCGTCGCGGTAGTAGTCATGTTGAATGCCGCCCAAGATCGATCGACAGCGCACAGGTCCGTCGGCGGTCGAATTGATTATCGGAATGGGTGTTTGCTGGGCTAAACCCTGGTGGGGGCGAGCGACGTTGTAATAACCAGTATAGTCGCGTAGGACTCGCCGCAAATGGGGCTCGTTGAAAATGAGAAGGTTGTCGAGACATTCGTTGCGGACCGTTCTGACCCACCGCTCAGCAAAGGCATTCGCGTTGGGAGCGCGCACTGGCGTGTGGATGACATGGATGCGCTCAGCAACAAATATCGTATCGAAGACCTCCGTGAATTTGGAATCATTATCGTGGATCAAAAAGTGAATGCGCGGCATGCGTCCTTCGAGGTTCCAGACCACCTGGCGCGCTTGTTGGTTCACCCAGGCCGAGGTTGGACGCTCGGTACAGCCTGCGAAGTGGACGCGACGGCTGCCCAGCTCAATAAAAAAGAACACGTACAGCGTCCGTAGAAAGAAAGTCTCTAGCAGCTTGTCGGAGAGCGAGGTTGGATGAAGCGATGAAGTGCTAGACTTAAGCGGCGCCAACAGAGAGGCCATAAATGAGCCGCAAATTCAAAAAGCCAGATTACGAAGCGACCTTAAATACGCCAATTCAACTGAGTGAGGCGTTGCCAACGAACCACCTGGCCCGCTTTGTGGTAGATATAGTGGGGCAACTAGACTTGAGCAGCTTGTATGAACGGTATGGAGCCACCGGCGGGGAAGCGATAGCGCCAGAGCTGTTGTTGGCCATGCTGTTTTATGGATATGCGACGGGGGTATTCAGTTCGCGAAAGATAGAACGCAGTAGCTACGAAAGTATCCCGTTTCGGTACCTGGCGGGCGGGCTGCATCCAGACCACGATACCATTGCGAATTTTCGGAAGACGTTTCTACCAGAAATAGAAGAGCTGTTCGTACAAATCTTGCTGCTGGCAGCCCAAAGCGGGGTATTTAACCTCGGGAACATCAGCATAGACGGGACGAAAATACACGCGGATGCGTCAAAAAGCAAAGCCATCAGTTACAAACGGTTGGGCGAGTTGGAAAGCCAATTGCGGGTGGAAGTGAGCGAGCTCATGACCATGGGCGAACAGGTCGATGACGGCGAACTGGTGGTGCCGGAAGGCATGGTTATTGTCGATGAGATTGCCTTACGGCAGACACGCTTGGAGAACCTGGTGAAAGCGCGCGCCGTGTTAGAGACTCGTGCGCGGGAACGCGATATGATTGAGCGCGCCGAGTATGAAGACAAAATCCGCCAGCGCGAAGCCAAAGCGCGCCATAGCAAGCGCAAACCCAGGGGTCCTCAGCCCAAACCGCCTACCACTGGTCCGCGTGACAAAGATCAATACAACTTCAGCGACCCTGAATCGCGCATCATGAAAAACACAACCGATAGAGGCGTTGACCAGCACTATAACGCTCAGGTGGCGGTCGACCAAGACAGCTTGTTTATTATTGCCCATTCACTGTCCAACCACGCCAATGATAAACAAGAGATGGAACTCACTTTAGCCGCTATCTCGCCCGCTTTGGGGCAAGTTACGGCGGCGGCGTTGGATAACGGCTATTTCAGTGCGGACAATATCAAAGCGTGTAGCATCCGCGGCATTGAGCCGTATATTGCCACTGGGCGCGAGACCCATCACCGTAGTTGGCAGGCTTTCTTCAGCTCACCCGCTACGCCGCCGCCCGACGATGCCAGTCCGAAAGTCAAAATGGCCTATAAACTGCAAACTGAGGCGGGACGAGCCATTTATCGCTTACGAAAGTCGACCGTCGAACCCGTTATGGGCATCATTAAAGAGGTGTTGGGCTTTCGCCAATTTTCCTTGCGCGGCTTGACCGCAGTCAGTGGCGAGTGGGGGTTGGTTTGTCTCGCTTTCAATTTGAAGCGCTTTCATGGCTTGCTTACCAGTTGCGCCTAGCTGCAACGCGCCTACTCCCGGAAATCCGGCGGTTGAGGGTTGCACTGGCCCCGTTTTTACCCATTTTGGGAGCAAAAACCCTTCAAAAAACGTTCAGTGGCCACCCACTAAACCCGATCCGTTTTTGCTCTCCGACAAGCTGCTAGCGTGAAGAAATCGCAGGCCAGAATCTGGTCCTTGTAGTGGCTCATGAGATGGCGCCAGTTTGGAGACCCGCCCCGTTCCGGGGCGCGCGGAATGCCCTGCCGTCTCAAGATGTCAGCAACGGTTTCGTCACTAATCTTGATACCCAATTTGGTCAGTTCGCCGGCGATCTTGAGGTTGCCCCAGCCTCGATTTTCGCGTGCCAGTCGTACAACGAGCCGTTCAGTGTCCGGGTTGGTACGGGGACGACCGCGCTGCCCGTGTGATTGATAAGTCCACTTGTGGCGAACTAACTCACGGTGCCACTTGAAGACTGTTTCCGGTTGAAAGATGCGCAATACTCTGCCGAATTGCTTCACCGACCAGCCTGTGACGGACTTCAATTGAGCGGTCAGCACTGCCAGGGTTAGCTTTTCGGCTCGAGAGATGTGCAAAGGCTTGTCCCGTGCTCGATCAACGATGTCAAGCTGGCGTCTCAAGAGCAGTCGGGTAGCCGGGGCGCATTACTGCGCCCAAGCCCCCTCGGAACTGCTCGTGATAGTTTCCCATCAAGCAGCTCGAGCAATTCATTTGCGCCTCAAGAACAATCCTTGTTGCCGCTGTACAGCCGTTAGTTGGCGGTGACATTCCGTGTGGACCAAGAGTTTGTTGTCCAGTGTATTGGAGCCATATTGGACTTGGGCCACAATGTGGTGTTGTTCGATGTCTTCTTCATTGAACAGGCTTTCACCACATACAGAACATATCCCTTTTTGTTTCTGTGCCAGTTCACGCATCACTGGTTTGAGTGTTTTAGCCTTCTGTAGCTCTCGTTGTTGCCAGTAGTGTCGCAAACGTGGGTCATCCGGTGATGCCGTCCCTCGAACCAGGATATGTCGCTGTATCGGGAACCAGCTATATTTCAGCAGATAGGTCGTGGTCTTTTTGTCGCCAAAAACCCACTGGTCATTTCTGTTGGGATGGAGTTTGCCAAAATACTGTTGTTGCCACCAGTATTTCGGTTTCGTCGGATGTAATCGCTTCACGAACCGTATCAGTCGGTAGGTCAGGAAGTTGTCGAGTTTGTTGAAGGTTCGTTTAGCAACAGCGATGCGATGATAATTGGCTTGTCCCCGGATGATGGGGTTCAGCCGTTTTATCACGTCGAGATGATTATGACCGTGTAAGGCTTTCAGTTCATCTCGTAACCGGTTCCGCATTCGCTGTACCGCTTTTTTGCTTGGTTTGATAAGGAGTTTCCAGCCAGTTTTGGTGTTCCTTGAAGGGTATTGCCGGATGTTGAAACTCAAAAAGTCTACCCCTTCGGTCAGGTGAACGATGTGCGTTTTTTCGGCAGAGAACTCTAGTCCGCGTTGTTTGAGCCATTCCGTTAGGATAGTCTGACAGATTTCAGCATCTTCTTTGGTTTCACAGAAAACGCAAAAATCATCGGCATATCGCACCACTGCATGGGTTGAGAGGTTGTAGCCTCGTGAACTCCAGCGGATGTTCAGCGCTTCTTCCATGCCATGCAAAGCAATATTGGCTAATAGAGGGCTTATGACGCCGCCCTGCGGTGTCCCACTCTCGGTGTCATGATAACGTCCCATTTCCATGTAACCTGCTTTGAGCCATTGGTGGATGAGCGCTTTGCCCGGTACGTCGCCAATAGTTCTCATCAGGAAATCATGTGAGATGTTGTCAAAAGCACCTTTCACATCGGCATCCAAAATCCATTTCTTGTGCGAGTTACCCCGGCATTTAATGAATATGGCCTCGATAGCATCATGACAACCGCGTCCTGGCCTGAACCCATAGCTGGAACGCTCGAAACGTGCCTCCCAACTTGGTTCTAGGGCATTTTTGACGATGGCTTGCATGGCGCGGTCTCGGATGGTTGGAATACCCAGAGGGCGTTGTTTCCCGTTTGCCTTCGGTATGTACACACGACGAGCTGGTTGGGCACGCCAGGGCGTGAAGGTGAGGATGTCGTCGGCAAGTTTCCCTCGTTCGGCTGGCGTTTTCACCACCACCTTGTCAACCCCAGGAGTGTGTTTCCCTTGGTTGACCTGCGACACACGACGAACGCTGAGGAGGACGTTCGCCCGACTGCGCAGCATAAGCCGTTGGAGAGACCGGACTTTCTTCCAGTCTCCTGCCTGAGTTGCCCTGAAAATACGCTGTCTCAGATTACGAACAAGCCGGTTCTGTTCTTTCCAGTCGATGGTTTTCCAGTCGGTTTGTCCCGTCAGTCCGTTTGCAAGTGCTTGAACTTGCATCTAACTTTTCCTTCGGTTTGCAATCCTTACTTTGTTTTTCAGGAGAATTACCAGGGTCACGTCAGCAGCCTTTCAGCTAGGGTATTACCCTATCCATCCGGTTATGGTTTCCCGTTGTCTTACGACTGATGGCCTTCGCTTCTTGACCCTTCCCTTTCCCACCAGAGTATTTGAGCAAGTCTTTCGACGCCCTTGCGGTCTCATACCCGCTTGCGTGGGACCCTGTTGGGTTTACTGTGTTCCGCTTGATTGAGATACGATTGGGGAGGTCACCTTCTTTACAGCGGAGCGCATAGCGGTGTCCCGGTAGGGGTGAAATCCGCACTCCTATCCGCTTCAGATCCCTTTTGGTTTCCTGAACGCGCTCAGTACTCATGTCTTAGTCATTCCGCATTTCCATGAGCTAGACCTAACGCTGCCTCAACAAAGGTTCGCTTGCGCTTGACCTTCCAATCTTTCCCTAGCCTCTTCATGCTGCGGTGCATTTCAGTAGACCTTACGCCTGTGCATCAACACACCTCTGTTACCATAGCGTGCGTCCAGGTGTTGGGAACGAATTCAGACACTCCTTCGCCGTCTATAACGGACTCTTCTCAAGCGGCTTTTACATCGCACAGATTTCGAGATCTTTTTCGCGATCCGATTTGCGTCCCAACCATAAGCACTCAAGTACGGTCGAGAAGACCTGCATCATGCAGAACCAGACCATAGACTATAATCCTAATTGGCCGACAAAATCGCCAATTGTATCCGCGAAAGTTTGTTCGCGATTTCAGACTGGACGGATTTTTCTGGGAGTACGGGGCGACGCAACGGCATGCTGAGCGCCTGTACGAAGCAGAGCAGGCTCGTCAAGCCAGCGCCCAAGGGCTTGAGTGGGGTCAAGTCCAAGTGGAGGCGACCCCTTCGCCACGCAGCGTTGAAGCCGCAAAGCCCAAGAGCCTGAGCATGGATGGCGGCATGCTGCACATTCGGGGCGAGGGCTGGAAGGAAATGAAGGTCGCCCGTATCGGCACGGTCGAACCGAGGCGCGCGCGTGAGCCGTCGGAGGGCGAACAGCCGAGCCTGGTGCACGTCACGAACTTGCGCTACACAGCCGTGCTCGGTGAGGTCGCCCCCTTCCGCGCCGGAGTGTATTCAGTTTTATGTGTAAATCGTGGGATGGCTAGATCATAACACGATCCCGAAAATAGACGACCAATTGGTTGAGGATGTTGGCCCAGTTGGGCAGCGGCAAGGTCCATTTCTTGGCAATATCGCGGTGGGCCAGGTACAGCAGCTTGCGCACTGACTCAGCGGTTGGAAAAACAGCCTTGTTCTTGGTGATTTTACGCAGCTGGCGATTGTAGGCTTCACTGCCGTTGTTGGTGTAGATGAGCCGCCGAATTTCGGGTGGGAAGTTGAAGAAGCTGGACAGCTCGTTCCAGTTGTTTTCCCAGGATTTAACGGCAATGGCGTACTTCGCTTCCCATTTTTCGCCGAGGGCCAGCAGCGCCGTTTCGGCCTGCTCGCGGGACGGAGCCTGATAAACGGCCTTCAAATCGCGCAGGAATTCGTCCTGGTCTTTGTAGACGACGTATTTGAGGCTGTTGCGGATCTGATGAACAATGCAGCGCTGAATGACCGTTTTGGGAAAAACGGCATGAACCGCGTCGGGAAAGCCGGTCGGGCCGTCCATGCAGGCAATGAGGATGTCGCTGACGCCGCGCGCTTGCAGGTCGCCGAGAACGCTCGTCCAGAACTTGGCCCCTTCTACGCCATCGCCCACCCAATGGCCGAGTGCGTCTTTACGGCCTTCCAAATCCACGCCCAGCGCAATATACACCGCCGTGCGTTCAATACGCCCTTCACGCCGTAGATGCACGTAAATAGCATCCAAATACACCAGGGCGTAGACCGACGCTAAGCTCCGGTTCTGCCATGCCTCCACCAGCGGCCAGACTTTATCGGTCACGGCACTGATGGTCGCTTCACTGACTTCAGCCCCGTACATCTCGCGCAAGCTGTCCCGAATATCCCCGCTGGTCATGCCTTTGGCATACAACGTCACGATCTTGTCTTCCAACTCATTACTAGACGTTTCGTACTTGTGCAGTATCTTTGGCTCGAATTCCCCGTTTCGGTCACGCGGCACCGCAATCTCGCTCTTCCCACCGCCTGAACTCCGCACGCTGCGTTTGTAGCGCCCATTCCGGCTGTTGCCACTGTTGCGCCCTTTGGCTTCGTATTTCTCATACCCCAGGTGCGCTGTCAACTCGGCTTCTAGCATGTGTTCCAGTGTCTTACTGAACAGCCGTGCGAAAATCCCCTCGCGCCCAAAGAAATCATCGATGCTCTTGGCGCTCATCAGTTCCTCCTGAATTTTCTCCCAGCCTGGCATTTCGACCTGGCCGGCCTCCTGCTTTTGTTCCTTGTCTGGCATCTCGTTCGGTTCCATTTCGTTTCTGCTCCTCATTGTCCCTCTCCGAACGATTTACACAATCTCCTGAAAACACTCCGCGCCGCCGTCTGGACGCTCATCCTCCAGACGCTCTTCTTCGCCACCTCGTTTTCGAGTGTGGTCGCCGACGGCGCGGCTTGGATTTGGAATGTCGTCGCCGAAGTGTGCCCTGACAGTCGCCAAATTGTCGATTTCTATCATGCCGTTCAGCATCTCTCGCAAGCCGCCCAGGCGCTTTTCCCGACCGACCCCGCCCAGGCCACTGCCTGGCTAACCAAGATGCGTGCGCACTTGGCCCTCGGTCAAGCCTGGTTCATCATTCATTCGCTCAACGCCGCCCACTTGAGCGACCTGGCTCATTATTTCGTCACCCACCAGCGACGCATGACCTACCAGGAGTTCCGCGAAGATGGCTGTCCGATTGGCTCAGGCGCCGTCGAAAGTGCCGTCAAGCAATTCAAAGTCCGCCTGACTGGCCCTGGCATGTCCTGGTCACGGGCTGCGGCTCAACGGATGCTAGTCCTCCGCGCCGCCATTCTCAGCGGTACTTTTGATGCTCTCTGGGACGCTGCTTGAACTCGCCCCCAACTTGAAATGCTCCCCCGATGGGACTATGGTTGCTTGTTTGTGGACGGCAGGGTACTATCAGAAAGAAACTGGCTTCGGAAAGTAAAGTGATTGTAATGGAGATATATTAGGTGTCATTGCCAATCCCGGAAAAGTTTCATGATCTTTTCAGTAGACCGCTTATATGTGCTTTAACGACTATGAACGCCGATGGACAACCTCATACTGTCCCTGTATGGTGCGATTTTGATGGCGAGCATGTTCGGGTCAACGCACCAGCGGCAACCAGGAAAGCCCGCAATTTGGCGCGGAACAACAAACTTTCACTGCTCCTGATGGATACACAAGTTCCGTATCACTGGATCGAAATTGAGGGATATGTTGCCGAGATGCGTGACGAGGCTCATGGTGCGCGTGAACATATCAACAAGCTGTCCGAAAAATATACGGGCAACCCCGTCTATCAGGCCTTTGGTCAAAGCGGCATCAACCGTCTGATGTTTGTGATCGAAGCTGTGAAGATCAACGGACTTTAAGAGCGCGTCATGACTGGCCCTACCTGAAAACGTTGTTTTGTAGGGCTGGTCACGCTAGCCCGTGGGGTGCGCCCAATTACATACACGGTACAGAAACAACGGGGAAGCAGGCATATGTGGGCCCGTCGCCAGGTCAGCCCGTATTGGATAAACTGAGCCTTGCTTACCAGTTATAGTCGAGGGACCGATGATTTGGTCTGTCGTCGCTCAGTTATTTTGGCTGGGTTTAGATGTACTGGGTGTTCTGAAGCAATCAGAAGGAGAAAAAGACGCCGAAGTGTTGTTGTTGCGCCAGCA
>Ga0207096_1089_pt1 | contig 16871 bp, 6 predicted proteins | sample Alteio_BWMinHeat_86_FD_153547 | JGI IMG/M metagenome (GOLD analysis project Ga0207096, IMG submission 153547) | Enriched cells from forest soil in Barre Woods Harvard Forest LTER site, Petersham, Massachusetts, United States -... | ecosystem: Environmental > Terrestrial > Soil > Temperate forest >...
GGAACAACATTGGATTGGACCCGAATCTTTCATTGCAGATGGGTGATTTGATAGGTCTTGAAGAATTTTCGCTCTTTTCTGAAAATCATCAAAATCTGATTGATTATGAATAAAATATGACTTCATCCAGTCACTATACTTCTTTCCTAATGACCAGCCTTTTAATTGCTTATCAATATGATCTTTCTTTGGGAATTCTTCAAAAAATAGCTTAAATTGCGGCATATCTAAATATTGATAACTTGGACATTGCTGATGGAATTTCAGCGGCCATACTAAAGTGATTTCTTTTGGTATAGTATTCTCCGCATTGTTAATTCGATCTGAATCTAAAGTGTATTCATCAGTCACATATTTACTACTCGTTACTTTTCCAGCTTGATCAAGCGAACGATATTGTGAATAGGCATGAGGATAAAATTGTTTGAGGTATTTAGAGATAGATTGATAAAATTCTCTCTTCTTTTGGTTAATACGCTTTGGAGAATTTTCGGGGATTTTTGCCATTTGTTCATGAATAGATTTAGATGAATTTTTAATTGATTTATATAAGTTACCAAAATTAACATTTTGATCATCTACCTTATTAAAATTGGGATTCGCTCCTTTTTTCTGGTCAATACGCTTGTTTAAAGTGTAACTTTTTCTCTGGTCATTATGATATTTGTAAAATATATCGAAACGCTTCTTTAGTAAATCTACTTCCTTTTCGAGTAAAAATAATAATGCCTTTAATGATAATTTCCCTTGTTTATCACCATAAGCCCATAGGTCGCCTGCTTTCCCTGTTAAATCATACGCTTCTTCAATAAGACGTTTTAAATTGGCAACACGTAATACGCTTTCTCCTACCAATTGATATTCCTTTAAACGCTTGTCAGTAGACTTTTCTGGAACCCACGGAGGTAAGTCTGACTCCACTTTCTCCCAATTGACAGATTTAATCTGACAATCTCTACTGAAGTATTTAGGCCTAAGTAGGCTTTTTTCTTGTTGCCCCACTGTACCAAATGACTCTAAACCAGCTAGAGTAATCATTTCATATAGCATTGCTCCCGTATGAGTTGCTTTAATTTTTGGATATAGATCCTTTGCTGATGCTGTTAAAAACTTTTCATCTGGTTCAATATAACGTAATAATTCAATGGGTTCGTGATAGACTTTAGTTTTACGCGCATAGTACATTGCCTGGACACAGGACAATAGCAAGGCAGATATATCAGATCGACAACTATCAAATTTCTCTCTAGCACATTGTCTTAGAGACTCCTGTGCTGCAACATCTAAGCAATCTTGTAATTGTACTCTGATACTTTCAATTGTATCCAGTTTGTTTTTTGAGCGAGTTACTGTGCCAAATTGAAATATAGATTCATGCTTTTGTACTTTCTCTATATATTTAATTCTTTGCTCGATCTTTTTGACGGATTCATCGTCAAAACCCAGAGAAGGCAAGTCATTTAGAGAAAAATGAATCCAATCGCCTATGAATTGCTCTACAAGATCCCCTGGTTTTCCACCTGCTATCCAACGACCTCCCCTTTGCGTTAAATATGTCGAGGCGTATTCTGCCATTAGATTACTTTGATAATGATAATGACCCACTAGACGTTTGGATTCTAATATTTGTTGAACATACAGCGTCCATTTTCGATTTTTAACGCGGTGCGTAGGCTTATTCTTTTCATCCAAATCCCAACTGACTGGCGCTGATATTTGAAACGATTCTTGGTATAACCGTTTTAGCTCATTTAGTCTCTTTATATCATCTTCTGAATAAGCGTCTCCTGTTATTTTCTCATATATGTATGTTCCAACTTTAACAGCTAGGACTGTTGCAGCGGCGGCACCTGCTGCGACTGCTGCAGTAGTGTTGTTACTATTGATATTCGAAGATGTTGTATTGTTATCAGTTGGCATAATTGATTTCTCCTATAACGGGTGATTGATTTAACAAAAATATTCATAATTCCTTATCTAATCCTTTTTCTATGTTTTTCATTACTGATCTTTGATGCACAACTACTGTGACATCTTTATTTATACGACTGTGTATATCGCCAAGCTGTATTGATCTAACAGTCGTCTTAATGTGTAATTTTGTATCATTGCGAGATTCAGCTGATAATTCTGCAATCGATTTTTCTTGATAAGGTTTAGAATGATGAATGTAATCTGCAATAGCATGCTTTCCTTGATGCTTCAGCACATCGTTATAATCTGTTTTCTTTAATTGGTTAATCAAATTAGGCTGATTGGTATATATCTCTTTCCCTGCCTCTTGCAACCGATCATATGCCTTTTTCATTACTATATTTTCGCTCTGATTTTCTCCGTCGTTATCTAAACAGAAAATGATTTTATTGCTGGGAAGGTTTTTAGGTAAATTAAGATAATTCGATAGACTTAACGTAGCTTTTATCGTTTTATCTGCATCTGCTTCCCGCAAACTTAAAGCTGTTTCAGCACCCTCACAAATTAATGTAGCACTATCAGCAGATTTCCCTTCCTGAATAGTCACTGGATGTCCACCAATCAGTCCGAAACTTTGTTTCACGACCTCCACTCTAGATTTATTTCTGGTCTCAGGATCAAGAAATATAGCTTGTACACCCTTAACTTCATTTTTTTCATCTCTACAAATCATTAGTAGTGCGGGAAGCGTTTTTCCATTGATACGAGATTTAACAGATGGGTGGTATCGTAAACTGTCAGGTAAGGGTTTTGTTATGTTGCGATGTTCGCGTAAATATCGTTCTGCCAATGTCCCTTGGATAGCTTGACTTTCTGCAAAAAGTACTTTTGCTTTCTCTATGCTTTTCTTTTGTTTATCTGTTAAATGATCAGCCAAATTGCTTTTATCTAAATGTGGCATGTGTTTAGTTATTTGTGCTACGTTGATTTTTTGTGAATCAGAAAGTCCCAGAAGATCGGCTGCCACATCTAATGTTTTACGAAAATCTTCCTTAGCTGTATGTCCATATTGTTTTGCAATCAAACTCATGAGATGGCCACCTTCGCCTGTTTGGTGATCATACCAAAAGCCGCGTTTGTCACCCTGCATGGTAATGATTAAACTCCCTTGATTGCTACCATACCGCCATTCCCTCCCCGATTTTTTCTTAGGTTCTCCTAATAATTTTTCTACAATATATTCTGCAGAATCGGCCAGTCGGTGTGAGATATCATGGGCATCCCACGTTTTTATAGGTTGAGTTTTCTCTGATTTGGTGAAACGTTGAGATATTGGCTTAATTGAAGATTGTATTGACTTTAATTTACCTACTACCTCAAGTGCTATGTGTTTATCGCCCGTGGTTTTGATGATACGTTTGATGAGTTGTTCTTTATTGTCAGTATAAAGCGTAAATTGTTGTTTAGAACGGGTTAGATTAACAAGAAAAGCGCGTTGACTGCTAAGATGTTTATACTTGCTATCCTCATGTGATATAACTTCAGGTTTTCCCGCTCCTTGTACTGCATAAGATGTAAAAGCATAAGCATGGTCCCAATGAGAATGCTTAGGATTATCCTTCTCTAATTGGACAATTTGATTCTGATCGTTGCAGAGTATGATATTATTTTGAGTGATAGCGATGACAATAGATTTGTCGCCGCCTAAGAATCCTTGTGATTTATCTGATCGAGTCCAGCGTATTCTATCTCCTTTGCATATCTCTCTGACTTCACGCTTGTAAACTTCCATTACACCACGTTGATTCATTGTTAAGTGGTTAAGCTGCCAGTGAATTTCCTTTTCCTTGTCTCTTAGTACAATATGATTGTCTGTTTTATTGACATCATAAACAGTGACATAGCTTCCTTTATTAATGCTTAATGCAGGGACATTACGATTAAATCGAATAACGTCCCCCACTTCGTAATTTGCATGATGGTTTAACTGAGATAAAGTGAGGTGTTTTGGCACAAAAATATCTAGGGTTTCAGCATTCGATTTGAGCTGACCCTGCTCTTTCAAACCCTCTCTGACAAGGAGGTTTAACATCACTCTATCCTCATTACGTGGTGCAATGAGAATCGTGTTCTCTCTACGCTCCGGTTCTCTAGCCAAATAGTCTTCAGCTATAGCTAGCAGTCTCTCTGTTTTATCCTCAATTTGAATCACACGTGGCGGCTCTACTTTTAAATCTTTACCTTTTTTATTTTGTGGATAAAGTGTAAATCCTTGAGATTCAGTTTGTGTATCGACAGCCTCAATTGCACCACGATAATCTTTGTCCATGGCTAGTTTGACTGCCTGTCTTAGTTCTATCCTATCTTTCTCTTGACGACGAATTTCAGTTAATTTGATTGTTTGAATGCCCGCTCTTTGCTGTAAATCAAACGGATTTCCTGCTTCAGGGGAAAGATGCTGTCTATTGTCACCTGATTGAATGGCACGAGCGCCAGTGGTTGTGATAAATTTAGCAAACTCTAAACAGTCTTGGTTGGATACCAGGGATGTTTCATCTAAGATAAATAAATGACTCTTTAAGCTTGACGTTTTTCCAAAATCAGTCAATCGCTTGGCGTCTATCAGAAATTTTTGTAAGGTTTGTGATTCGATGCCTTCTTTTGCTAATTCGCTGACCGCACCGTGAGTAGGTGCAATACCTTTAACAGTAAACCCTTTCGATTCAGCAATCGATCGAATCGCATGCATTAATGTCGTTTTGCCGGAACCCGGTGGGGCTTGTAAAATAACAAACTGATTTTCGGTGCTTAAAATTTCCCTCGCGGCTTGTTTTTGATCAGCGCCTAAAATAGAATTTTCGACATGTTTATCAACTTCTGCAATTGTTGCAATGGGACTTTGTGATTTTATACCTTCATTGACAATTTTCAATAATTGTTCTTCGCATTGAATAGCATCGTGCGTAGTCCATCGCGTACCATCCGTCCTATAAATACCTTTAATTAAATCACCCGCTTGTTCTAATGCTAGGGTCGCTTTCTCTAGTTGCTCAGGATATGTATTTCCTAAGGCGTATTTGATAGCAGTTTCTAATAATTCCTTGTGCGTGAAACCAGCATCTCTCTCTGTAAGGTGCTGCATCGCATATCTAGCTGCATTAAGAGAAACTACCTCCAAGTATTTTGAGTTTTTATTTTGATACTCTATTTTCAACGATTTAATAATCGTTTGGATATCTTCCTTAAGGGTATGCACATCTTGTGATGGTGAGGTGAGTGAGTCTATTGCAGATAACTTATTGCCAGTTTTATCTTTCATAGCATATAAATAGTTTTCTTTATTATCTGTGTAGAGCCATACATTATCGGATGCTTTTGCAAGAACTTTGTAAAAATCACGCTGTGTAATCTGAAAAGATTGGCTAGGATGATGAGCAATAATATTCTTGGGTGTTTGGTGCTGTACCCGATGGGGTGTGCTTGCATAAGAGTAATCGATATGCCAAAAAGACTTGTTTGTCATGTCTAAAACAATTTTCTGACCATATTTTCTTTCTGCAATTAGTTTTTCTTTTTTAATATCTGTAATTGTGAGATTTTCACTAGCATGCAACCCCTTACTTGCAATCCCACGCAGTAAATTAATTTTTTCCCCGACAGCTACTTTACGCTCATCTAATGTGAAACTCTCAACAGAGTTGAGATTGACCTTGCTCTTGGCTATATCCCATTCAATGGCCTGTCCTTTTTTATTTTTGACAGTCACAATATTGTTTTTAATATCTCGTGAAACAACCTGGTAGTAATTGCCGCGATATAACTTGGATTTGGCATTATCTTTATTAAATCTGACATAGGAATCGATTTCATAATACTTTGCGTATTTTTTCTGTGTTCCTGACAGATATTTTGGTATTAAAACAGAAAATGAAATTTCTTTATTTGAAAGTTCATTTTTTTGTTTTAATTCTTCTCTAATTAAGGCATTGACAGAATAGGATGTTTGTTTATTGGCAGTTAATACCAACGTATTCTTTTTTTCATTAGGATTGAGGTCAGCATAATGCACAGCGATTCTTTTTAGTCTATCTTCTTCATTATCCAACTCAACAAAGCGATTACCCATCTTTGCCATAGCCGAATTCAAATCGCCCTGAATCGTATCTTTTATTGCATGCTTAGAGGCTTCTGGTAATTTTCTTTGAATTTCTTTCAAGACGGTTGTCTGCATTCCACCTTTTATAAGCTGCTCAAATGGCGATCCTGCGCTGTAATTTAGATAGCCCTTTGTATCTCCAGACAAAAGCACTTTACTTCTTATTCTTTCAGCATAGCCAAATACCGTTTGCAATTGTTTTACTGAATATTGTTGTGCATTGTCTAACACGATGAGTTGTGGTTTTTTTAACCTATAAACATTTGAATTAATCTCGGTGATAAACGCCGATATTGTGCCAGTCTTGATATTTTTATCTTGCAAAGATTCCACCTCTGCTTTCGTCGTTGTGAGGTAAATAGTTGAAATTTTTTCACGCTGGAGTATTTGCGCAATATTTAAGACAACCTTCATTTTCCCACTGCCAGAAATACCATCCATTGCAATAAAGCGATCACAGCTTGTCAGCAGGTGAGCAATGGAGTCTTTTTGTTCTCCTGACAAATCTGTTCTGCCATTGACTGTTTCTACGGCCTTGAGATGACTCATTAACGAAAAAGCTTTACATTGATTATTTAATACCGTTTGAGTCAATTTTTCTTCTGCCTGAACCATAGCCTGAGTGGTATAAAATAACTCCCCCTTTGCGTGCGGCAAGGGGATAAGACCTCCTTGCTCAACAGATTTTTCAATGACTGAAATAGCTTCACGAGAGTCAAAGCTTCCTAGTCCCTCTGATATCATGCCATTTAGAATTTTATGATGTGATAGACGAACATCATTTTCAGACAGGTGCTCAACAACTCGGCTCAGAGCCGCTTCTGACTCGGTTGATGAATTCAATATCTTATCTGTTATCGGATTCTTGGTCTTTTCGATCGATTCATTGATAAATGCATGCACATCAAAATTGAACTCTTTAGACCCTTTTAACCATTCTAGACGGAGTTCATCGCGATTAATTGCTTGTTTTTTATCGCGGGTTTCTAGCGCAGCAAACGCAGCAGCTTTTGCACCATCCCATCCCTTATTTTCTAAAAAGGATTCAATATCTTTTCGCCGTGTTGAATAATGCTCTATTAGCTCCTTAGGAACACCAACAATTTCAAAGCGACCATCATCATGAGTTTTTTGAATATCGTACCCGGCTTGCTTGACACGATAGGCTAATTCAGCTCGATAAATGGCACCGAAATACAATTTATTATCGTACACTTGTTCTAGAAAACCATTTTTGCCTTCTAAGCCGGACTTATGACTGGCCATAGACCGCCATTGGCCATCTGATCTTTCTGTCAGATTCATAATAACGGAATGCGTATGCAAATGAGGATCTAATGCCCGTGAAGTATCGTGACGAAAAGTTGCGGCAATAAAATTATTCGTGTTTTCGAATACCATATTGCCCGATATCGATTTTCTCGCTTGTGAACAAGCACGTTCTACATAAGATAAAGCGACAGAAACGGCTTGATCATGTGCTGCTTGTAGACGTTTGTCTTGACCCACTTCAGCTAGAATGGAGACTGACTTAGGAGCAGAGAAGGTCAGATCCCATCCTGGTCTATGTTCAAAACTACCATCTTCTAATTTTTTACCAACCTGTACACCGTTTAGTAATTTTCCTTCTAACAACTGCTCAAATAGATTGGCATCAATTGATCCATTTAATCCTAATTTTGCAGCACCTCTCCCAAACCATTTGCTGGCTTCCTTAATTTCCTCGCTATCTTTCAGATAATAATTATCTTGCTCCACAAAATAGTGTTTAGCATCCTTCACATTTTTAATCATTTTTATCGATAGCATATATTTTTACCCTAATTCTTCTAATGTTGGTGTTGGATTAGCTTTTATTTTCTTATATTGTCTAGGTTTCTTCTGATTTTGCTCTTCTATTGGCCTCATAATAGGCATGGGTTTGTTCGATGCACTCTCCATAAGAGAGCTAACTTCATTAAAATTCCTTTCATTAATCGTCCGTAAAATAAATGGATCCGCCATACAGGCAGGCTGCTTGTACTTCAGTTTGATTTTAGTAATTGGAAATTCTCCTGGAATACGAATATAAGCTTCTAAATTGTTTAACCGCATAATTTCTGATGTGTTGACAATATGTTTGCTTGACTCTTGTTTTGAGATTGAAATTCCTGATCGCATAGCACTTTCACTGTATGATATGCCCTCTTTTGTTTCTTCTATTTCAGATTGCCCAAGTTCTTCAGAAACCCATCTGGCTGTTCTAGAACTGGGTGTGCGGAAGAAGATTCTTGAATTGCATAACGATGAAATTTCTTCTGCACCGTTTTCGCCATAAATTTTCCTCAATTGAGCAATAGATTGGAGTCCAGCAACTAAACAGCCACCGAATTTTCTGGATTCTGCAAAGCATTCCGGCAAATAAGGTAATTTATGTAATGACGGCAGCTCATCCAATATGATCCATATCCGACGGCTATCGGATGACGTCAGACTCATGAGTGCATTAGCTGCCAGGTCTAACCACATGGAAATCAGTGGTTTTAATGTTTCATGACGATCTGACAATGAACTAATAAACAACCAGTTTGATTGTTTGTCATCTTGCACCCACTTGCGGATTGAAAAGGGATTTTCTGTATCTTTCACATACTTCAATCCCTTTAAAAACGTACTTAATACGGATTTAATCGATACTGCGGTTTTTTCGATTTTTTCTGATACTAAGGTTTCTGCTTCCGTGCCACGCAAGAAATTTTCCATGGTAGCTAAATCGGCTGTTAGCAATGACTTCAGCAAGTTCATCATGGATCGATTTTTTTCATTCTGCATTTGACGTGCAGTGGCTGAAAAAATGGTTCTGGCAGCATTAATCCAGAAAGGATCAACGGATCCTGCTGGCATTGGCATTAACGCTGCAGATAAACTATCAAAATCAGCTGAATCCCGGCACTCATCCCATAAATGCCATGAAGCTGTTCTCTCATCTAGTGGATTTAAAATAATATCTTTTTCTTTTTGATAATAAGCACTCACATAGCTACAGCTTTTATCATAAATAATAGCTCGATCACCTCGTATTCTTATTTGATCTAACAATTCTCGAATACAAACTGATTTTCCGCTACCAGTAGTACCGTGGATCAACGTGTGCTGACATTCAAAATTCTTTGGCAATTGTAAATCAACAATTTTAATATCTGATACTTTCTCTGTTTCATGAATTTGATTATTCACTACTTTTCGATCTGCTATTTCATCGCCGCGTAGCTTTTTAGATTGACTTTGCTCCCTACCTCTTTTCTTAAATTGACGATAAATGATAAAAAAGGTCACTGTTGATAAAATACAACTATTTACGCTAGCTTTAACAATAGCGTGAAAAACAGCCTGCAATGCGTGTTGTACAAAATCAGCATGAATAATTTGACTAGAATAAACCTGAATGGTGTGGCCATTCGGATTAACAAAAATTTGTTTAGCACTTTCCTTAATCAAAACGTAGAATTTCGCAACAAAATATTGATACATCAGATACAATTGATACTCTGTCGTTAATAAATAAGTCAACACAATGGTTGAAACAATGAAGAACCCTAAGCAAGCCAGCATCAATCGATTCATGATTTGATTGACCATGCGAAGATTATGTAAAAATATCTGCCCGCCACGTGTAAAGTCTTTAATCGAGGATTCAGAATCCATCATCACTACTCCTACTAAAAATAATCTTTCTTATCAATGTCACTAAAAAAATCTTTTGCTAAATTTCCGTGTCTCTCACGTGATTCTTCTGTTTTCACTTTTATCTGTTGTTGGTCACCCTTTTGAGCAATGTCACGACTTTCACTGCTAATCTGTTTTTTATTATCGAAAAGCATATGATCTGTTTGATCCCGGGCAGATTGATCCACAAAATGTTTGTCACTGAGTCCCGCTTGATTTGACTGTTGTAGAATGCTTGTTTTATTTGCATCCCCAAATGTTTGAACACTCGATGTGCTTGGTGTTTGATTACTAGAATGAAATCGACTTTGAATACCTTGCTTGGTACTGCTCAATCCATGCGTCCAATCGCCTGAAATTTCTTGCTTATATTGGTCCAAGAATTGATTGGCATAATGCTGAGCCAATACCGGATCTTTTTGTATGGCTTCAACAGCGTGTGGTCCTAATCGACCTTGTCCATTGGTACCGGGTTGATTGGCCATCCATTCGGAGAACCGTTGTGCCCCACTGACTTGTATGGAAGCGGCATGCTCTTCTGCAAAAGAGGCATTTTGTCTCGCTGTTTCTGCCTCTTGATAACTGTGCTGCATGTCTTGGCGTGCTGATTCCGCCTTGTCAAATGAGGCACCCATACTATTAACAAGACGGCTCCCTTCTTCATTATTCGTTCTAAAACTATGGTCCTTAACGGCTCTTGAAACGAGGTCAACATTTTGGGCGTAATTCGTATCTTGTATAAAGCTCTGTGCCTCTGAGAAAGCAGCCCCTTTGTCTGTTGAACTATTATGAGCAGCGGTACGTGAAGTACCGCCTGACCCTGATAAACTACCCCCTACACTGCCCGATGGCCCGACAAATCCTGTTCCTGCCGTGAACTTTCCACCTACGCTAGCCGAGAGCTTTCCATCTACATATGCATTAGCTAAAACATTTGCCGAATCGTTATAAGAGAGATGGTGGCGGTTCGCGAAATCCTGTGTAAGACGCTCATTTTCGCCTATGGCCTGCCCTACAGCTCCGCTGGCGCTAACACTCCAACCATCCCCACTGGAACTTCCATGGTTTAAATGATGACTCAGGTCATACATATCCCGTATTGCCGCGCTGGTGGACTGTCCATAGACATTGGCTTCACTGTTAGCGGTGCTATAGGCCCGTTCTGCTTGCTGGGAATAAGAAGACCGCAAGGCATCGGCGAAATTCACGGAGGTCGCTAAATTGGACAAGGAACTACGCATATCCATGATATGCGAGCCATCTGCTGCTACAGACAAAAGTGAACCACCCGCCATTTGCGTCGTCAACATCCCTGATGCCATGCGACCACTGGTATCAACATGGTTAGCAGAGGTATTAAACGCATTATGATTGTTTAAACTGGTGTTACCAAAACTCATATTACCTGTGACAGCTTCTCCCACCGCTGCACTGGAAACTGTTTGGGCTACGCCTCCCACATGATGAGCCACTTGTGATAATGTGCGGTGCAGGCCAAATACCAAACCAGTCGAAATCATCGGAACTAGCATAGTGAGGTAGCCTGCAAGACCTGACATATCAGAATTAATCTGCAAAACCCCTGACATAGCCTTGAGGGACAACACACCCTCGGTGGCTGCCGTACTATTCATTTGTGCGTGGTAAGAAACCATTAAATTGATGATGGCGTAAAGTGGCGCCCACAATTGTATCCATAAGAGGGAATACACGTAATTTCGTAATACCATGCCACCAAAGGGAAATACCGATAGTAAGACGACAAAAATAAAGGAGCCATACATCACCGCCTCTAATGAAATTTTAACCAGTGGCAGCCAATAGGCTGCCATATCTCCCATCGTTTGGTTGGTTAATCGTTTTTGTTCTTGGGCACGAGTAAAAGCATAAGATTCTAAGGCAGCTGGAGCATTGAGTTTTGCACCCATGCCAACAATGCCACGTTGAATGGCATTCGCCATTAAGTTTTGTTGCATAATGTTGCTAGCTGTATCAGACAATGTTGTGAGATAACGATAACTGATGGGCAAGTCAGCTAAGATTTGAGCCTTTGCTTTATCTTTAGTTGATCCCGGATAAATTCGCTGTCCATATTGTAGCATCGCTGCATCAACGACATTTTTCCAATCTGCCGTTAGTGCTCTTGCTCCTTCTTGGCAAGTCACAATCGTTCCGTTATAAACAAAAGCACGTGCGGGAGAAGCATTTGATGAAACGAAATTCCACACATTAGCAGCAGAAAATAAGTCGTTAATGGAATATTTATTTAAGAGAATGTCATAGAAGATACATTGATGCGAAAATTCTTGAAGATTTGCATCAAATGTCGCATCGGTTATCTCAAATTGACTGGCAGCACTCACTAGGCGAGAAGCAAAAACCATGCCTGTCTGGTTATAGGGCATATAATCCGGCATAGTAAAATTAGATTCAACGGATTGTGTTAAAGCATCACCAATCGTCGATGTGTAACTGGCAACCACTGCGAGACCAAATGGCATATTGGCTACGATATACTTCATATTACCATTCACGCGGTCGGTAATTACCACAGAAACTTTGGGTGTATAAAGCATATATACTGATACATACAAGAGACCCATCCATTTTGCGACATCTACTAAATTTCTTTTCATGATTAAGCTGTACATCACTGTAAATAAAGCCAGTGCGATACTGAGATTCACTAAAGACGAAAAATGGCTAGTTCCAAAAAAAGCAGCGATAGCATTAAAATATTCTCTGAATAATGCTCCATCGCCATAGACACTAATTGGATACATTGCCATTATTTCAATCCTCTTGCCCAAGAAAGAGAGCCAGCCAGCTGCGTTGATAAATCACCCGCCAACATTTTCTCTATCATTTGTGTTTTTTCGATCAACTGAATGGACAAAGACATGCGGCTATAAGCATTTTTTTGTTCTTCTCGGAGTTGATTGAGTTCTTTATCAATGTTGGGTTGTAGATCTTTTAAAATCGATTCAGGGTATTGCGAAGCAGCAATATTGGATCTAACAATGCGTAGGCTTTCTTGTAAATATTGAAAAATGATATCTGTTGCAATGACATCGGCATAACTTGAAATATCTAATGTATCTTTGTCTTTTGCATAGGCCACTTGCACATTTAACATTTTATAAATGGGCAGGCTAGTAGATTGCAATAAGCCAATTTGTTCTTTTGTTAACGGCTCATCGTCAATGACCTTATTTACCATATCATCAAGTAATTTCTTAATCCTGCTACCAAATGCATGATCTACAGTAATGGTGATTTTTGACTTTTTATCGGGATGTAAACATCCATCTTCATCTAACGTATCGCACTTATAAATATTAACTTCACCACCTTCTAGTAAAGCATGAATCAAATTATTTTGATCTTTATCCATGAGGCCTGGCAAAGCATCATAATTGACTGGAGCGTTGTCCCCGGAACCGATGCGTGAAATAATGACAGTGCCGGAAAGAGACATAAAGAATTGCGCTAATTCATCATCACCCTTTAGTAAATCATTTTGTTTAATCACTTTCCAAACAACATTGCCGCTATCAAATACCATATTTTTATAGCGGGGATCGTTACGCGCCTTGTCCATGGTGTTGGAAAATTCGTCTCCCACTCCACATTTCTGCCTTGCTTGTGCCCAGTCATCGAATAATCCACCTTGGCTACCGCCAATATCACGGCAAACTTGTTGTTGCGAGGCACGAGTACGTGGCCATGCTCCGCCAACTAGTGCTTCTGCTGTTTCACAAGAGTTAATATTGGCACGGTTTATTTCACTCGCTTTGTCATTAATGTACTTCATCACATTAGCTAATGCGGGTGTGGCAGTTTCCATGGCAAGAGTAAAAGCATAGCTTGCAGAATTATTCATGACATTCTGCATTAATTTGACGAGATCATCATATTTCACAAATGAAAATCCACCCGAATACAGGTCAATTCCACCACATCCAGCACGATAGCTGGGTAATTCCACTTGTACTAACTGGACATCGCGAACTTGCGAGCGGGTAAAAATACTTCCGCCAGTGTAATAACCCGCTTGTTGCCCATGATAAGCCTGCGGAGACGTGATGTTTGATGAAAAACCCAAATTATTGAAATAACTATTTAAGTCATCATTAATACTCGCTTGTACTGCTGATACCAGAGTCATCGATGAAAAAAGAACATAAAGGAAATGTTTCAACCTCATTTCGCTTCTCCTTCAAAATGAGTAGCGATATTTAAAATATTGCGTTTTATTTCTGCTTGGCTTGTTAACCCGAAAGCCACAGGAAAAGCTTGATGTGTATAAGGATTAACTGCGAACAATGCGGGTTCAACCGTTACATTGAATTTAACCGCTTGACCTTGATCAGGATAAGAGTGCGGGAATTCAGGAAATGAGGTACCATCTGTTGTAATTGGGATAACAGTTATCCCATAAGACTCTGCAAAATCTTTGACAATAGGGGCGAATTTTTGGCAATAAGGGCAAGTACTGCGATAAAAGAAAAATAACCCACTTTTGCTGGCTAACTCATGAATCACTGCATCTTCTTTTAATTTTTGCTGATCATATTCCACTTGTTTGGCAACATTATTCGTTGGGTGTATAAGTGAATAATTGAGATCAGGGTTTTCTAGTAAAACTGCTTGCCAATTGTGATCGAATTGGCTGGCATGGTTCATTAACGCATTTTGCATGACAATATAGTTTTTTACATTTTCCTTATTTGGATACAGAATGGCTTTATTCAGTGAATTTTCAATGGTAGCACGGACCGCGTTCATTTGTTCAGACGGTGTTTTCTTTGCTTCTTCATCGTCGATTGCTTGTTTTGGATCATCATACCAATGCCATCCTCTAGCATGAGAACTAAAATAATTTTCTGCAGCAAAAAGAGTCGAGCTACTCAACAGTAAGAAAAACAACATGGACCACTGGAATAATTTATTAGCCATGGGGTGCTTTCCCTTCAGACCAAACCGACATTTTGTCTTTGATGCGTTGATTGAGATGATCTTGATTCTCAAATTGAGCCTTTTGAGAAATCTCTGCGTAAATTTCAGAAAAATCCACTTGGCTTAAATTCAGGCGTGCAAACTCCCCTGGTGTAATTCCACGACAATCCGGCTGGTCAAAATTTCCAAACGGAATATGTAGCTGTTCATGACGGCCTTGTTCTTGGACAATACGAGCCAATTTAGAGGGAAATACGCAATAGCGCTTCTTATGCGAGCACAACCCTAATACACAATCATCATTACTATCAATATAGACGGTTAAACTATTTTCTTTTGCTTTCCCAAGCTCCTTCGCTTCGTTATCGCACTGAGCTAAATGAAGATCAAAACCCCACCCACTATCTGCGCAACAGTTGGCAAAGCCTAATAAATCTCTATTACAAGTCTTGACTTGCCCAGAAAATATAGGAAATTGTGCACCGGGATTTTGCGCATAACTCTTAGAAGCTTCATTAACAACTGATAACCCTGTCACACCTTTTTGAAAATCCGGATCAGCCTGTTTTTGCTGTTTAATACAATCTCCCGTTAAGCAATACGTTTGTCCATTACAGATAACGCCGACATCGGTACATTGTTTTGTAGGGCAACGAAAGGTTTGTTGATATAGCGAACACCCACCATCAGATTTATTCTGACAAACAGAATTGATTTGCTCACAACCCTGATCACGATATGCTTGGCAGGCTAATGTGCTAGCTCCACCACCACATTGATATTGTGCTTCTTTTTCCCAACATTCCCGTGTAACAGGAATGCCCTGTATGTTTCGTGTTGATTGTGGTCCAGTACAATGTTCATCCTTAAAAGCACAGATTGATGCACTTCTCAAAGCTGCACATTCATCCACCCAGCGGTCTTGTGGTTCTTGAACAATATGACTGGAGGTGATATCAATTTGCATATCAATATCGACAATACCCCTTCTTTTAGTGTTCGATACATGTACATTCAAGTTTGATCCAGAAGAACAAGAAGGATAATTCATGGTATCAATATAGGTATTCGGGTTACGTGAGTTCACCTTAATCACCGTACCCTGCAGTCCATGACAATCTAGATTCGCAGGTAATCTTCCTGACAATGAAACACTGGCATCATGTGGACCGCTATCAATGACTCTTCCATCAACCACATTAATAAGAGCACCTGCATAATCGTGATATTTTGTATTGATATGGACTGTTAATGCATAATGGGCGTCGATTTGCTTTGGAACTAGGTCAATATTTAATGTCGTTCTGCAATACTGGTAGCTACTTTTTGGAGACTCCTCACATCTATGTTCTTCATACTTTGTTGTACAGCTTGTTTGCTTCGTGCAATCACTGAACTCGCTTGTGACCACATCGTAAACATCGTCTCCATTTTTCTTAATATTTTTTATAGCCGTTGAATTCGGATCGATAGTGTAATTAAATTGATTTTTTCTATCATCCATACCCTGCATGATTCCTTTCCCCACTGAATCTGCGTTACGACTTATAACAGCATCAGCTTTCATCGTATCGGGATTATTTTGATAAGTTGTTTCTTTAGGATTGGCGCTGTAATGATTAATAGTCTGTTCCGGTTTAAAATGCTTAATTGCATCAACTGCAGTATTTTGCAAAGTGGAAGCTGTTTTAACTCCTTGATCAAATCCAGAATCAAAATGATTATCTGCGTATACAAAATAACTGCTCATGGAAAGCATAATTAAGAAGACTATCTGACTTAATTTAATCACGTAACGTCTCCATAGCCCTTTCCGCAATAGGTGATAAATTGTCATGTCGATCAGCAATCCTTTTTAAAGCATAGGGCAAATGCACATCACCATAGATCACATCGAAGTCTTGTCCATTAGATACCACCACAGCAGGAACCTGTTTAATCTCATAACGTTGAAATAACATAGGATCTAGTTGAACACCTCCTTGATTGTCTTGAGACAATTCTGCGATTTTTAGAGTGGTGGCCTTAAATGAATTATTGACTAATCCACGGACAACAACCGGCGCCTCTATCTTTCGTCCTTCCTGCATCCAACCTTTTAAGCTTTGGTTTGGCATGGAAAAAGAACAAAAAATAA
>Ga0207096_1091_pt1 | contig 16778 bp, 12 predicted proteins | sample Alteio_BWMinHeat_86_FD_153547 | JGI IMG/M metagenome (GOLD analysis project Ga0207096, IMG submission 153547) | Enriched cells from forest soil in Barre Woods Harvard Forest LTER site, Petersham, Massachusetts, United States -... | ecosystem: Environmental > Terrestrial > Soil > Temperate forest >...
AAACTCATCAATAATATCAAAAATAACCCATTTCCCATCTCGAACAACCAACAATGTACTTCAAATTCGACACCTATGGCATAGAACACCTTACTTTACATCTCGAACACCTTACTTTGTATCTTAAATACGCCTATGATGACCTCGAACAACAAACCATCACCTTTAAATAAGCCACCTACGACCTCGAACACAGTTCAATGTATCTCGAACAGCTTACTATGGGCTTTAAATAGAACAATATAGGCTGCATTTCATCAAAATACCAATTAATTTGACAAAATAAATCAGTTTTTTGAACGTTTTTTGAAAATTCATATAAAACTCCGCAGGTCGGGATTTGTAATCCCGACCCGAAATCCTACCTCCACCAACTCCCATTAAACCACATCGTGATTTTATCATTAAAAGATAATTTCCGAGGATTAGAATTATCTTTCTTCTCAAGTTTGATTTTCTCCTTCATCCTCAATCTGTTTCCATCAAACAAAAGTCCCGGAAAAAGATAATCATCCCTCTTAATTACTTCAATACAATTACTGAGGTCAATATTTAATTCCTTTTGGATTGAGGATAATGTTTCCACCGGATTCTCAACCAATGAATCATATTTTATCCTCACCACCTTACAATCTTTTTCAACCTTTTTCAAAACAAAATTGCACAAATGATTCACGCAAAACAAATAAAGGTTAGTCATAAACCAGTTTTTCGGCGGCTGCTCCAAATCTTTTTTTGCAAACGAATGCGATACATCAACAGGATTTCTTTTGATATAAATAAAACCTATATCCGATTTAAAAAGTTGCGCCATAAAATATCCCCGACAAGGGTATTTCGATGAATCAACAATGATTTCCTTATCAACCCTGTCCGATAAAGTATCAAAAAAGTTCCTCAGATAATCAAAATACCTCTCTCTTGATTTACTCGATTTATTCCCTAAGGCTATTTTAAATATCGCAGCATGATATTCATATTTATTTATCAAAGAATTTATTTCATCCAACCGATAATCTTTATTTCGATTAAGGAAATCAGTTTTAAATCCCTCCCAGAATTTATAAGAAGCAGTTTCCTTCCCGATATTCGGACAAACGCCATTACGAATTGGAAACCGATTCAGCTCTCCTGCACTAAAAAGTTTTGGATTATTGCCGAGAATTATATCCAATAAAGTGGTGCCGCTTCTGCCCGCACCAATGATGTAAATTATCTTTTTGTTCAAGATGGAATACGTTGTTTAATAACCTTTGCAGGGATGCCGCCGGCAATGGAGTAGGGAGGAATATCTTTCGTAACAACAGCATGAGCAGCAATGATGGAACCCTTTCCAATCCTCACTCCAGGCATCACAGTGGCATTTCTTCCAATCCAAACATCGTCTTCAATAATAACTTTATTACCCGTAATTTTTCCCTGAAAAACCATCGGAATATCAGTCCTTTCATGTTTATGCATATTAGCAACCAATGAAACATTCGGAGCGATCATCACATAATCCCCAATCTCAGCCCCCTGAATAAAAACATGTTCATTTATCTGGCACGATTTCCCAATCTTCACCCTCCCTGGTCCGCTGATATACACATGGTCTTCAAACCGATTTGCTTCTCCCCTTAGCATCAACTTCATCACATCACACATATACCAAACTCTTATTGAATTAAAAACATTCCAATATCTCGAATTAGGCAGATGCGAAATAAAGGCGTAATAAATAAAGTAAGTTATTTTTTTCATTTGATAAGAGAATTAATTCGATGCATAAAGATTTTTATAAATAGAAACCAATTCATTGCAAACATATTCCAGCGATTTATCTGCGTTCGAATTTAGCGCATTTTCTGAAAAGAATTTGTATTCAGATTCATTTTGTTTTTGAACTTCTTTTATTTTCGATGCTAATTGTTGAGGAGTATTTTCTTTTAAAATCCATCCGTTATAATTATCGGTAACTTGTTCTTTAAGTCCTCCAGTCGGAGCAACAATTGCCGGAACTCCGCAATACATTGCCTCCGTAATCACCAAACCAAAAGCATCAAATCTCGACGGAAGAATTAAATATTTAGCTTTATTATAAACTTCCACCAATTTATCATGGTCAATATTCAGAAATAAAGAAATGTTATAATTCTCTTGCAACTTTTTTATTTCTTCCAAATACTCACCAGAACCTACGAAACAAAACCTGATATTTTTATCATCCAAAATCTTTATAGCATCAATTACCACATCAACCCCCTTCATGGAATAAAAAGAACCGATATACAAAAAATCATATTCTTTTTTACTGCCTTCAATTTTATAGAACTTAGTTTTATCAATTCCAGCACATAAAACTTTTGATTCTTTTGTGCGGATTATTTGTTTAATAACATTGAGTTGATTATTGCCTACTGCGATGCAATAGTCAATCTTTTTAGAAGTAAATCGTAATAGCTTTGCAATCAAACCATTGCCTTCCGCCTCATATATTTCTGGTCCGTGGAAAGTAACAATGATTTTAGTCTTAGGTCTGAGTGTTTTATAGAAATAAGCCATGAAAAAATGTACGGTAAAAAAATGAACATGAATAATATCATATTTCTTAAACAGGTAAGGAAAGAATCTAAGATAAAAGTTAAGATACTTTATTATGGAACCAAATTTTCCGGTAAAAGTTCTTTCCATATAAATTATTGACGTAGTAATCCCATCAACTTTCTTCAAAAATTCAAATTGATTTTTAACAAAGATCCCTGAATATGGTTTAGCAATGGAAGGGTACATGTTGGAGATAATAAGCAAACGCATCAATATTTGATAAACTAAGTAAGTTTTGTGGTAGCAGTTTTAAATATTAACCTTGGGAATAAACCTCTTGGAAGTTTTTTATGCGTTAAAACATAGCGTTCTCTTGAAAGCTGCAATGTTAAAAAGAATGCATAAATCATACTTGGATAAGCGTTAATTAATATCGGATCAACCACAAAAAATATTACAACAGTTAAAAATATGAGGTAGGTATAGTGGATTCTTTCAGGATGATTTATTAAAGTTTTTTTACAAAATTTATAGTAAGAACCAATCAATAGTAAAATTAAAACTAATCCTAAAGCTCCTGCTTCACCAGCAATGGAAGCAAAATTACTATCATACAATCCTCCTTGCATCTTTTCAAATGTTCCTTTAGCATTGATTTTAAGGTCATCATAAACTTTACTGCCGGCTGATAAAGAAGTCCCAAATGTCGCCATCCCTGACCCGACAGGGAAATGTTGAACCATTAGTTTTATTCCATTGTAGATAACAACCCCTCTAACGTATTCTGTTTTATCAGGATTTTGAATTACCGCCTGTACATTTTTTGTGGTTCTGTCAATAATTGATTGCCCCCATAGCGTAATTGCAATTGATGATATTACAGTTAAAAAGAAAATGATTAAAAACGAATAAACTTTATTCCTTTTTCTTAAAAGTAAGTGAGCAAACGCCACGGGAATAACAATCAAAGGAGTTCGGCTACCGAGAAGAATAATTGAAATAATGGCAAATACTATGGTTGAATATATAATTTTAGGATAACTTGGCAAGCCGTTATAGAAATTATAATAAATAAAAAGGAGGGATATTAATATTCCAAGGTTATTCGGGTGCATTTCGAGTCCCATCATTCGTAATTTGTTATCCCTGACAATAATATCCTGGTCAAAGAAATTATTGAATTCTTTTTGCATTATAAAATTAATTATTAACCCGAATGTTGAAGCAATAAGCATTAAACTGAAAAGCCTCTTAAGAAAAAGGTAGTCATCTTTATAAACCTCATATACCACATAAAATACTAAAAACCATTTTAAATGGATGAAAGCGCAAAGGATGACATTGATAAGATTTGAAAAGTACTTACTGAATAATGAAATAAATACAAAAATCAGTATTATTCCTAATGCCTGTACAGCAATTTTATCAAATCTAAATTTTGTAAAGAATTTATAAGCTACTATAATCAAAAAGCAACCAACAAATAACTCATCAACATGAAGAAACAAATCTATTCCGGATAAAGAAGCAAACACCTTATCATAAAGTGTAAAGATTATCATTGTAGCAAAGAAATATAATTTGATTTTCCTTATCATTTTGCAAAGGGATGTTCTAAATTTGAATATCTAATTTTTCCTTTAGCATCTCATTATCATTAATGAAATAGCTTTTGATAGCGGAATTATTATCAGCATTAATATCTAAACCAATGCTTTCTGATTTTGATGGTTTCTCTGAAGTTTTGTTGGTAGAGTTTAATCTTCTTAACCAAGGTAGAGCCCTTGAAAGAATATATAATTTGAAACGCCTAGGAAGAATAACCCCAAATATTTTATTAATCATAGGCGTACCTGTTACAAGTAAACCTTGAAGATATTTAAACCGAACTTCCCCTGCTTCATTATAATTTCTAGAGAAGTCAATTTTCTTTTCCTTATCAATATTTAAAAATTCAAAGATTGAAGATAGAACTTGTTCGGGATTATTTTTTAAATCGGTATCCCTAATAATAATGAAGTTCTTTTTTGGGAAATGATTCATCCAGTTTGACAGATGTTTATAATACAATCCATCATAAAAATAAGTGATGTCATAATTTGGATTTTCTGAATTCAATCTTTCTGATTCTAATTCAAATGCTTTTGTAAAACTTACATCCTCTTTCTCCCAATGATTTTGAATTGCATACTTATAAGCTGATATTGCCCTCTTAATTGGGTCACGAAGCATGACGATAAATTTCATATCAGGATTATATTCTTTTACTCGCTCAGCGCATTTAGGATTTGGAAGCATGTGCACATAAGCACTTGCTATAATTTCCTGCTTTTTATGATTCGGGAAGAACGAATGATAATACTTGACTCCTCTTTTATAAAATTCATCTATGGCAAAGTAATTCACTTCTTTTACTTCTGAAAAATAAATTGATGGATGTTGTTTCAGGTAATAATATAATGATGTGGTTCCGGCTTTTTGTGTACCGATTATTAATAAATTCACTTTTCCCTTCATTCTTTCCCCTCTATAATGCCTTTTTAGTATTCATGGGGCAAAATTAAGAATTTTATCTACGTAAATAATTAATCCCGGGGAAGTACACCGTTAATATGTTCAGTTTCTTTTTGATGGCCGCTACTGCAATGAAGTTCCATAATGCAACCGTAACCGCATTTGCTATCGCTGCACCAAGGATTCCATAGGGTGGAATAAGGACAAAACATAATATAAGATTGATAACTGAGGTGAAAGTTATGATGTTTTGATAAACCCTTTGAAATCCCGTCATAACTAGTAGGTATCCTACAGAACCGGACATCATGCTTAGGAACTGCCCTATAGTCATTATCACTAATGCTGCTGCTCCCAGTCTGAATTCTCCTCCAAAATAGCTTAATACATAACCTGGACATAAGCAAAAAACAAATAATACAGGTAAAGAGGTGAAGAATATCATCATAGTTGATTTTGTTACAAATTTCTGAAGTCCGTTAGTATCATTTTTCGAGAACAACTCTGTAAACTTAGGTGCCGATATACTATTTATCGCATAAAGAAAGATACTTGATATGGATGCCACTTTAGTTACTGCATTAAATATCCCGACATCTTTATCTGTTCCATATTTACCGAGAACTAATGTAGCCATCCAGTTCTGGATAAAGAAAATGGAACCAGCTAATAACATCGGGATTGCAACATTTAATAAAACCTTGTATTGAATTGTAAATTCGGTCTTTACTTTAAAGAAATTACTGCTGCTAAGCCAGGCTATTGTACTGAATAAAAAGGTAAGGAAGATGGAAATATTCTGAACATTGACTGTTATACTATTTCTTAATTCAAGAGGAACATGAGCTGGAACATAATAATAACAAATACCAAGCATTATTAAGGTGATGAACAGATATAACGATACCGAATTGTAAAACATATACCATCCAACCTTCTTCAAAGCTCGTAAACATTCCCAATTAAGATAGGAGAGTGCAAGCGGCGCTACAAGAAATCCTTGGGAACGAATAAAACTTTCGAGATATGGTTTATGATAAACGTTATTTGCAAGATAGGGCGCAATTAAATACAATATAGCTCCAACAGGTATGGAAACGCATAAGATAATAAACACCGATTTGATATAAACCTCTTTAACTTTCTCGGGTTTATTTTGAGTATTGTATTCAGATACGAATCGGAGTCCGGCGGTTTCTAAACCTGCTTTGCCGATTATGTTTGCAAAGTTGAGGATTACGAAAATAAGCGACGCAACTCCTAAAGCATCTGCGCCATAATACCTTGTAGTAACTATTGTTGCTAAAAATCCAAGTCCAGTGCCGAGAAGCTTTACCCCAAATGAGGTAATGCTCCCTTTTATAAGTTCTTTAAAATGAATATCACCATGAAATAAGCTCTTAAATCTTTGAATCATCAATGTTTAGTTTATAATCGGGTGTCAAAAAATCACTTTGGTCGTGATACTCTTATTATCACCTTGCTGCTATACTTATATAAGCTCGGGAAACTCTTCAACAATCCGTTTTCCATCTTTACCAGAACATATTTTAGTTTTTTTCTTATGGCTCGCATGTAAAATTTATTGGTATCGGGTATCACATTGGAGGCGGTGCTGAACAATACACAGAACTTAAAATCTACTTTATCGAAGTTTTCATCAAACAAAACCAGTTCTTTATAACTCACATGCTTGAGGGGCACATAATATTGTTTATAGCTCTTGGTCAGCTTCATTATAGTACGATAAACTTTCGCCAAAGGGTTTCCCTGCAGGTTCTCGAGCAGCATTATCTGTCCATCGGGCTTCAAAATGCGTTTATATTCCTTTATCACCTTTTGCCATTGTATATATTGAAGTACGGAATTCGAAAATATCACATCAAAAGTCCCATCTTCAAAGGGCAAACGGTCATTCAAATCGTGCTGGAAGAAGTTATTTTCTGGGAATTTCGACTTAGCAATTTCAATATCCTCGGCACTTATGTCTATTCCGGTTGTTTTGAATCCCAATTGCCGCAATTTCTCTGTATTTCCGCCTCTTCCGCAGCCTGCATCTAATAAAAGAGTGTTCTCGCCGGGGATTTTGTCTATAAATGCTATGGCCAACTGAAATATATTCTGATAATTCGGGTCGATAACCTGTATCTGCTTTGCTTCAACTTCTGCCATTCTGTCTTTTTATTCTGTTTTTTTTGATAAGGGTGCAAAGATAGGGGAAAGTTGAGAATTGCGAAACTCCTCATCCAACCCAAATAGTAGTTACAAACATTTATATGTTCGCAATCGCTTTCAAATATCTCCCCACACCGATTATTAACCCGACTTTTACATCCGACAATAAGCATTGAATTAAATAATCTAAATAAAAAATAATATGGAAATCGTTTTACCAACTTCCCGACAAGGTCTTTCAAATTTATATAAAGGAATCAAAACAAAGGTTTTGGCTGATGGACCTACTGGCGAATGTGCCGGTTTCATTATCGCCCAAAGCATTGATGTTACTTTTGATTATGGAAAAACTTTGGATTCGTTGGTACATGAAGAAGGGCATGGAGTAAAATTCAGATTGGGAGAAAAAAATAATGCCCAGGCAGATGCAGTTTTTAATCTTATAGAAACTGTTTGCAGGGGCATTGGCAAGGAATTAACCAGTCTTTATGCCCCTGATCGTACCCATAAAATAGATTATGGTTTCGATATAAGTCCTACCGGAGCTAGCACTTTTCCTACTACTCAGGATGACTGGAAAACATTATTTACTAGTATCAACACCCAATATCTTACCTTTCCGGTTGGCACTGCCGATATTGAACCCTTGCTTATTAAGAAAGGATGGGTAATGGCTACTTTGGTAACAAATCTCGCTGCCGCTGTTACTCAAAAACTTACTGCTGCACAAAATCACAGGGATGCAAAAACAGAAACTCAAAGTGCCAATGCCGACATGGCAACGGCGGACATAAACATCCATAAATTCGCTAATTTCCTTCATGGTCGCCACGATACTGATGCCCGCGCATTGGGCGATTATAGTTTTGATACATCGGATGCTCCGCAACTGGAAAAAGACCAGATTAGCACAGCACCAATCGGCTCTCAAAGACAAATTCAGCACATTATTTTCGGTTCAATAATGACCAATATGACTGCCGACCCTCTAATTGTTTTCAAAGGAAACACAATGACCGGAGCAGGAATTACGATACCAGGATTCGGAGAACTGGCGATGACAAAGGGTTATAACAGAGCAATTATCAAAGGCACAAATCCATTAAAAGATGGAATTGCGAAGGTAAGAGTGGGCAGATAATCGATTATTTTTGCCAACTTTGTTACACTTTTAGTCAACTCTGTTACACTTTTCGCTAACTCTGTTACCCTTTTTTCAAACGCTGTTACCTTTTTTTTGAGGTCTGTTACACTAACTTTGACCTTTGTTACACTAATTTTGATGACAATTACCCAAAAACCGATGTTAGTATAAGTATTCAACCAATCATTCACAGTTATAATTAAGCCCTTACGCATTTATAATTAAGCCCTTACGCATTAAAAAGTGAATAAAATATAATAGTAAAAAGTCGAATCACCGTTAAAGAAAATAAGTATATCTTTGTGGCGCGAAAATATTTATAGCTTTTAAAAGTATTGGTAATAGATGAAAAAGGATTAATAGTTAAGGAGATTATGAAGAAGATATTTATACTGTTTGTAGTTGCATTATTTACATTAAACATGGATGCTCAACAACAGGAATGGAATTGGTATTTTGGTCTTTATGCTGCTGTCAATTTCAGTACAGGAAATCCTGTATCTGTTTCAGGCAGTGCAATAGTTGGTGGTGAAGGATGTGCCTCCATTTCTGATAATCTTGGCAATTTGCTTTTCTATACAGATGGAGTTGATGTTTGGGATAGAACTAATAATGTAATGCCGAATGGATACCTTGTCGGGGCTGAAACTTCAACACAATCCGCAGTTATTGTTCCTAAACCGGACAGTGCAGGTATCTATTATATTTTTACTTCGGATGGTGGTGGAGTTGGTATGTATGGAATTTGTTATTCAGAGGTTGATATGAGCCTTAATACAGGGCTTGGAGATGTTTCAATAGCGAATGTTCAACTCGTTACGCCTGCATCCGAAAAACTTGTAGCTGCCAAACATTGCAATGGTCATGATTACTGGGTGATTGCTCATCAATGGGCAACAGATGCTTATTATGTTTACCAGGTTACTAATGCCGGTGTTTCTGCTCCTGTTATCACACATATCGGAAATGTTGTTTCTGGTCAAGACTTTGGCGGATATCTAAAGGTTTCGCCAAATGGTCATAAAGTTGCAGATGCGCTTGTGGGTTCTAATGTAGTAGAGCTTTATGATTTCGATAATTCTACCGGAATACTTTCTAATCTTATAACCATTCCTACGATGCAATGGCCATATGGTTTATCATTTTCTCCTGATAATAATAAGATTTATGTCCAAGGCTTAGCTAATTCGCCACCACTTTATCAATATGATATTACTTCAAATAATCTGGCAATTATATTAGCTTCTCAATTTCAAGTGTCTGCAAATCAACAAAATTCAGGAGCAATACAATTGGGTACTGATAATAAACTTTATGTTGGTATCGACGGTTCTTCTTATCTTGATGTAATAAATTTCCCGAATATTCTTGGGGCAGGATGCAATTATGTTTCTAATGCTGTACCTCTTGGATTTGGTACATGTTTGTATGGTCTTCCTAATTTTATTGATGCCTATTCAGTTCCTCTACCTCCATTCTCAGAAAACATTGATACATCTGCGTGTTCTGCTTCCTTAACTTTAGTAGCAACAGGCACAGGAACAAACTATTTATGGTCAACTGGCGATACAACACAATCAATTACAGTAAATACAAGCGGAACTTATAGGGTTCAGGTTTTTAATGCCAGTGAATGTAATGTTATTCTAAATGTTGCCGATACTTTCAATGTTACAATTTCATCAACATTATTGATTAATCTTGGTCACGATACTTCTTTATGTCCGGGGGATTCTTTAATTTTAATCGCCACCCATCCTAATTGCACTTATTTATGGAGTGACAGCACTACCGATTCTACATTAACTGTGAATTCCACCGGAACATATTCAGTTACTGTAACTAATGCAAGCGGATGCACAGGAACGGATTCTGTTACTGTTTCTTTTAATGGAATAACTCCAACAATTACCGGATCATTATCATTTTGTACAGGTTCTTATACAACTTTAAATGCAGGTAGTGGATATATTTCCTATATCTGGTCAACATCTGCCACAGTTGATACAATACATGTTACCACATCAGGAACTTATTCGGTAACTGTTTCGGGTTCTGGCGGATGTACAGGAACAGCGAGTGTTATTGTTACTGAGAGTGCAAATTTAACCCCTGATATAATCGGAGATTCGATTCTTTGCAGTGGCGGAACAACTATATTAGATGCAGGTAACGGATATACTACCTATCAATGGTCAACATCTGCAACAACCGAAACAATAACCGTTACCATCCCGGGTCTTTATTATGTTATTGTTACAAATGGCACTGGATGTACAGGAAGTGATACAGTATTTATCAATGAGTTTCCTCCGGTTCACCCAACTCTTACAGGAACAACTTCATTATGTATCGGCGATTCATCAACATTAAAGGCAGGTGGCGGATTTGTTTCTTATCTATGGTCAAATTCTGCAACAACAGATTCACTTGTTGTTACTACATCAGGAACTTATTATGTAACTGTTACAAATGCAAATGGATGTGCGGGTTCCGATTCCATTACTGTTACATTTTATCCGACAGCCACTACGGCTTTTACTGCTGATACACTGAATGGCTGCGCTCCTTTTACAGTTTTATTTAATAACACTACTTCAAATGCAACACATTATCTTTGGAATTTTGGAGATGGAAATACAGATACTGTAACCAATCCAACACATATATATATTGACTCAGGAACTTACACAGTTACATTAATTGGCTATGGTGGCGGAGGATGTAACGACACATTAATTCGAACAACATATATCCATGTTATACTTCCTCCTGCATTAACGGATTCTTTTGATATAAGTCCATCTGCAGGATGCGTTGGTGAGTTAATTTCTTTCACTAATCATAGTACCAATGCAACATCGTACCTATGGAACTTTGGTGATGGAAACTCAAGCACAGTAACCAATCCAACACATACCTATACTTTACTCGGAACTTATAATGTTACTCTTTATTCCATTAATAATACTGTTTGCGGAATGATGATTGACTCATCGAAAACCCAAGTCATTATATATCCCAATGCAATTGCAGCATTCGATTCTCCCGATACTGGAGGATGTCCACCATACACGGTAACTTTTACTAATGGAAGTACTCTTGCTACTTCTTTCTCATGGAATTTTGGTGATGGAAATACAAGTACAACTCTAAATCCAACACATACTTATACAACCAGCGGATTTTATTCGGTTACTTTAATTGCTTTTGGACAAAACGGATGCAATGATACCTTAACCCTTACAAATTATATTGATGTTCATAATCCCGCTGCTATTACTGCGCAATTTCATGCCGATACTTTAACAGGATGCAATCCGTTTACTGTTGATTTTTTCAATACAAGTATTAATGGAAGTACATACTACTGGAATTTTGGTGATAATACTAATGATACTTCCATGAATCCTATTCATACCTATACAGATTCAGGTTCATATACTATAACTCTTATAGTTAATAACACTTCCAATGGTTGTGTTTCCGCACCCGACACTCTCAAAATTATAGATTACATTAAAGTTATTGATACGCCTTCAGTTAAAAGTAATTTCAGCGGGGAACCGCTGATAGGTTGCCTTCCGTTAACAGTTAATTTCAATAACACAAGCACTAATGCTACATATTATTACTGGAGTTTTGGTGATGGAGCCCTTGACACTGCAAAGAATCCAAAGCATACCTATCTTGATTCAGGAACTTATACTGTTTTTCTTATTGTTGGCGATACAGGCTCTGTTTGTAAGGCAAAATTTGATACAATAACTTTTAAAGATTATGTAACTGTTGAATGGTGTGAGTTATTTATTCCAAATGTTTTCTCTCCCAATGGTGATGCTACAAATGATTACTTTAAAATTATTGCAGAAGGATATACAAATTATCATGTCACTATATTTAATCGTTGGGGAGAGAAAGTTTTTGATAATATAAATGTTGAAACTCAATGGAACGGCAAAATAAACAACACAGGAAGCGATGCCGCCGATGGAACTTATTATTATATCCTCAATATTACTGATCCTAATGGGAAACCTCTTACAATGAAAGGCGCTTTAACTCTTATCAGATAAATAAAATAATTTAATCTTTAATAAAAATAATATGAAAAAAATAATCCTGACAGTCCTCGTCACAATCATTGTTTTGTTTGGTGCCTTATGGTTGTATATGTTATCCGGCACTTATGATATCAGCCAGTTAACACCCCATAATTCAATTACAAAATGGATGATTAATACAACCAAACATCATTCAATAGAAAAAGGAATGAAAGAAAATACAGTTCCTGATTTAAGTAATCCCGAGATTACCATTTCTGGTTTCAAAATGTATAATAAGTTGTGCGTTGAATGTCATGGAGCACCGGGAGTTGAGGCAGAAGCAATGACAAAAGGTCTTTATCCTAAACCTCCAACCATTTATAAATCAAATGATGTCCTTGAAGCCCAGGAAGCTTTCTGGATAATAAAGAATGGAATTAAAATGACCAGCATGCCTGCTTATGGTCCTTCACATAATGATAAGGATTTATGGGCACTTACAGCTTTCACCTCCTATAAATTAGGAAAGATGACACCTAATGATTACAAGGATTGGAAAGAAAAGTATATTGTAAAATAGTTATAGATTTAGAGAAGGATTTTGATTAAAATATTGAAAAATTTTAATCATTAAACCATAAACACGTAACTCCTTATCTGATATTAATCATATTTAAGCATGACTATTATCATATTAATGAAAATAGTTATGAATTACTTTTGTTGCGCTAATTATTGATTAATAAAATATAATAATCATGAATACTCCAACAATAACTAAAATGCTGAATGATGCTGATGAAAAGCTTTTCTGGGCAGAAGATGAATTTAATCGCCCCACAGAGGATGTTGTCGCCATGTGTGTTTGTCTCAATGTAAAGGATGTTATGAGTAATTATCTCAGAGCATATACTTTTTATAATCATATAACTCCTCTGCCGCCAAATTCATTGAATGATTTATTGAATGAATGCATTCGAATGGATAAAGACTTTCAAAAAATTGATTTATCCATCTTTATGTGCAAAAATGAAATCATAGAAAATAACAACAGGTATTGTATGACTCATAAACAAACAAAAGAATGCCTGGAAGTGGCGAGGATGACCCGTGATATGGTGATGAATAAAATCCTTGTTTCTTAAGTTTTGAGGAGCAATCTTCAAAACATGCTCAAATTTCAACGATCTCATTTTAAAAGTCAAAAGGCGAATTATAAAGGATATTCGATTTAAAGCGAAGTATTGACGTCTTTAAAAATTCTTCCTTTCAAATTAGCCGGAATTATATCCTTTTTTGTCAGAGTTGATTGCTTTTTCCGAAAAGACGATTGCTTTTTCCAGAAAGACGATTGCTTTTTGGTCAAAGTCAATTGCTTTTTCAGGAAAGTTGATTGCTTTTTCCAAAAAGACGATTGCTTTTTCCGAAAAGTTGATTGCTTTTTCCAAAAAGACGATTGTCTTTTGCTAAAAGTTGATCGTCTTTTCAAAAAAAGCAATTGACTTTGACCGAAAAGCAATCAACTCTGATAATAAAGCAATTAAGAATGGAATTAAAGGAATCTACCTTATAAAGAAAGCAAATAGGTTTAGATAAATTGCAATAAAGATTGATAAAAAAGCAATTGGTTTTAGAAATAATGCAATTGGGATTGCAGAGATTGCATCAATTTATAACTGTTTCATCAAATTAATCTGCTCCCATTTAGTCTTGATATCTTTCTCTGCAAGATGCAATAATTCATCTGCAAGCACAGGATTTTGTTTTACAAGTGCAGAATATCGGGTTTCATTATAAATATAATCGCTCAATGGAATTGATGCCTCTTTTGAATCCATAACAAAGCGCTCACCGATTGGTTTCAGAGGATTAAATCTATAGAGAGGCCAATAACCGGATTTAACTGCTTTCTGTTGTTGTTCCGCTCCCTTCGACATATCATAACCATGGGCAATGCAATGACTATATGCAATAATTAAAGACACACCCGGATAGTTTTCAGCTTCATTAAATGCGCGCACAGTTTGAGTATCATTGGCTCCTAAAGCAATCCTTGCAACATATACATTTCCATAATTAACAGCCATCATCGCAAGGTTTTTCTTTGCTGTTATTTTGCCTCCGGCAGAGAATCTTGCCATAGCTCCGATGGGAGTTGCCTTCGATGTCTGTCCGCCTGTATTGGAATATACTTCAGTATCCAAAACAAGGATATTTACTTTCTCTCCGGTAGATAAAATATGGTCGAGACCCCCATAACCTATATCATAAGCCCATCCATCTCCACCAATTATCCAGAGAGATTTCTTGCAAAGATTCTCTGCCAGATTTTCTAAACGTTTTCCTTCTGGAGAATTCATTTGAAGACAAATCTTCTTTAATTCTTCTACTCTGTTTCTTTGTTGTTGGATGCCTGATTCATTACTCTCATCAGCATTAATGATAGCATCTGCAAGTTCTTCACCAATTTGTTCTCTTAGATTATGCACCAATTCGAAAGCCATTTCTTTTTTATGATTCATTGCCAATCGAATTCCCAAACCAAACTCAGCATTATCTTCAAATAATGAATTTGCCCATGCAGGTCCTTGTCCGGCATTGTTTTTTGACCAGGGAGTTGTGGGGAGATTGCCACCATAAATAGAAGAACATCCTGTGGCATTCGCGACAACCATTCGTTCTCCCATCATCTGTGTAAGCAGCTTCAGATAGGGGGTTTCACCACATCCTGGACATGCACTTGAGAACTCAAATAACGGTTGAAGGAACTGAGTTCCCTTTACGCTTGTCATGTTTACTCTTGTTCTATCCATTTCAGGAATCTTTAAAAAGTAATCCCAGTTAACCATTTCTTTTTCTTTGACTGATAATCGGTCAACCATGTTTATTGCCTTATGATTTTCGATAGTCTTGCTAACGGCAGGGCAATACTCCACGCACAAATTACAACCGGTACAATCCTCAACAGAAACTTGTAATGAATATGCTTCTTTTGTCTTATCGAAATCCTTGCCAATCGGGGCAATGCTCTTGAAAGAATTGGGAGCTTCTTGTAAAAAATCCTTCTCAACAATCTTTGCCCGGATGGCAGCATGCGGACAAATGACAACACATTTATTACATTGCGTACAAAGCGCTTCATCCCACACAGGAACCTGTTCGGCTATATTTCTTTTCTCAAATTTCGTTGTTCCTGTAGGATAAGTTCCATCAACTGGGAAAGCACTTACAGGCAATTCATCGCCATCTCCGGAGATTATCATCCCCAAAACATCTCTAACAAAATCAGTTGCCTCACCATTAATACTTATTGATTCCTCTTCTTTTGCTGTAACTATATTTGGATAATCAACTTTTTCAAGATGTTCTAAAGTGCTGTCAATGGCATGAAAATTCTTTTGGATAACCGCTTCACCTTTATTCTTATAGGTTTTCTCTACCGCTTTTTTAATTCTTGATATTGCTTCATCCTTTGGTAAGATGCCGGAAATGGCGAAGAAACAAGTCTGCAAGATTCCATTTACACGCTTACCCATACCGGTTTCTTTACCAACTTTAACAGCATTGATAACATAGAAATTCAATTTCTTTTTGATGATGATTTCCTGTATATTCTTTGGAAGTTTATCCCAAACAACATCTTTTGTATAAGGAGAATTGAGAAGGAATGTGCCGTTGTCAGTTATGTTTTTCAACACATCAAATTGTCTTAAGAAATTAAACTGATGACACGCAACAAAGTTTGCTGAATGAATCAGATAAGAAGATTGCAATTGCCGTTTACTTAATCGTAAATGTGAAACAGTCAATGCTCCCGCCTTCTTTGAATCATAAACAAAATAACCTTGAACAAAATAGTCAGTAGTTTCACCAATGATTTTGATGGAGTTTTTATTTGCGCCAACGGTTCCATCAGAGCCTAAACCAAAGAACAATCCTCTGAAATCATGTTGTTCTTCTAATGAGAAATCTGCATCATAATCCAGGCTCTTAAAACTTACATCATCATTAATTCCGATTGTAAAATGGTTCTTTGGATTTTCTTTTGTCAACTCATTAAATATACTCTTCACCATTGCAGGTGTAAACTCTTTGGACGATAATCCATAACTGCCTCCAATGATTCTTGGGAACGAATTCATCTTTAATATACCTTCGGAGAATGCTTCAGAGAAGGAGGTTACAACGTCCTGATACAAAGGTTCTCCAAGTCCTCCGGCTTCTTTTGTTCTATCCAATAAAGCAATCCTTTTTACTGTTTCAGGGATGGATAAAATGAAATCCTTTATTGAAAAAGGTCGGAACAAATGAACTTTAATGCAACCATATTTACCGTCATTTGCATTAAGATAAGAAATTGTTTCCTCAACAGT
>Ga0207096_1092_pt1 | contig 16575 bp, 16 predicted proteins | sample Alteio_BWMinHeat_86_FD_153547 | JGI IMG/M metagenome (GOLD analysis project Ga0207096, IMG submission 153547) | Enriched cells from forest soil in Barre Woods Harvard Forest LTER site, Petersham, Massachusetts, United States -... | ecosystem: Environmental > Terrestrial > Soil > Temperate forest >...
TTGAAAAACTAAGTGAAAAAGGCTTAAAAAGGATTTTGATTAACTGTGATGCCCTGAAAATGTATTTTTGAACCATCTTGATTAATCGTGATGCTCTGAAAAAGCATTTTTGACCAATCCTGATTAACTGTGATGCCCTGAAAATACATTTTTGAAGTATCTTGATTAATCGTGATGCCTTGAAAAAGCATTTTTGACCCATCTTGATTAATCAAGATGCAAACCAATAGAGTCATTTACCCTCATTAATTAATAAATAATGTTTTTTTTACTTTAATCCAAACTTTTAGCTGTCTTAAATGCTTTATTGTAACTTTGCACCCATATATGAAAACATCATTTCCAAAAGAAAATATTAAGATTCTCCTCCTCGAAGGAGTTCATCCGGCTACTATTGAAATGTTTAATAAGGCAGGATATTCGAACATCGAAACCAAAACATCTGCTATGGATGAGAACGAACTGATGAATGCTATTGATGATATTCATATTCTCGGCATCCGTTCAAAAACAAATATTACTCAGAAAGTTATTGATAAATCGCATAAATTATTGAGCATCGGTTGCTTTTGTATAGGTACTAATCAGGTTGATATGAATGCTGCGACTAATAAAGGAGTGGCTGTTTTTAATTCTCCTTTCAGCAATACGCGATCCGTTGCTGAACTGGTGATTGCTGAATGTATTATGCTGATGCGGAAGACTATTGAAAAGAATGATGCTGCTCATAAAGGAATCTGGCTGAAAGATAGCAAGGATTGTTTTGAAGTTAGGGGAAAAACTCTAGGAATTATTGGTTATGGACATATCGGTTCGCAGGTTTCGGTACTTGCTGAATCATTGGGATTGAAGGTTATTTATTATGATGTGGAACCGAAGATGCCTTTGGGAAATGCACAACCTGTTAAGACACTTGGTGAGTTATTGAAAAAATCAGATATAGTTACGTTGCATGTTCCCGGAGCAAAAAGTACAAAGAATATAATCAATGAAAAAGCACTTAGCCAAATGAAACAGGGAGCAATTTTGATTAATTTAAGCAGGGGTGATGTAATGGATACCGATGCTGTTAAAGCTGCTCTCGACACCAAACATCTTGGCGGACTTGCAGTGGATGTTTTTCCTCAGGAACCAGCGGCAAAAGGGGATGTTTTCAAATCTCCATTACAAGGATTAACGAATGTAATTCTTACTCCTCATATTGGAGGTTCCACTACCGAAGCTCAGAAGAATATTGGCATAGATGTATCCACAAAGCTTATTAGTTTTATTGATACAGGTTCAAGTGTAGGTTCACATTCGGTGCCTCCTTTGAGCCTGCCGATTCAACATAATGCACATCGTTTATTACATATTCATAAAAATGTTCCGGGAGTTTTGTCGGAGATAAACAGCATAATGTCTGATTTGAATGTGAATATCCTCGGTCAATATTTAAAGACCAATGAATCTATTGGTTATGTAGTTCTTGATATTGATAAGAAAAGCCCTGAAACTATATTGGAAGCGATGAAAAAAGTTAAGGGAACTATTAAAACAAGAAGTTTATACTAGTTATTTCTTTGGCTTGCTGACCGTAATAGTTATGGTAGATTGCATATCCATGGGCCACTCCATTCCATCTTTCATCATTGCAGATGCACCCATCTTGATTTTGCCTTTTAGCTTTTGTTCTAATTGTGATTTTGTTATTAAACCTGATGCAGTATCAAGTTCTGAAGTTCCTTTTTGGTTTCCATTTAACTCATAAGACATTGTCATTCCCATAACTTCCTTGCCCTTTGCATTTTTATCGCTGATAAGTTCAGAGTTGACATCAAGAATGGCTTTTCCGTCTTTTATTTCTTTCAGTTGATATTTGTTTTTGGTTAACAAAGCATACATACCACCCATTTTAATATCCTTTTCCCAAATGTCACCGATGTTGATTCCATGATCAGGAAAAACATTGAAACTTGAGCCGAACATCTGTTTCACATTATCTTCGCCAAATTGTTCTTTAAGAGAATTTTTCGCTGCCTGCGAGGCTGAATCATTACTTCCCATAGCTCCGAACATTTTATCATACATGGCATCTAAACCATTAATACTCGCTATCTCTCCTCTGGTGTTGATAACCATTGTGAAGTTACACCCCTTAATTGCAGACACAGCACCCAAAGCAGCATTGGTACTATTTGCCGTGCTATCATCGCTATCAATTGAAATAGTAGGAATCATCTTATTGCTCATCTTCATTTTGATATGGTTATAAGTGAGTTTGAATTCTGTATTTCCTTTATCGTCAACATTGGTAACTTCCATCAAATACCCAAAAAGCATATCTAGCCCCATATCTAAATCCTGACCCATAATTTTTTGCGAAATCTTTGATTGCATATTTGCATCATATTGAAAAGCATCTCCTTTTTTAAGATTTAATTTAAGGTGGATTTTACCTTCACCGTTTACTTTTCTGTTCTCAACACAAGAAGAAACGAAAACAACCATAATCGCACAGATTATGGTTGTTATTATTAATTTAAGTTGTTTCATTGGTTATTATTTTTTGTTTAATATTTCTTATTTCACTTATTACCAGATAATTGCACGTTCGTTTTCCGGTTTCCACATCTTATCGCCTTGTTTAACATTGAAGGCGGCATAAAATTCAGGCATATTAGATAAAGGTCCTAACACTCTGAAGTTACCAGGTGAGTGTGGATTTGTTTTTACTTGTTTGCGCAATGATTCAGGACGAAAATTAGTTCTCCAACCTTGTGCCCAAGAGATAAAGAAACGTTGCTCACCTGTGAATCCGTCTATCTTTTCATTCTTAGCGGTACCATCAGCCAAAGCTTTTTTGTACGCATAATAAGCTATTGTCAATCCACCTAAATCTGCGAGGTTTTCACCAAGAGTAAGATGACCATTTACGTGCAAAGAATCTATGGCAACAAACTGATCAAACTGTTTCGCAAGAATTTCTGTCTTAGCTTTGAATTTAGATTTATCATCCTCAGTCCACCAGTTTTTAAGATTACCTTGAGCGTCATATTGACAACCCTGATCATCAAATCCATGTGTTAATTCATGCCCAATTACTGCTCCCATACTACCATAGTTAACGGCATCATCAGCCTCCGGATCAAAGAAAGGCGATTGCATAATGCCTGCAGGGAATACTATTTCATTCATGGCAGGGTTATAATACGCATTCACTGTTGGAGGAGACATACCCCATTCTGTTCTGTCAATAGGTTTGCCCAACTTGTTGATTTCTCTCTTATAATCAAAAGTATTTGCTCGAATAGCATTCAAAACATAAGAATCGTTTTTGATATCCATTGAAGAATAATCTCTCCATTTATCAGGATATGCAAGTTTCTTCATTACAAGATTTAACTTCTCTATTGCTTTTACTTTAGTTTCAGAACTCATCCAATCTAATTTATTGATGCGTTCTTTATACGCGGCAATAAGGTTTTCAACCATTGTATTGACTCTCTGTTTTGCCTGTGCTGAGAAAAACTTCTCAACATATAACTGACCTAATGCTTCACCAAGTTCACCATCGGTGGCTTCAAGGCAACGTTTCCATAAAGGTTTGATTTCTTTTGTTCCTGAAAGCACAGTTCCATAGAAATGAAAACTCTCATTCACAAATGCAGAACTTAAATCTCCGGCAAAAGAGTTGATGACTTTATAACGCAGATAATTTTTCCAATCATTAATTGGAGTAGATTTAATCAAAGTATTAACTTCAGTAAAAAAGTCAGGTTGACCAACAACAACAGTTGTGATATTAACACCGGTACCTTTAAAAAAGTCATCCCAGTTAATATTAGGGACAAGAGTCTTTAATTCTACTATTGTCTTCTTGTTGTAATTCAATTCAGGGTTACGCATATCCACACGTTTACGAGATGCTTTTGCAAGTTCTGTTTCAAGGTTCATAATCATTGTTGCCTCTTGCTCAACCTGGTCTGGTCTATCACCAAGCAACCCAAATATTCTTTGAATATAATTAACATATTCCTTTTGAATCTTTAAAGAGTTCTCATCAGTATTCAAATAATAATCTCTGTCAGGTAAACCAAGACCAGCCTGATGTAATTTAACTATCATTTCTGTGCTTGATTTATCATCCTGATCTACACCAAAAGCAAACAAGTTACGAACTTGAATAGTTTGAAGATATGCAAGTACATTTACAAGGTCATCAGTGTTTTTGATGCTTGCAATCTTTGCAAAAATATCATTCAGGGGTTTAGCTCCGTCCGATTCTCTTTTCAATGAATCCATTCCTGTGTTATAGAAGTCGCGAATTTTTTGTTTATTGCTTCCTTGAGGTGCAGTTTTATCTACTGCAGCTTCATCAAGAACAATACGCATGTTCTTCAGGTTCTTTTCGCGCAATTCATTGAAGCTGCCCCAAAGGTTTTCTGTTGGTGGAATTGGGTTGTTCTTTAACCAATTACCATTCACGTAATTATAAAAGTCATTTCTTGGATTCACCGTTGTGTCGAAGTTCGAAAGGTCTATTGCTTTGTTCTTCTGAGGAGTGTTTCCGGTAACAGGTGTTCCCGCATTAACTATCATGTTCATTGACATTAAGATTAATAAGATGATTGTGTATTTCTTTTTCATTATTATTTATTTTATTTGCTGCAAATTTACCTTAAATTATCGTACTGGCAATATTTAATGCCCTTATCCTTTTAATAATTAACCAAGATTAACTTAATTCCAGTTAAAGTGGTGCTCATACTTTAGAAGTTTGGTATCTTTACCGACTTAGAAAATCATTTATATGACTGATAGTGAAGAAATAAATACTATTAAGGAGAAAAAACATCCTTTAAGAGATATTATTCTTATAAGTGTTAACCTGTTTTTCGTCATTTTAATATTGGTATTAGGTTCTTTCAATCGGTTTGCTGCTGATGATTTTATAAATTTCAAGAATGTTCATCTTACAGGGTTTTGGGATACCTTTACTTTCTTCTATCATGTCTGGAATCCAAGATGGACTTCTAATTTATTTATGAATCTGATGATGCTTAACTTTAATCCTGTTGATTCTTTATTCCTTTATTATTTCTTTTTATTAGCATTGTTTGCAATTTCTGTCTTCAGGATGTTAAAGAATGTGCTTACTTTTCATAATTTAAAGACGATCAACTTTCTTCTTATCAATTACTCCTTAATATTCATCTCCGGCTTTTTTCTATTGACGTTTGGCATCGATGAAACATGGTTCTGGATGTGCGCATCAACAATATATATCCTTCCTGTTATCATGACTTGTCTTGGAATTTCATTTATCTTTTCAAGAGGAAACAATGTTGTTACTTATCCCCTAATGATAATCTCATTTCTCTTTGCTGCAGGAGGAAATGAACCTTATGCAATAGTTCTTATTGTCATTTTTGGAACAATAATCGTTAATACTTTCAGGAAAAACAAATACAACATTAATAAACTTCCGAACCGTTTCATCATATATAAGGTTATAGCAGCTACTGTTGTGATGTTGATATCTTTATCTATAAATATATTCAGCCCCGGTGATGCAAGGCGACAAACTTTTCTGCCTCCTCTTGATATTTTACATATTGTGAAAGCCATTGGTTACAGCAGCTTTCATTTATTAACAAACATGCTGCTTTATAAACTTATATTCATTGTTCCATACCTCTTTCTGTGGTCCTATTTTGGAGCAATGCTTACTAAACACAAGCCACAATATGTTTTTGATTTCGTTAAGATAATTAAACAAGTGGTAGTTCGATTAATTGTTCTTGCCATCATTACAATTATTGTTTCTTCTATAATGATTAGGGGAGTTGCACCGCAAAGAACACTGACTATCGTTTCTTTTATAATGGCAATTGGTTTTGCTATCATCGGATTTGTTGTGGGATATATGTGGGCATTGAGTAATATTTATTCATTCAAAGTATTCTATATCGGAAGTATTGCATTCATAATAATATTCTCAGTTATTATGTTCATTCAGTTTCCGATTGCGGAACGACATGCGCAATTTTATGACAAGAGGATTATGAGTCTGACAACTTCAAAACGATTTTATGAGAATGAAACAGTTCCGCTTGCACCTTTACCTCCTTCGGGATGGTTATATCATGGCGATATAACGAAGGATACCGGAAATAATCAGAACAGAGACTTTAGAGATGCAATGGGGTTGAAATTTAATGTTTTCATTGATTCAACATTAAAAGAACCTCCGATGATGGAACCGCCCGATGTGCTTATTATCAAGCACTAAAGTATTTATATTAAAAACAAAAAGCGGACTTCGCAATGAAGTCCGCTTTGTTATTTTTCGGATTGAATAATCTCTAAAAAGATTATTTCTTTTCGTGAGCTCTGTCCCACTCTATTGCTTCAGCAATTTCTTTTAAAGCAGCGTCGATGTGCTCAATTGCTTTAAGTTTATGTCCGCCAAAATCATCAGCTGCCTCAACAAGATGTTTCTTAGCTTCTAATAATTTTTCTCTTGCAGCCTTCAGATTAGGATGCTCTTCTTTTTTTACTCCTGAAGCAGAAGAAGGCTTTGGAGCCGGAGCTGTCATTGTACCTTGAGCAAACATTGTAGCGGTTGCAATCAGCAAGCACACTATTGTTAACTGGATTTTTTTCATTGTTTTAATTATTATTTAGTTAAACATTGTATTTATCGGAAGCAAAAGTAAAGAGGTAAAATGATAAAATCATGAATTTTAAGTTATTTAAACCTTTTAAATCGGATATAATCATACAGCAATAAAACTTAAATACTCTGTTATGAAAAAGTTCCTTACCCTAATTCTATTATCCCTGTTAATCAACAACCTGAATGCACAGGATACTATTACGTTGAATCCCTCCAATCCAGGGTTAACTGTTTCTCCTGATTTTACCGGCTTAAGTTATGAAATGGAAAGCATTTCTGTCGGCTTCTTTAAATCAACCAATGCAACCTTAGTTCAATATTTCAGAACTATCGGTGTTAAAGTCCTTCGGATGGGAGGTAATTCGGGTGATATTTATCAGTACTATCCTTTACCAAATCTTAATCAGCATCCTGTTGACACTATTTTAAATAATGGGATAGATAGTCTGTTTGCTTTTGCAAATGCAGTGGGATGCAAAGTTATTTTCGGGTTAAACCTCGGAACATTCAATCCTTCTCTTTCAGCTCAAGAAGCAACTTATATCATGCAGCATTATTCATCCCAATTGCTTGCCTTTGAAATTGGTAATGAACCCAATTTGTTTTATCTGAATGGATTGCGTCCTGCTAACTATACTTATGCCGATTTCCAGGCAGAGTTTATGCAATATGTTGATTCGATAAAGTTCTACAATCCTACTGCGCCTATCTCCGGTGCTACGGCTGCAAGATATCATGGATTAGCTTATACCATCCCTTTCAGTCAGAACATGCATGGGGTTATTTCGTTGCTCAATCATCATAACTATGGCATTTCGGATACCATTCCCAATATACCGCAGCAATTGGTCAATCTTCTTTCGCCGGCAGCTTTAGATACTGAGTTGAAGATTGTAGATACTTTGGTTTATTGTGCAACAACTCACGACAGTGTACCTTTCCGAATGTCGGAATGTAACTCCATGTTTCCCTATGGACAGTGGGGAGTCGGCAATTCATTTGCGGCATCTTTATGGTGCCTTGATTATATGTATTCTCTTGCCAAAGCCAATTGTACGGGAGTAAATTTTCATACCTTCAATGGTTCTCCTTCTACTGCCATCCATGATACTTTGGGAGTTTATGAAGCCCGCCCTTTATACTATGGTATCCTTGCGTTTCAATATGGCAAGCAAGGGCGATTCCTTCCTGTGCAATCTACTGATAATGCCTTAAATCTGAACACCTATTCCGTATTGGATAGCTCAGGGAATATATATGTAACGCTTATTAATAAGGATACCCTGAATCCTGTTCCGATAATGTTAGATGCAGGGAATATTAACTATAATGTAGCTGCAATGGTGAGTTTATCAGCATCATCAGTTGGCGATACATTTGGAGTAACCGTAGCCGGAAGTCCTGTATTGGCAAATGGTTCCTGGACTCCGGGAGCATGGACGCCTGTGAACTATGTAAATGGTTATTTTTCGTTTACGATACCCGGAGGAACTGCTTATATATTAAAGCTTAATTCGCCGCTGACGGGGGTTAATAACATAATTGAGAATCAGAATGTGGTTGTTTATCCAAATCCGGCATCCTCAATTCTAACTCTCCATTCTCAACTCTCCATTCTCAATTCTCAATTTGTTATTACCGATGTTCTTGGCAATGAAATTTATCATCAACCAATCAACAATTCATCGGAATCAACCATTGATATTTCTCAATTAAGCAATGGAATTTATTTCTGGCAAGCCATCTCTGACAAAGAAATTCTAGCAAGAGGGAAGATTGCCGTTCAGAGGTAATTTTTATCAATTTTACCAAATAATATAATCTTTCGGTTTTAAGTCGAAATCGATTTTATACCGTTTTGCAGCTTTTTTCACTGTTTTACCTCCCTGAATTACATCATAATATTCCATTTTAACCGTAAAACGATAACTTCAACAGGGAACGCTTGGATGAGCTAAGGGAAGACGTTCCTGAGCTAATGTTTAGCTTGGATGAGTGCATGTTTAGCTTTGATGAGCTAAGGTGTACTTAAGCGGGTCCAACTCAAGCTTAAACGGGGGCAGTTTTAGCTTGGATGAGGTTAAGGAACGTATTAATGGGTGTATGTTTAGCTTTAACGGACTCAGATAAAGCTTTGATGAGCACCGGTCAACCAGAGCGGGTGCAGCTTTAGTTATAATGGGTGCAGTTAAAGCTTTAATGAGCTAAGGGAAGAGGTTCATGAGCTAAGGGAAGCTCTTCCTGGACTTAATCAACCTTTTCACCTTAAAATGGAAGGCTTTACCATTAATATACAATCGTAAACTATCATCAAGACTAACTAAACAGAATACAGGATACCTTAAACAATTACACAACATGTCATTAATGGAATTCATCTTTCTATTTCCATCTCCTTACAAAGTATAATGTCAACTAATTATCCTATCTTTGCATTAATGAAATATCAATTTACAATGATTTGGATGAAACGGATTGGATTGGTTTTGATGATTGGGATGTTGGGGGTGAAGGGGTATGGGCAGATACCAACTTGGGAATGGGCGAGAGATGGAGTGGGTGGAGGAGATGAAACAAATATGGCATCTGACGATTCAGGAAATGTTTACTTGACCGGTGAATTCCAGGATACGATTTATTTTGGGGCTTATATGTTAACAGCTCATGTTACTGGCGGTTCGACCAATACTTTTATTGTAAAATATAATTCATCCGGTGATGTTATTTGGGCAAATTGTGCCGATGATTCAGCAAATGTATTAATATATGGTGTTGCAGCGGATAATTTTGGAAATGTTTATACAACTGGTTTCTATGGAACTCCAACTGTTACATTTGGCTCTTATACATTAACAAATTCCGGTCAATCGGCAATATTTATTGTAAAATATAATTCTGTCGGAACTGTAGTTTGGGCAAAAGGAATTGGCGGAACAGGTTCTGATATTGATCAAGGATACGCATTAACAACAGATCGTGATGGAAATATATATGTTACCGGAGATTATAATTCACCGTCTCTCACTTTTGATACTCATACAATAAATAATTTTGCAAATGGCACTAATATCTTTATTGTAAAATATAATCCGTCAGGTAATGCAATTTGGGCAAGAAGTGCTGGTGGAAATGGTAGTATTAGGAGTTATGATATAATATGTAATTCCTCAGCAAATTTATATGTAACAGGAGATTTTTATACAAGTTTTGTTTGTTATTTTGGTTCAGATAGCGTTTTCGACACTGGAGGAGGATGGGATTTCTTTCTTGCAAAATATGATTCTGCAGGTAATATTTTATGGACAAGAAATGGGATTGGAGGAAATGATAATTGTCAAAGCGTTGCAAGCGATGCTCAAGGAAATAGTTTTGTAGCAGGTTCATTTTCTGGCAGTCTTATAATTGGTTTTGATACATTAATAGATTCCTCAATTGGGTATGGTAATCCTTTTATTGTTAAATATGATTCCACTGGAAATATACTTTGGGCAAGGAACGGTGTAGGATATGCTTATGGTAATAATTGGGTAATTACTGATGCTGATGGTAATGTTTATTTAACTGGTGGAATGGAAGATACAATTATTACATTTGATACCATAACTTTGATTGCTCAATATAATTCTTATAACGCTATGTTTATAGTCAAATATAATTCCTCTGGTCACGCTGTTTATGGATTTACATTGGCAAGTGGAGGAGATGATTATAATAATATTGCAAATGGTCCATCAGGCAGTATTTATATTGGAGGGGATTTTCAATATATAAGTCCATTTATTTTTAGTGCTGATAGTTTATTTTTGACCGGAGGTGAAACTCCTTTTGTGGCAAAATTTAATTCTTTAACTGAAGGTACTCAAGAAATAAGACCTCAACAAACTATCTCCCTCTACCCCAACCCCAACAACGGCACCTTCACCCTCTCCTATTCTCAACTCTCCATTCCCAATTCTCAATTCGAAATCATTGATGTTTTAGGCAGAACAGTTTATACGCACTATATATATATAGAAGGAAAAGAAACCATTGATGTTTCGGGTTTGAGTAATGGGGTTTATTTTTATCAATTAATCAACAACACGGAGACATGTAGGGGTAAGTTTGTGAAAGCGAATTGAGAGTTGGAAATAATTTTTGTATCTTTGCACAACATAATAAACAAGTAAATGAAATCAACAAGTTATTCAAAAGAAACCAAAACTGTTATCGAACTGTTTGAAGGTCTTCATGCTTCGGAAAGGAAACATCTTTTAGAAAAGATTCAGGATTTGATTCTTGAACAGGAAAGTGAAATAAAATGGGATAACCTTATTGAGTCATCACCAGAACCAATGAGTCAAATGGCAAACCGTGCTTTGCGAGAACATAAAAGCGGACACAGTAAGCCATTAAAGTTTTGAAATCATATACTGTTGCTTCTTTTTGGGATGGTTTTAAGACTTTACCTGAAGAGATTCAAACTACCACCCGAAAGAAATTTGCTATCTGGAAAGAGAACCCTTTTCATCCATCATTAAAATTCAAGTGTGTAAATGCTTCTGATGATATTTGGTCTGTTCGCATTTCGAGGGATTACAGAGCACTAGGGGTAATGAATAAAAATGATATTATTTGGTTTTGGATTGGAGCACATAAGGATTATGAAAAATTAATAAAGTAAGGAACACGTGATAAACCAAAGATGATTTAGTAGTGATAAATACTCATGAATCGCCAATCATCTATCAACAATCATCAATTTTCCCTATCTTTGCCGCCAATTATTAAGGATTCATTAAAAAGATAAAATTATTAAATGAAAAAATATTTTGTTGCTTCTGCCTTTGTTTTAATTGTTTGTACCGTTGGTTGGTATGGCTGCTCCAAAAAGAGCACTACTGCACCTGTAATCTATTTATCAGGCAATAATCCTGTTTATATTTCATTAGGAACTCCGTATAATGATGCCGGCGCTACGGCAACAGATGCTACTGATGGTACCATTACGAGCAGCATTGTTGTAAAGGGATTGCCCATAAATACAAACTTAGTTGGAACATATACTATCTATTATGATGTTACAGATAAGGAAGGAAATGCTGCTTACGAGGTGACGAGGACAGTTTATGTGGTAAATGATGCAGCAAATTACGCCGCATCGTATAATGAGAGTACACTTTGTTCCACCACTCAATCGGCATTGGATACTATAACTGCTTCTTCGAGTATTAATAACAGGCTGATTATCTCTGACTTTGGATTGAATATGGCAGCAAGTATTTATGCAGATGTATCTTCCTTGAATATAAACATCCCTTCGCAGACTGTAGGTAGTCATGTTTACTGGGGCACAGGAACTATAAGTAATAATAATACTGTTTTGGTAATATCTTATAACGATTCGACAGCAGGAATCAGGACTTCCTGTTCCTCAACTTACACAAAACATTAATAAGATTTTTACATAGATTGTTATTAATCAATAAAATAGTTTTAACTTAGCAGCGTTGTAAGGAATTGAATTTGATAAAAAGTATTAATCCTAATTAAATTGAAGAAGATAATAATCGTTGGTTTTGTATCGCTGTTAGTAGTTTCATCGCTTATTTATTCAGGATGTAAAAAGCCTGCACCTTATACAACTCCTCCTGGATTGGCATTGGTGGGTCCTAACCCCTATTATTTAAGTCTTGATAGTACTTATATAGAATACGGAGCGGTTGCACATGATGATAAGGATGGAGATATTTCGAATGGTGTTTCATGGTCAGGAGCAGATAGTATTCATACATTGCAGGAGGCAACTTATTATGTAACTTATAAGGTAACAAATTCCACAGGTTTGACGAGCACTGTAATAAGAAAGGTTATTGTAATAAATAATGCTGATTTTATTGCAGGAAGATATCATGAAGCCGATATGTGTACTGTTACCGGAGCATCGTTGGATACTATTTCCACTGTTTCAGTATTAACTACAAATGATCAGATTAAAATAACTAATTTCGCTGGATTTGGAAGTGGAGCTGTTATTTTTGGTACCTTGAATCATTTAACAGATTCTATTTATTTTCCTCCGAATCAATCGCTTGGTTCAGGGAAAATCTTGCTTTTGGCTTCCGGAACAGTAGTAACTGTTGATACTTCCTTTACTGATTCGACTGCTGTTGCGCATAATCTTAATATCAATTATTCATGGTCAATTGGAATTGGAGGAAACAAAGATACCTGTAATGCAGTTTATAGTAATAAATACTAATTAAATATGAAAAGATTACTACTATATACAGTTTTTGCAATTACAATGATTATTTATTCAGGTTGCAAAAAAGCAGATACAACTCCTCCATTAATAACTTTAAAAGGTGATAACCCTTATAATCTTACTTTAAATACAACTTATAATGAACCCGGATATACAGCACTTGATAATAAAGACGGTGACATTACAAGTAAAGTGAGAATATCATGGGCTCCTGCCCTGAATCAGAATTTAACAGGTAAATATGTATGTACTTATGTTGTAAACGATGCAGCAGGAAATATGGATACAGCAAGAAGAACAGTTAATGTAGTTAATACTGCAGGGTTTTTAGGAGGCGATTATTTGAATGTGACAGGGGCTTGTTTTAATACTGGTCCTTTATCTTTTAATTCGAGGATTGATGTATCAACAATAACAAATGATATTTTAACAATTGTTAATTTCGGAGGATTCGGAGTGCCATTAAATGCTAATTATTATTTGGTTGGGGATTCAATTTCGATTCCTTCCGGTCAGTCTCTTGGAGGAACAAAGAGTTTGGTTTGGTCATCTGTTTCTATTTCGACAGACCCTACTGCTTTGAATATCAATTATAAATGGACAGATGGACATAATACGGATAGTTGCTACTCAACTTATTCGAGATAATATGTTATCATTATAAAGTGAGTTGTTCAAAATTCCTTTATATTTCTTATTTTTGCGGACGTTAAAATTAATTATCATCAAATAATATATATGAGAATTCTAAAATTTAATTTACTCTTCATTATCTTCACTTCGACTTTAATGTCAGCTTTTGCAGGAAACGAAGATGGATATAATATTAAAATAAAAGTAAACGGTGTAAAAGATAGCTTGTGTTATCTTGCAAATTATTTCGGGGACAAGCAATATATTAAAGACTCTGTAAGGTCAGATGCTGCTGGAACTTATATATTTAAAGGGAAGGAAAAACTACCCGGAGGCATTTACCTTTTTGTTTTGCCCGGCAGAAAGTATTTTGAATTGGTTATAGATAAGGAACAGGAATTCACCATGGAGACAGATACCGGGAACTATATCAAGAATATGAAAGTGAAAGGTTCAGCGGATAACAAGTTGTTTTATGAATACCTGAACTTTGTTACTGAAAAAGGTAAAGAAGTTGAATCACTTAAACCGGTGATGAGTTCAAAGAATAAAGATTCTGCTAAAGTTGCTAAAGCAAGAGTTGCTGTAATAGATAGTTTGGTTTCAAATTACAAGTTAGATTATATTAAAAAGCATCCCGAAACATTGCTTGCAAAAGTGTTTTTAGCTGCACAGGAACCTAAAATCCCTGAAACCCCTACTTTACCCGATGGTAAAAAAGATTCTACATTTGCTTTTCGTTACTATAAAAGTCATTTCTTTGATAATATTGATTTCAGCGATGACAGAATATTGAGAACTCCTGTGTTTCATGGAAAATTACAACAATATATAAAAGACCTGACCCTTCAGATACCTGATTCGGTGAATAAAGAGGCGGATTACCTGGTAGGAAAAGCTATTGGTAATAAAGAGATGTTTAAGTATGTGGTTTGGTTTATCACGAATTCTTATGAAAACTCAAACATAATGGGAATGGATGCTGTTTTTGTCCACATGGTGAAGAATTATTATACCAAAGAACTTGCAACATGGGTAGATTCGGTGAACCTATATAAGATACAAGAAAGAGCCAAACTCCTTGACCCTATACTTATCGGCAAACCTGCACCCTATATGATTTTACAGGATACTGCCGGGAAATGGCGTTCTCTTTATGATATCAAAGCAAAATATACGCTGTTGTTCTTCTGGGATCCAGATTGTGGTCATTGCCAGAAAACGGTTCCTAAACTGGTTGAGTTCTATAACAAGAACAAAGCTAAGTATGACATAGAGATATATGGTGCAAATACTGCTGTTGAGGAAGAGAAATGGAAGAAGTTTGTAAAAGACAAAGGAATAAAATGGATTAATGTTGCCGATTTAAAAACTCAGAATAACTTCAGGCACGAATATGATGTTTCTAGTACACCACAGTTGTATTTATTGGATAAAGATAAAAAAATCATTGCTAAGAAGCTGGATGTTGAAACTCTCGAAGACTTTCTGAAGCATCTTAATAAAGAAGATACTAAAGATTCAAAAGATCCTAAATTCGACGACCATCCGTTCAATAAATAAAGAGAAATTGGCAAGGTAAATACATTACCATTTGCCTGTTTCATCTTTAAAAACTATTTTTGCAGCCCAAAATTTAATTATATTATAATGGCAACAACATCAGATGTGCATATCGGATCGGTAATCAGGTTTAATGGCGAACTTTGTGTGGTAACGGAATATCAACATAGAACACCAGGTAATCTCCGTGCTTTTTACCAGGCAAAAATGAAGAATGTAAGAACAGGTAAGTCGGCTGAATACCGTTTCCGTTCGGGTGAAGAGGTTGAATTGGTGAGGATTGAATACAAGGAATTGCAATACATCTATCGTGAAGGTGAGCATTTTGTTTGTATGGATAATGAATCGTTCGAACAGATATATATTCCTGTGGATTTATTCGGAGAAAATGGTCGTTTTTTGAAGGAAGAAATGATTGTAAAAGTTGCCTTTGAAGGTGATACTCCCATACTTGCCGAAGCTCCTACTTTTGTTGAACTTGAAGTTACCTATACCGAACCAGGTGAGCGTGGAAATACTGCTACTAATACATTAAAAGCCGCTACATTAGAAACAGGGGCTGTTGTACAGGTTCCTCTTTTTGTAAATATCGGTGAGGTAATAAAGATTGATACCCGAAATTCAGGCTACTGCGGAAAAATCAAGTAGTCTCCAATTCATTACTAATTGAATTTTCTTGCCCATCTTTACTTATCGGGTGATAATCCCGGAGTAATGGTGGGCAATTTTATTGCTGACCAAGTTATCGGTAAACATTATGATAATTATACTCCCGAAATAATCAGAGGCATAGAGTTACATCGGGAGATTGACAGATTTACAGATTCTCACCCCATTGTTGAGGAAGGTAAAAAGAGGTTGCGATCCGCTTATCACAAATATGCTCCGGTTATTATTGATATATTTTACGACCATTTCCTTGCTGCGAACTGGAAGGACTACTCACCCACTCCACTTAAAGAATATTCGGAGCATTGTTATAAAATAATTCTGGAACATGATGCTATCCTCCCCGAAGGAATCAAAAAGATGATGCCTTATATGATAGATTATGACTGGCTTTATAATTATTCTAACTTAAAAGGAATAGAAAGAGTCTTGACAGGGATGTCTCGTCGCGCTCGATTTAAATCGGATATGGAACTTTCAATAAATGAGTTGAAGCGAGATTATGATTTATATGGAGAAGAGTTTAAGAGATACTTTCCTGAGATAATTGAACATCTGAAGAGGTTTTAGATTTAGGATATCTTTTTTGAGAGTAATAAAATTTCCAAAGATTGTAAATTACTTCTTCGGATTGTGAACAATCTATAAAAAGATAAAACTCCTCTTGTAAAACACCTGAATATAGGCTTCAAATAGCCTGACATCTGTAAGAATTGATGTGAAATAGTAATTTAATTTATGATGGAAGTCATTTTTATCCCATTATTATACCTGCATCTTTGCACTATAAATTTTTCAGGAA
>Ga0207096_1093_pt1 | contig 16524 bp, 11 predicted proteins | sample Alteio_BWMinHeat_86_FD_153547 | JGI IMG/M metagenome (GOLD analysis project Ga0207096, IMG submission 153547) | Enriched cells from forest soil in Barre Woods Harvard Forest LTER site, Petersham, Massachusetts, United States -... | ecosystem: Environmental > Terrestrial > Soil > Temperate forest >...
TGAAATACTTTGCAGAACAACGACCTCAGCTCGCACTCTGCTGCGCAGGCTCTTTGTTAGGCTTACACTTAGGGGCCCACTCATTTCCCGTTGGGAAAATAGATTTACTCCATATGCGCCCGATGTGTTTTGCTGAATTTCTGGAAGCGCAAGCCGATTTCAAATCGCTGACCTTTTTAGATGAATGCAAAGCGACAGACTCTATTCCGGCTATTATTCATCATCATTTATGGCAACAATTTAAAATTTATCTTGTGATCGGTGGTCTCCCTGAAGTAGTACAGGTTTATCTAGAAAATAAGGAAGATCTCTATTCGGCATTAACACAGGTACGCAAAAAACAAAATGAGCTTATTTATGGTTATTATGCTGACATTGCTAAACATGCAGGCAAAGTCAATGCGATGCATATTGATCGCGTGTGGCGTGCCATACCCAGTCAACTTGCACAAGCTCAAGACGGGTCAGGAAAGCGATTTCAATTTAAAGGCATCATCCCTGGCATTGATCGTTATCAACGACTTGCTGATGTTTTTGATTGGCTAATGGCCGCTGAACTGATTATCAAAATTCCCATCATTGAGCATGTCGCGTTACCTTTAACAGCTTTCACAGAAGAAAGCCGTTTTAAACTTTATTTATTCGATATAGGTATTTTAGGTGCATTAGCTGACTTACCACCCAAGGCCATCTTAGATTATGATTACGGTACTTATAAAGGTTATGTTGCAGAGAATGGAGTCGCGCAAGAATTCATCGCGAAAGGGATAACAAACTTATATAGCTGGCAAGGAAATCGCGCTGAAATTGAATTTTTATATCCCATTGACACTCACATAATCCCCATCGAAGTGAAGTCAGGCTGGGTCACACGCAACCAAAGTCTCAATAAATATACTGAAAAATACCATCCCCCCTATCGCGCCGCATTGAGTGCCAAAACGTTACATATTGATTTAACACATCACTATCACCATTATCCACTTTATATGGCCTATTGGTTTCCATTGACAAAAACGCTGCCTGCAAAGTTGTACCCTGTTGATGATTCGCCCTAATGCGCCTATACTCTAATGCACCGCCTCTAAGCTATGCACCGGTTTCACAGAACTCCATTGCTTACATCCCGGGCATTGCCAGTGCAGTGATTTTCCAGAAAAACCACAAGACACACATTGGTAATCGGGCTTGTCGGCTAATAGTTTGTGGGTTAAACCCTGCAAAATCAGCAAATCGTCCCGAGCGCGACCTTCTGTGTTGGTTAGGTATAAGTTGATAAACAAATGCAATCCGTCTAATGATGGATAACGACGAATATAATCCGCCACAAAGTTTGCCGCCACTTTGTCCCCTTTCCAGTGACGAATGCGGTCGGAGAGAATTAAGACTATGGGGATTTTGGGATATTCCTCTAAAACTTGCATGAGATAGGTGACTAATTTCTCTTCTTCATTCAACTTCTCATAACAAGCAGCCAATGTTTCTATCGCTTCGGAAAGATATTCTGGGTTTTGATTTTTGATTTTTTTCAAACTACGCAGAGCAGCTTTGTAGTCGCTGTTTGCCATGTCTAGGTTCGCTTGCAATAAACTTGCACGGACGCACTCATGATCAGCCTCTAAGGCCTGCTTAATATATTGCGTCGCTTGTTCTAATTGGCCTCGGCTGCACGCCTGGTCCGCTAATTCACAATAATAATGGGCAATGACCGGTTGCATACTTTTCTTGGTGGCTATGCCTAATTTAACCGCTGTTTGAATCGCATTTTCCCAGGCTTTTTCTTGTTGATAAATGTCCAACAAGGCACGTAATGCGGAAATGGCATATTCTTTAATGCTAACAACTTCCAAGAAAATACGCTCTGCTCGGTCTAAAACCCCAGCACTTAAATAATCTTGGCCTAGCTCAAATAAAGATTGTTCACGGTACATTTTATCGAGTTGCGGACGCGCAATCAGGTTTTGATGGATGCGAATCGCTCTTTCAACTTCTCCCCGACGGCGAAACAATTTACCCACGGCCAAGTGCGTTTCCACCGTGCTACTATCGACTTCCAACATTTTGATAAAAACATCGACGGCTTTGTCGGGTTCTTCATTTAATAAGTAATTGAGTCCAACGAGATAATCACGCGGTAAGTTAACTTTTTCAGTATGAATGCGGCTCGCCCGCATGCGGTAACCCAAACACCATGCGCAAAAGATGGCGACAACTGTTAATAATATCCAACCTATATTCATGATCACTTCCTGATCGAACATGGCAAACATCTAAATTGCATAAATTCATGTCACTTCAACGCGTTAATGGAGCAGCGTAACGAGAGCCGTTAACAAATCGTCAACGAGCCGCCAACAACGGAGCCGCGCGCGTTAGCAAGCGGCTGGAACTCTGCAAAGAACAATGACGGCAATGAGTATCGCAGCGCTAGCGGTGTTTTTTGCAGAGTTCCAGCCGCTTGCTAACGCGCGCGGCTCCATTGGCGGCCCCCCGTTATTTCTACTATAATGCATTCTGCATTTAAATACATCAGTGTTTATCGTGCAATGGGATGGCTCGTAGGTTTTCAATTTCTTTTTCGGCTAATTTTAATTGCCGACGAATACAGCGATTCTTTATTTTAACCTTAAACCATAACCATAAGCCAATGAACATTCCAATAAGGCCGCCGATAACAAATACCATAATGATTAACAACGAAAGCGGTATAGTGCTCTGCCCCACATAATAATTGACATCCACCTGTCGCGAATTCAAAACAGAAAAACTAATACCAACTAAGATAATGAATAATAACAAGATATAACTGATAAGGCGCATGAGAAACTCCGTGTCCCCCGCCTAAAAAGCGGGGGCTTTAGTCCACTGCTGCATAACAAAGAACAGCTTATTCTTTGTCATGTTCCTGGTTGCCCATTTGTTCTTTGAACAAATCACCCAACGTTGTTTTGAGAGAAGAACTATCAGCACTTTTTTCCTTTTTCTTACTACTCGTCGTCGCTTTGGCCTTTTTAGGAGCAGCCGTCAGCGCTTTCACAGACAAAGTAATCGCATGCGTTTTACGATCCGTACCCATGATTTTTGCTTCAATGGTATCACCCACGTTTAAGCAGGTACGCATATCTTCCACTTTTTCAGCCGAAAAATCGGTTGAACGTAGAACGCCTGACACGCTGTCAGCTAATTCAATGGTCGCTGACTTCGCTTCGACTTCAACAACTTTACCCGTGACAACACTGCCTTTTTCATATGCATTTAAGTAGTTGGCCACAGGATCATCGGCTAATTGTTTCAGACCCAATGAGATTCGCTCACGTTCCGCATCAATGGCTAAAATAATGGTTTCTAATTCGTCGCCTTTTTGCAGTTTGCGCACCGCTTCTTCAGCCGCTGTATCACTCCATGACACATCCGACAAGTGAATCAAGCCGTCAATGTTACCCTGAAGCCCAATGAAGATACCAAAATCGGTAATAGATTTAATTTTACCGCGGATTTTGTCCCCTTTCTGATGCTGAGCGGCAAATTCTTCCCACGGATTGGGAGTGCATTGCTTCAAGCCTAAAGAGATACGACGACGTTCACTGTCGATATCTAGCACAATTACTTCCACTTCTTGACCCAAATGTACCACTTTATTTGGATTGATATTTTTATTGGTCCAATCCATTTCAGAGACGTGCACTAAGCCTTCTATGCCTTCTTCAATTTCAACAAAACAACCGTAATCGGTAATGTTAGTGACTTTACCGCTTAACCGTTTGTTGACAGGATAACGACCGCCAATGTCGGCCCAAGGATCTTCACCGAGTTGTTTCAAGCCTAAAGAAACACGTGCACTGTTGCGATCAAATTTTAAGATTTTAACCTTGATTTCATCGCCAATGGCCAGAATTTCACTGGGATGTTTAATCCGTTTCCAAGACATATCGGTGATATGTAAGAGGCCATCAATACCTCCTAAATCAATGAAAGCGCCGTAATCGGTTAGATTTTTGACAGCGCCTTTGACTTCGTCACCTTCGTGCAGATTTCCAAGCAATGCTTCACGTTCCACGCTGGTTTCTGCTTCCATTACGGAACGGCGTGATACGACAATGTTGTTACGTTTTGCATCAATTTTAATAACCTTGAAATCAAATTCTTTGCCTTCCAGATTTTCAGGGTCACGAACCGGTTTCACATCGACTAACGAGCCAGGTAAAAATGCGCGAATTTTATTAATTTCAACGGTGAACCCACCTTTTACTCTTCCTTGGATCACACCACGGACGGTTTCTTTGCGCTCATAAGCACGTTCCAGAGCAGACCACGATTCTAATCGTTTGGCGCGTTCACGCGATAATCGTGTGGTCCCGAAACCGTCTTCTACGGTATCGAGTGCAACCTTCACTTCATCGCCCACGTTGACTTCCAGACGACCGTGTTCATCGTGAAATTGTTCAATGGGAATAATGGATTCTGACTTTAAGCCAGCACTGACGACGATATTATCGGAATCAATGCGTACAATCGTAGCGCTGATGATAGCACCGGGAACCATTGGATTTTCATTCAAACTTTCTTCAAATAACTGCGCAAAGCTTTCGCCCATTGACATATAAAATTTACCTGTGTTTTTTTACTGTTAGTTAATAAAACGATACAGCGAAAAGTCGCTATACCGTACCTTTATGCCCCCTTTCGGAAGCAATCTCTAAAATACGTTGCACCACTTGCTCAATCGTTAAACGATCGGTGTCTACACAAACCGCATCATGCGCAGGCTTTAGCGGAGCAACCGTTCTCTCTTGATCACGCCTATCCCGCTCCCGCAACTCTTCAACAAGGTCGCCTAGGCTAACATCAATCCCTTTTTCCTTCAACTGGATATGTCGTCGCCGCGCGCGCTCCTCGGCACTCGCCGTTAAAAAAATTTTAATATCGGCATCCGAGAATATAATGGTGCCCATGTCCCGCCCATCTGCGACCAAACCAGGCCATTCGCGAAAAGCTCTTTGACGACTTAAAAGTGCTGTCCGCACCGCCGAGAGCGTCCCCACTTTGGATGCCGCATTTCCCATTTTTTCTGTTCTTATCGTGTGCGTTACATCCTGCCCTTCTAGCCAAATATGCGCCGTAGCACTGAGATCTTCTGCAACAAACTGCACGTCCAAGTGTTCTGCTAACACACGTAACGCTTCTTCATTTTCCAAGGAGACACCGTGCTTCTGGGCGGCTAACGCCAATACACGGTAAAGCGCCCCACTGTCTAACAAACGCCAACCCAATTGTCTGGCCACTCTTTGACTGACGACGCCTTTACCCGTACCACTTGCGCCATCCACCGTGATAACCGGTGGCAAGTCTGGTGTCATATCTATTCCTCTAATGTCGCCACTCTCTCAAGACTGACTAATAGTTCATCCTGACTTAATTGAATCAGGCGTACACCCTGCGTGTTCCGTCCGATCAATGAAATTTCAGCGACCGGCACACGGACAAGCGTCCCTTTGTTGCTAATTAACATCACTTCATCTGCCTCATGAACTTGTATGGCACCTATCACTTTGCCGTTACGCTCATTCACTTGAATGGCAATCACACCCTGGCCGCCACGCCCGGTCACGCGATATTCATCAATGGCTGTCCGTTTACCGAAACCGCGTTCTGTGGCCGTTAAAATATCTCCCCCGGTTGCCACAACCACTAACGAGACCGCTCGTTCTCCTGGAGGAAGTTTAACTCCACGCACACCGCGCGCGTTTCTACCCATGGGCCGTACGGCATCTTCTTCAAAACGAATCACTTTGCCCGCCGTCGTAAATAGCATGACTTCTTGCTGCCCATGTGTCACTGCCACGCCAATTAAGCGGTCATTTTCCGTCAGTTCTAAGGCAATAATGCCCGTCGTGCGTGGACGAGAAAATTCTGTTAAAGCCACTTTTTTGACCGTTCCCTGCGCGGTAGCCATAAAGACATATTGGTTTTCTTGATAAACACGAATAGGAAGAATCGCGCTAATGCGTTCATTCTCTGCCAATGGCAATAGATTAATGATAGGACGACCACGTGCATTGCGGCTTGCTTGAGGCAGTTGATAGACTTTCAACCAATATACTTTGCCACAGTTAGAAAAACACAGAATCGTATCGTGCGTACTGGCTAATAATAAATGTTCAATAAAGTCTTCTTCTTTGATCGACGTCGACGATTTCCCTTTGCCCCCGCGATGCTGGGCTTGATATAAAGCAACCGGCTGAATTTTTGCATATCCTTCATGCGACAAGGTGACAACGACCGTCTCATCGGGCACTAAATCTTCTAAACAAAAGTCGCCTTCGCGATCAATGATTTCGGTACGTCGTTCATCTCCGAATTGATCTTTGATGGCAAGCAATTCATCGCGAATCACTTGCATTAAACGAATGGGATTCGCCAAAATGTCGGAGAGAGCGGTAATGACTTGTTTCAATTCGTTGTGTTCGTTAATAATCTTATCTTGCTCAAGACCGGTTAAGCGGTGCAAACGCATATCCAGTATGGATTGCGCTTGTTCAGGCGATAAATGATAACCATCGCTCGCCAGGCCATAGGGTTCATCGGTCCCTGTGGCACGCGACAAAATATCAATCACTTCTGCCGGATGCCATGTCCGTTTCATCAGTTGCTCTTTGGCTTCAGCAGAATCGTTGGCCTGTTTGATTAACACAATCACTTCATCAATGTTGGCTAAAGCAATGCTTAAACCTTCTAAAATATGGGCTCTTTCTTTGGCTTTACGCAAATCAAAAACGGTGCGACGTGTTACCACTTCGCGACGATGGCGTAAAAAAGCATCAATCAGTTGTTTAATATTCAATATACGCGGCTGATTGTCGACCAGTGCCACCACATTGATGCCATAGGCGATTTGCAGTTGTGTGTGCACAAATAAATTGTTGAGAACCACTTCCGCATTTTCCCCTCGGCGCAATTCAATCACAATGCGCATCCCTTGTTTATCGGATTCATCCCGTAATGCCGTAATGCCTTCTAATTTTTTTTCTTTGACTAATTCTGCGATACGCTCAATTAAACGTGCCTTATTCACCTGAAAGGGGAGTTCGGTCACGATGATTTTTTCTTTGCCCGATTTCTCATCGGTTTCTGTCTGGGTTTTCGCGCGCACATCGACACGACCACGGCCCGTGAGATACGCTTCCGCAATGCCACTGCGGCCATGAATAATACCCGCCGTCGGAAAATCGGGGCCCGGGATATGTTGCATAATTTCTTGTATGGTGATTTCGGGATTATCGATAGAGGCAACACAGGCATTAATGACTTCCGTCAAATTATGCGGTGGAATATTTGTTGCCATGCCAACCGCAATTCCGGAGGAACCATTGACCAACAAATTGGGGACTTGAGACGGGAGCACCACGGGTGCCATCTCAGATTCGTCGTAGTTAGGGAGAAAATCGACGGTTTCTTTTTCAAGATCGGCCAATAAAGCATGTGCGAAACGCGACATGCGGACTTCTGTGTAACGCATGGCCGCGGCAGCATCGCCATCCACGGAACCAAAGTTTCCTTGTCCATCCACCAAAAGATAACGCATGGAAAAAGGTTGGGCCATGCGCACAATGGTGTCGTAAACAGCCGTATCACCGTGTGGATGATATTTACCGATCACATCACCGACCACGCGGGCCGATTTTTTGTAGGGTTTATTCCAGTCATTACTTAATTCATGCATGGCGAATAAGACACGTCTATGCACGGGTTTTAAACCATCGCGCACATCCGGAAGCGCCCGGCCAACGATGACGCTCATCGCGTAATCCAGATAGGATTGCTTTAACTCCGCTTCGAGACTGACTTTGTGTACTTCTTTGGCAATGGGGGTTGGGGTTTCCATAAATCCTTAATGATTCAGCACTCTTAAAAATGGAGGAATTGTAACATAACTTTCCGATCAAGCCGCATTTTTTTGCTCATGTATACCCATCACACCCGAAGATGCGAGATTTTAACGTCCAGATTACGAGAAGTTGAAACGATTTTCAATTAAAAAAACCGAAGCAATACTTGCGGTATTGTGAGGTTTTTTTAATTGAAAATCGTTTCAAATTCGACGTAAGATGGGCGTTAAAAATCGCATCTTCGGGTGTGATGGGTATATATCAACATCAAAATGAAATCCTGGACACAATCACTCATGCGATGTCCCTCCCACTGTCAGTGCATCTATCTTCACCGTAGGCTGTCCCACACCCACAGGAACACTTTGTCCATCTTTCCCACAAATTCCAATCCCTGAATCCAATTTTAAATCATTCCCTACCATAGAAACGTGATTTAACACCTCAGGACCATTCCCAATCAACATGGCGCCTTTGACGGGAGCCGTGACTTTCCCATTCTCAATCAAATAGGCTTCGCTGGTTGAAAAAACAAATTTACCCGAAGTAATGTCGACCTGCCCCCCACCAAAGTTCACCGCATAAATCCCTTTCTGCACAGAATGAATAATCTCTTCGGGAGTGGATGTTCCAGGAAGCATATAGGTGTTGGTCATGCGCGGCATGGGAAGATGCGCATACGACTCACGTCGGCCATTACCGGTGGACTGCACGCCCATCAAACGGGCATTGCGCTTGTCTTGAATGTAATGACGCAGTATCCCTTTCTCAATTAAAACCGTGCACTGCGTCGGCGTCCCTTCATCGTCCACATTTAACGATCCACGACGCTCTGGCAAGGTGCCATCATCAACGACGGTGCAGAGAGAACTTGCCACACGTTCGCCTATTCTGCCCGTAAATGCAGAAGTTCCTTTGCGATTGAAGTCGCCTTCCAAACCATGGCCAATGGCTTCATGCAGCAAAACACCCGGCCAACCGGGCCCCAATACCACTGGCATCACTCCCGCGGGCGCTGCAATGGCTTCCAGATTGACTAAAGCAATGCGGACCGCCTCTTTGGCATAATGCAATGCCTGATCATGATCAAAGAAATAGTTAAAATCGAACCGACCACCGCCGCCGGCATACCCTTGCTCACGGCGACCCTGATCTTCGACCACCACACTGACATTCATGCGCACCAAAGGACGAACATCCGCAGCTAAATGACCGTCACTGGCCATCACTAAAATGTTTTCATATTCCGCGGCCAAGCTCACTGTCACATGCGTCACACGCGGATCACATTGACGAGCATAAGCATCGACACGTTGTAACAAGGCCACTTTTTCTGCTTCAGTACGTGAGTTCAGTGGATTCAACGGCAAATAGAGTTCATGACCTTTTGTCCATTGCCACGCTTGAATAGCTTGTGTCCCCTCATGTCGACTGATGCTGCGCGCCGCCTGTGCCGCGGCTTCGAGTGAGGGCACAATAATATCGTCCGAATAAGCAAAACCGGTTTTTTCCCCACTCATGGCGCGCACACCAACGCCCCGATCAATATTATAACTACCACCCTTAATAATCCCATCTTCCAACACCCAGGATTCTGAAGCGGTAGACTGAAAATATAAATCCGCATTATCGATAGTGCCGCCTAGCACTTGGCCTAAAATGGTTTGCAGTTGCGAATCCGTTAATCCAGCGGGGTCTAATAAGTTCTGTCGTGCTATCTCTAAAAACGTTGTCATTGATCTTTCTATCCTTCTGTTATTCAGCCAATCTGGGCATAATAGCCCATTCTTCTTTCGGGCGAACCAATATTTCATGCAGGGGGTATGGCGGTTTGATGCCCTGCTTCTCGAAGGCTTGCCAGATAGCCATGAGCACTTCGGAACGCATTTTAGGACGAGATTTGACAATACGAAGATTAATATAATATCGCACTTCAAACTCAACCAGAAAATCGCTTAGCTCATTCAGAAAGACTTCCGGAACTGGATCTGTGAGCACCCCTCGGCACTCTGCCAGCACCGTGTAAATCAGTTTTTGCACCGCCAACAAATCATCATGTCGATGAATTTTAATCACAGCAACGGTACGCACAACATGGTCTTTTGCCGTCCAGTTGGTAAAAGACTGACTGAATATTTGTGCATTGGGAACAACAAAATCCATATGATCCCACGTCCTCACCGTCACGGCGCGCGCACCAATATTCACGACATCTCCTTCAATATTATTGATAGTCACGGTATCACCCACGCGTAAAGGACGTTCGATTAAGAGTAAAAATCCGCAGGCGAAATTATTGGCTAAATCACGTAAGCCAAAACTTAAGGCAATGGCAGATCCCCCCAATATAACACCCAATGCTTTAGGATCAATGCCCAAAACCTGTAACCCAATAAAAGCGCCTGTCGCAATAATGGTATATTGGCTAAAAATGGCCACGCTATTGCGTAACCCGGAATCTTGAATACGTGTTGCCAAGAAACGATAAGCAAACTCCCGCGTCCAGCGCGCCGCCCAAAATAATAATGAAATAATAATCACTAATTTGCAAATATTGAGCGGCGTGATCGTTGTATTCAATAGACTTAAAAGATGGTAGTCCAGCATGGCACGCAACTTGGCCATGATGGGTTGCTTATCCCACCCGTATAACATAAACAATCCAACCCATGCGGCAAAGAAACAAATAATACGTAGAATTTTATCGATGGGCTTTAATAAAGCCTCGGTCCATAACCAACCATTCACCGCATGACGAATCACCACATTAGAAATCCACACCATGCCATCGATAATGAGTCCACGCACAATTAAATAACCGACTAACACCAGCAAAAAGAGACTTTCATACCAGGACATAGTCAATACCAGGTTCACAAACCCCAACAAACCCAACAGTGAATTCAACATTAAAATAAGTGGGACAAGCAGCCCCAACACATACACAATTTTTTTAATGTACAGACGATGACTGTCAATGTGCGGCAAAATTAAACCCGGCACCACTTCCCAGGATTTCAACAATAAAATGGAAACCACTAACAAAAACAACAAAAATAATCGTCCACAAAGATCTTGTACTTCATAGATCACAGGCAGTTGATACATAAATACGGTCAATGCCGTAATCACCCCCCCCCACTAAAAACGTCCATTTGAGCCAGTGATAAAGACGCACATCACGTCCAGCACGATCATGTGCCGTTTCGACTAAACATAAGCGCGCCATGTTAATAATGCCTTTGAAAAGCAACCACACTAAAGCGAGATTAATGACGAAACTGAAACTTTGCGCAGGCACAGCAAAAAAAACAAATAAGCCGATGGCATTCAGCAACAACCCCATCTCAATGACATTGCGTTGCAATAATTGCATGCATAGACGTTTCAAATTCACATGACCAAATTCATGTTCCGCCATTTTGCCAATGATTTTTTTCAGCAGGCGACGAATCTGCATAATGAAAAATAGCAGGAGAAGCTCGCCACATAACCAGAGAACACCGACAAAATAACTCATGTTTTTTAAGACAGCGAGAACAGCATGGCTTAAACTCTTCACCACCTGAAAAGTTAAGGTAGGCACTAATAGAAATTCCTCACCCAGATCAAGCCACGCTTTTGCACTTAATCCAGGCAACCCTTGGCGCGAAGATAACTCATATTGCAATGCTTGATCTAATGACGCATGAAAATTCAACAACTGCTGATTCAGCTTGTCCACGTTATTCAGCGCCCCGACATATCCCGCCAGCAACGGATCCCGCAAGGAAGCATCACCGAAGTCACGCTGGCTTAAAATATTCATTCTTGTATTGAGAGTGTCCTTCACTCGCACCAACTGTTTCGTGAGACTTTGCGCTTCTTCATTCGATTTGTTGAGCAAACTGATGGAACTGCTATGCGCAACAGACAGTTGTAACTCGCGCAATTGATCTTCATAACGCACGATTAATAGTTGCAAATAACTGAAATTCACTTTTTCATTGGTATAAGCAATCGCCTGTTGTAATTTATTGTAAGTGGCACTGTCTAAGTGAGGATTTTGATTCAGTTGTTGGTACAGATCATGCAGCTGTTGCAGCCCATTATTTTGTTGCTGGGCAAAGTCCACTTCATCTGCAGCTTGTTTTTCTTTGATGCGCAGCAAAACACGTGATTTAAGCAGCGCATTGACTTCCGCATAACGTGTTTTGTGAGACTGCAAAATAGTGTCTGCCACTTTTTGCAAGGCCAGCAGATAATCACCACGATTTTTTTCTAATGCTAATATATTGGTCTGATAGGCAAGCTCTTCACGCAAAGCAGGGACGTTCAAGGCTTCATGACGCGCAATCTTTAGCCCAAACACTCTGAAGACGTTAATTTGATTTTCAATCACTTGAATATTTTTTTCTAAACGACTGACCGCTTGTTCCGATTCTGCTAATTCAATGGAAATACTGTCGAGGTTAGATTGCGCTGCCGCAATGTCCAATTCAATTTGCTTGCGCAATGCCTTGCTGGTCTGATTGGATGATAATTTCGCAAAATTATTTTCTTGCTGATTTCTCAGATTGGCCAATTCATTTTTCGCTTGCAACAAACGATTTTTCAGTAAAAGGGTTTGTTCAGCGACCTGTTGTTTTTGCTCGCTGTACGACAGTTTGTCCGCCGCTGTTTCAGCGGCAAACACCGTTGCGCAAAGAAAAAATCCGCAGAGGAATAAGACAACTTTAGCATTCAGCCAATTGAACATTTTTCACCTTGTGACGTATCAAAGCCAAAATAAGAATGCCAGGAAAAGACATTAAAAATGACCAACCAAAAAAGCTCATCCACCCTAAATGCGCAACCAGCATCCCCGCCACAGGACCCAAGAAAACGCGTCCAACGGCAGAAAGAGCCGATAAGCAGGCGAATTGCGTTGCGCTATAGCGTTGATGGCAAAGCGACATTAAAAATGCCACAAACGCGGCTGTCCCCATCCCACTGCAAACACTTTCGGTAAAGATAGTGACAATCATGAGATGATAATTTTTTCCCATAACGGCCAACAGCATAAAAAGCAATGTTGAAAAAGCTTGCGCCAATCCAAAAAAGAGCAACGCCCGAAACAAACCCAGTCTTGCTAAAAAGGTTCCACCCACCAATGCACCCAGGATAGTGCCGGCTAAGCTTAACACTTTATAGGCCAGTCCCACTTCAGTCAGGGTAAAACCAACGCCTTTTAAGAGGAATGTTGTCGTTAAGGACAAAGCGAGTGCATCCCCGAGTTTATAAAAAACAATGAATAATAAAATCAAACCAATTGATTCTCGTCGGAATAAGTCACGATAGGATTCGGTGATCACGGATTTTAAATGTTTCGGGCTTTGCACAGGATCAGCGACATTCGGTGACAAGTAAGTCATTAAGAATGAAAAGCCCATCAAGACAGCCATCAATTCAAAGAGGATGCGCCAACCCCAATAATCGGCAATGACCAACGCTAATCCGCCAGACACTAACATGGCGATGCGATAAGCAAAAATAAAATAGGCTGTCCCCACACCGCGTTCTTGCGGCAATAAAATATCTGTTCGATAGGCGTCCACCGAAATATCTTGGGAAGCAGAAAGAAAAGCAATCAGCAAGGCCATTAAAGCCACCGTATGGGGCTCAAGAGTGGGGCTTAATTGTGCCAGGACCGCAATGGCAATACAGAGAGAAAACTGCATCAATAAAATCCAACCACGACGTCTGCCACAGAACGGCAGCGCAAAGCGGTCCATGAGAGGGGCCCATAAAAACTTCCAGACATAGGGCATACCGATGAGCGAGAGTGCCCCAATCGTCACCACACTGATACCGGCTTGTGTATACCATGCCTGCAAGGTATTCCCCGTGAGGGCCAAAGGCAGTCCAGAGGCAAAACCCAAGGCCAGCATCACCAGCATACGGGAGTTAAGCAATAGCGATTTTAAATGAAGATTCAACATAACAATCCTTGACGAATGACCTGGAAAAAGTGCATTATTTTACCACGTATTCATATCAATAGGAAACAGGAGATTCAAAAAACATGACGGTAAGTGTATTTAACCTTTTTTCTATCGGCATAGGCCCATCCAGTTCGCACACGGTCGGCCCGATGAAAGCAGCGCACGCCTTTGTCACTGCATTAAACGCATCTACCGTGGAACGCGTGACTGTCGAATTATTTGGTTCGCTGGCTTTTACTGGTAAGGGACACGGAACAGACGTGGCGGTTTTATTAGGACTGGAAGGAGAAACGCCCGATAAGATTGATCCAGACATTATTCGACCCCGCGCCAATGAAATCATTCAGCAACAGACCCTGCGCTTAAATCAACAAAAGAATATCCCTTTTCACCTGGAACGGGATTTACTGTTTAACTTTAAAGATTTGCTGCCTGAACATACCAATGGGATGCGCTTTTCTGCCTATGGTCGTGATCACGCGCTTCTTTCTGAACAAATTTATTATTCCATTGGCGGCGGTTTTATTGTGAGCGCTGAGGAAGCGCTGCTCGTGTCCATCACACCGACCAAAACCTTGCCTTATCCGTTTGAAACCCCGAAAGCATTGTTACAGCAGTGCCAAACACATCAACTCAGCATAAAAGAGGTGATGCTCGCGAATGAATCCGCTTTCTGCTCGGAAAACGAAGTGAAATCGCGTCTCATGACCATTGCCCAAGTCATGCGGGAGTGCATTGATAAAGGCTGCCAAACACCGGGCATTCTGCCGGGGGGGTTGCAAGTGAGGCGGCGTGCAGCTGAATTGTTCTTGAAGTTACAGCAAAAAGGCATGCCAACCTCCCATGAACACACAGATAGCATGAGCTGGCTGAATCTATATGCCATTGCTGTCAATGAAGAAAATGCCGCCGGCAGCCGCGTCGTCACCGCCCCCACCAATGGCGCGGCGGGGGTGATCCCCGCTGTATTGCATTACTATCTGACCTTTTATCCAGAAGCGCGTCCTTTCGACGCAATTGATTTTCTGTTAACCGCTGGAGCTATAGCCATTCTTTACAAAAAAGGAGCCTCTATTTCAGGGGCAGAAGTGGGCTGTCAGGGCGAAGTGGGTGTAGCTTGTTCTATGGCCGCAGCGGGATTGACCGCTCTCTTGGGAGGCACTGTTTTACAAATTGAAAACGCCGCGGAAATTGCCATGGAACATCACTTAGGGATGACCTGTGACCCTATCGGTGGGTTGGTCCAAATTCCCTGTATTGAACGCAATGCCATGGGTGCCGTGAAAGCGGTCAATGCCGCTCGCTTGGCTTTATTGGGCGACGGGCATCATCATGTTTCATTGGATAAGGTCATACAGACGATGAAACAGACGGGGAAGGATATGATGTCGATTTATAAAGAAACCTCGCTGGGGGGGTTGGCGGCGAATATTCCGGAGTGTTAGATCTTTTTCGTGAACGCGCCCGCATGCGTGCCCACGCCCGTCTTTAAAAAACGCACGCGGGCGCGCACGCGGGCAGGTTCACGAATATCCAATAGCCAATCATTTTTTAGATATATTCTGCTCAATTTAAGACTGCCTTAATATTCTTTGTATAAAATGTAATCGTTGACTAACATTTTTTACGAGGGGTATCACCATGAAAACGCGTCTATTAACCGTATTGATTTGCAGCATTTTAACAACGTCTGTTTGGGCCCAAAGTGGAACACCGAACGTGGTTATTGTCACTAAACAAGCCGACCCAGTCTTATCACGTAACGTTACTTTAAAGACGAATTATGACTCCGTCGTAAAACACCAGGGTCATCTGACGAAAGCAGATAACACGCTATTGGATTCTCTTGTTAAAACTCCGGAAGCAGCGACCAAGGCTGTTAACACCCCTGATGGATCTATTATTTTATCGTAACGAACAAGGGCCGGTTTTCTTGGTGACCGGCCCCTTCTTATTTCGATTCTTTCTGCACAAAAGGGACGGTATTCCCTTTCAGACGACGCATGCATCTCGCTTGATTTCGCTTCTTGCGTACCTGCCATAAGGTCAGAATGGGACCCGAAAAGGCGTAGACCAAAAAAAGCGTGAATAACACTTCGGGTGGATCTAAAGCGATAGCCGTCAGCATTAAAACGGGAATGAGCATCATAAAAAATGGGATTTTTCCTTTTAAATCAATCTTCTTGAAACTATGGTAACGGATGGTGCTGACCATCAATGCAGCAGCAAATACCGTTAATAGTGCCACAGGGATAGCAATCAATAGATTATTACCATTAATTTCATATGAAAACCCCAGCCATACCATCCCCACCACCAGCCCCGCGCCGGCTGGGCTCGGTATTCCCTGAAAATAGCGTTTATCGGCATCGTGAACTTGCGTATTGAATCGGGCCAGACGCAACGCTGAGGCTGCGACATATAAAAAGGCGGCGAGCCACCCGAGTTTGCCCAAATGCGTTAAAGACCAGCTATAAACCATTAAAGCGGGCGCTAAGCCAAAGGCAATCATGTCCGACAAGCTATCATATTCGGCACCAAATGAGGTTTGTGTATTGGTTAAGCGAGCAACCCGACCATCGAGGGTATCAGCTATCATCGCTATCCAAACGGCAATGGCTGCCGCATCGAAATGCCCCTTCATCGCCGCAATAATAGAATAAAACCCGGAAAAT
>Ga0207096_1094_pt1 | contig 16409 bp, 13 predicted proteins | sample Alteio_BWMinHeat_86_FD_153547 | JGI IMG/M metagenome (GOLD analysis project Ga0207096, IMG submission 153547) | Enriched cells from forest soil in Barre Woods Harvard Forest LTER site, Petersham, Massachusetts, United States -... | ecosystem: Environmental > Terrestrial > Soil > Temperate forest >...
ATAAAAATGATTGGCATCCAATTCGTAATCACTCACGAGCTGGGCAACTGCTTTTGTGACAATTTGATGTTCTAAATCGCTTCTTGTTAAAATTTCATCAATCTTGGTGAGAGTTTCTCGAAATTCTCGGTAATCCAACGTGCCATAAACATTTGGAAGTTCTGGACGGAATTCTTGTTGAAATGATACAGTTCCCACAGTGTGTTATTCCTTTTTTTAGCCGAAAAGAATTATAACACGCTTGTTTCGGGGAGAGGTGTCAATTTGACACTTTTTCCCGGACTTATTTTAGACGTAACCTATTGAATTAATACTTTTTTTATTAAATGGGACAGGCTCTACTTAGCAAAAGTATCTAACATGATTGAAAAAATCATTTATGAAGACATTGCTGTCATTTATAATTTGAGACAGCCTACTCTACCGATATTGAAAAAAATCATTTGGTTAGTAGCCACTTCAAAAGGTCTCTCACCTAACATCGATAAAATCAGCAAGAATCTCCAAGTTTCGCGGGAAATGATCTATCACTGCTTTGACTATCTGGCACATTCTGGATTGATTAACAATATTCACTACGATGCACTCGGGATGAAGCTCGTTCGAAAACCAGGAAAAGTATACATTGAAAACACGAATCTCCTTTCTGCCATCAATGGCCATTTAACACTAGCCGGCGATACCGGTTCCATACGAGAAACATTTTTTGTCAATCAAGTGTCTTCGCTTCATAGCATTCACTTACATGATCACGGCGACTTCTTGATTGACAGAAAATACGTTTTTGAAGTCGGCGGAAAATCAAAAAATTTTCAGCAAGTCCAGTCCATTGAAGAGGCTTACCTGGCCTTAGATAATATAGAAATCGGTTTCGGAAAAAAAATCCCACTCTATATTTTTGGATTGTTGTATTAAAATGTCCACTAAGGCTCTGTCAAACAATAACTTCCTCTTTTGGCATCCCATCTGAGGCTCATCTGGGCGCCAAAAGAGGAAGTTATTGTTTGACAGAGCCTAAGCCATGTTATTTAGCGGATCATCCATTATATTTTGGTTGTATCGCTATCGAACCATTGATGAAGAGGGATATTAAAGAATTTTTCTAAAGGTAATCCTTGTCCTCCAACGAGTAAACTGCGGGTAACGTTAAATTGTTTTTGGCATGCAGCCATTCCTCCGGTTGTTGTTTTTCGTGCGCTGCTTTTGACTTCAATGGCCAAGACTTTTTTTCCCCAGCGCAAAATAAAATCGACTTCTTGATCGCCTTCACGCCAATAAAAAACTTCTACCTGTTGTGAGAGTGCACTATTTAATAAGTAGGCTCCTACTGTGGATTCGACCAGGCGTCCCCAATAATCACGGTCTTTTTTGGCTTCTTCAAACGTGTAATGCGCATGTGCTGACAGGAGTGCCGTGTTGAAGACTTGCAATTTTGGACTGGATCCGCGTTCTCGTATTTTTTTGCCAACAAATTTACTGAGACCCGAGACCATACCAGCGCCACTTAATAACGACAGATAATGTGCGAGGGTTGTCGTATTACCCACGTCATGCAATTGCCCAAGCATTTTTTGATAAGATAAAATTTGTCCTGAGTATTCACAACACAAATAAAATAATCGACGCAGTAAAGCCGGTTTATGAATGGGGTTTAATAATAAAATATCACGGGACAACGATGTCTCAATCAGCGAATCATTGATATAACGTGCCCACCGTTTTTCGTCATGAATCAGTTCCGCTGCACCAGGATATCCACCAAAATAAATATATTCATCCATCGTCCAACCAAAAGCCGATTGCATTTCTTGAAATGTCCAATGAGTTATTGAGATTTGTTCGAATCGACCCGCTAGGCTTTCTGTTAACCCTTTTTGCACCAACAGTGGCGCGGATCCCAATAATACCACCTTAAGTGCTCTTTTATGTCTTGTGTCTTCATCCCAACATTTTTTGACCGTTTCAGACCATGCTGGAATCTTCTGTATTTCATCAATGATGAGCAAGGCATTTTCCGATGTTTTAGAAAGATGTTGACGTGCAATTTCCCACTGTTGTTCAATCCAATAATGATCTTTTAGGGTAGGTTCATCTGCAGAAACATATAGCGTTGGAATCGTTAATTCTTCCAATAACTGCTCAATGAGCGTGGTTTTCCCGACTTGTCTGGGTCCCGCTAATACTTGAATAAATCGTCGGGGTTCTCTGAGTCGCTGCAATAATATTGCATAAATAGGCCGTTTAAACATATAGTTATCCAATATCAAGTAAATTACTCAGTTCATTGAGTAATTTTACTCAATGGACTGAGTAAAATCAACTTTTGGCCCAAAGCAGATTTTTGAAGTGGGAAACGATATGAAAGATACATTGGGATTGGCGTAACACTTGTCGGCCGGCGGCCCGCAGGGGATAGTCTTTCCCACCATGGTGGGCACCACCCGCTAAAAGCATGCGGGTGTTTGCCCACCCTACCTAATGCGAACCACCCCCGGAATGCAAACCACCCCCGGGAAGAGTGGCGCCTCATTTTTAGGGCGCCACCTTCCAAGGGGTGGAAATGTTGGAACGTTTACTGGTTACTAATTGCTGCTGGTGTTTGCATCAGTTCCCGGATTGTTGGCTGGGTTGCTGTTTTCATCCGTTGAATTCTGCTGTCCCTGCTCATTTTCAGCGGTTGTGCTTACTTTCTTTTTGACCATTTTTTTCTTGTGGTGATGCATTTTCTTTTTGTGCTTGCAGCAGGGTTTCATCACTGGTGCAGGTGGTGGCATGGTGTTCACTGCAGCAGGTTGCGCCTCGGGAGCAGGTTGCCCTTCGCCGCCTTGCATGGTGTGACATGCTGTTAGTAATGACATACTAGCTGCCATTACGCCTAAACTCGTTAATATCCTTTTCAAACTGTGAATCATACTTGCCTCCAATGAATGATGATGTTGAAGCATTAAATATACGTCATGTTTTACAACAGTGTAAAGGATTTTTCATTGGGTTAGATCAAAATTAGGCTAATTTAATAAGCGCTTGGGGATCACTCGGCCATCCTCTTGCATCTCCCCAATGCCGAGAAATTGAGTCCCCACAAAAAGACGCACTAATCCTTGAAATCGCACTTGGGGAATCATCACCGATTGTCCCTGGCAAAGATAGAAGGCCGCTGTAGGTACCACATTGACTGCTGGCAAAGATTGCACAGATGATTCCAGAGGGAGCAAATAACGACGCAAACAATCACCCCCTTGTTGCTGATACATCTCTTCCAATGTGGACAAATCAACCATTTTTGCTGCCTGATAAGGAGAAACAGCGATGCGACGCAGCGCTGCTACAGAAGCACCACAGGTAAGCATGAGTCCAATATCATCGACTAATGTTCGAATATAAGTCCCTTTACTGCAATGCACATCGATTTCGATGGTATCAGACGAAAATGCTTTTAAATCTATTGCATGGATGTGAACAGGACGAGGCTGACGCTCGACTTCAATGCCACGCCGAGCCAATTTATACAGGGGCTTTCCTTGATATTTAACAGCAGAATACATTGGGGGAATTTGTTCAATCGAGCCGATAAACTTCTCTAAGACTTGTTCTACTTTTTTGCGAGTAATTCCCTCGATAGATCCCGTTGCGAATACTTCCCCTTCTGCATCACCCGTCGTGGTACGCACACCTAGTCGCAGGGTGACAGAATAATATTTGTCAGAATCTAATAAAAATTGAGAAAATTTGGTCGCTTCGCCAAAACAAATGGGGAGCATCCCCGTGGCAAGTGGATCTAAGCTGCCAGTATGTCCCGCTTTTTTTGCGCCAAATAATCGCTTCACGCGTTGCAAAGCGCCATTGGAGGTCATTTCTAATGGTTTATCGAGTAAAAGAATACCATTTATTATGTTAGCTGAGTGTTTATTATTCATCCGATTTTGTGTCTTTCAGTGCTGCATTAATTAAAGAAGAAATATGGTGGCCACGCACAATCGAATCGTCGTAGACAAATTTCAAGTCAGGAACCACCCGAAGTTTGACAGCGTGCGCTAATTTGAAACGTAAATACTTTGCAGAATGATTTAAAGCATCCAGCGTTTCTTCCGCTTTGGTTTCATCCCATACACTGACAAAAATCTTGGCGGAAGATAAATCACGCGCCAAACCTACCGTCGTGATCGTAATCATGTTGAAACGAAGATCTTCCACTTCCTGCTGCAAGATTTCAGCCAGCGCAGCTTGGATAAGACCCGTAAGACGTTCTAAGCGGTTGCCTTGTGCCATATTTTTTAGCCAACCTTGGGTTTCACTTCGATTTTTTCAAACACTTCGATTTGATCACCCGGTTTAATATCATTATAGCTCTTTACGCCAATCCCGCATTCCATTCCGGCTCGCACTTCTCCTACGTCTTCTTTGAAACGACGCAATGATTCTAAAACACCCTCAAAAATAACAACATTGTCTCGGAGAACACGAATAGGATTATTTCGTTTAATAACCCCTTCCAATACCATACAACCCGCAATGGCGCCTATCTTAGAAGAGCGGAATACTTCACGCACTTCAGCGAATCCCGTTATTTTCTCTTGAATTTCGGGCGCCATGAAACCACTGATGGCACGTTTCACCTCATCAATCACATCATAAATAATGCTGTGATAATGCACATCGACATGTTCTGATTCAATCAGCTTTCGCGCTTCCACATTCGCACGCACATTAAATCCAACGATAATGGCATTGGATGCCACCGCCAAATTCACATCGGATTCATTAATGCCGCCTATCCCGCTGGATATGATTTTGACCCGCACCTCATCTCCTGATAACTCTGTCAGTGCTTGCATTAATGCTTCCGCTGAGCCTTGAACATCGGCCTTGAGCACGATATTTAACGTTTTATCTGCTTTTTCATCGCCCATGCGTTGGAAAATATTTTCCAGTTTGGCTGCATTTTGTCTTGCCAACTTGACTTCACGAAACTTGCCTTGCCGAAACAGAGCCACTTCTCGAGCGCGTTTTTCATCGGTAATAACAATGAATTCGTCTCCTGCATTCGGAGTCCCGGACAAACCGAGGATTTCAACAGGAATAGAGGGTCCCGCGCGTTCTATTGTTTTTCCATTTTCATCAAATAATGCCCGAACCCGGCCATATTCAAATCCCACTAAGACTAAATCCCCTTTACGCAAAGTGCCTTGTTGAACGAGGACACTCGCAACAGCCCCACGGCCTTTGTCGAGACGCGATTCAATCACAACACCTCGCGCTGGACAATCGACAACGGCTTTCAAATCTAAGACTTCGGATTGCACTAAGACAGAATCTAAGAGTGCATCCACACCTTGCCCTGTTTTAGCAGAAATAGGAACAAACATCACATCCCCACCCCAATCTTCTGGAATGAGGTTGTGGCGTCCCAGTTCATTCTTAACTCGCTCTGGGTCCGCTTCTGGCTTATCAATTTTGTTAACCGCAACCACAATAGGAACATTGGCCGCTTTGGCATGATTAATGGCTTCGATGGTTTGTGGCATGACACCATCATCGGCAGCAACGACTAAAATAACGATATCTGTTAGCTTGGCACCGCGTGCACGCATGGCCGTAAAGGCGGCGTGTCCCGGGGTATCTAAAAATGTAATCACTCCTTTGGGCGTTACCACATGATAAGCACCAATATGTTGGGTAATCCCACCAGCCTCTAGCGACGTGACTTTGGTACGGCGAATGTAATCTAATAAGGATGTTTTTCCGTGATCGACATGTCCCATGATGGTCACCACGGGCGCGCGAGGTAAACCTTCACCCTGCACAGCCGTTTCTTTCGTTAATGCTTCTTCTAGAGCATAAGCACTGATGGGTTTTGCTTTGTGTCCCAGCTCTTCGACTATTAACATCGCTGTTTCTTGATCAAGCACTTGATTGATGGTAACAATAGCACCCATTTTCATCATGCTTTTGATAACTTCAGCCGCTTTTACCGACATTTTTTGCGCGAGGTCAGCCACGGTTATCGTTTCTGGCACCCCTACCTCTCGAATAACGGGTGCAGTCGGCTTAGTAAAAGCTTGTATTTGCACCGGCTGGGGTTTGCGAGCTTTGGCTTTGCGTCGACGGTGACCCATTAGGTCTTCCCCTTCTTCGCTTAATACTAAACTTAAGCGCGCCTGGCCTTTTCCGATGACAGCCGCATAATTGTCATCTCTCTCCGTGCCACGCCCTCTTTTTTTCTTCTTCGGGCGGTCTGATTCATCACTATCCGTTGGCGCCGCATGATGTCGTTTTTCTTTAGGACGCTTTGTTTCAACATGTAATTTCTTTTCAGGAGACGCCGCTTCAGCAGGAGTGGCGCTGGTCTCTTCTGTTAGGGCAACAGCAGGGGTAGTGATTATTTCTTCTACCAAGGGTTGTTCTTGAATAGGGAGAACTTCTTCTGTGGCTGCAAGAGCCGTTGTTGCCTCGGGCACTTCTGAGGGTTTGAGTTTCGACGTTTCTTCTTCCACATTACGTTTGACAAACGTGCGTTTCTTGCGGACTTGAACACTGATGGTTTTGCCTGCCCCTTGCACTCTGCCTACCGTAATTTCACTGGTTTTGGCGCGCCGCAAGACAATTTTTTCCGGCATAGTTTCTTTTTTTGCACCATGGTGTTTCTGTAAATAACGCAATAAGTGTTGTTTTTCTTCTTCTGAAACAACGTCATCTTTGCCAGAAACACTAATCTTGGCATCGTGAAACTGCGACAATAGACGGTCAACGGAAACGCCGATGTCCGTCGCTAATTGCTGCACGGATACACCGGATTTTTTTGCTTTTTTCACTGTACCTTTGCGTTCTGGCGCAGGTACATCATTATTTGCCATTGCCGCTTCCCCTCACGTTTTACGCGTGATCCACATCATTAAACCACGGTTTACGCGCTGTCATAATTAATTTGGCAGCCGTCTCTTGATCGATTTCGCCAATATCAAGCAAATCATCCACGGATTGTTCGGCTAAATCTTCGCGTGTGATAATACCATGTTTAGCTAATACATAGGCGATATGCCTATCCATCCCTTCCATTTGTAATAAGTCCTCTGCCGGCTCCATTTTTTCCAGCACTTGCTCTTCAGCAATCGCTTTAGTGAGCAGAGCCGCTTTGGCTCTTTCTCGTAAGGCTTCAACCAATTCATCGTCAAAACCCTCAATCTCTAACATTTCTTGTAGCGGAACATAGGCGATTTCTTCCAATGAGGCAAATCCTTCCGTCGTCAAGATTTTTGCAATTTCATCGTCCACAGCCAATTTTTCTTTAAATAAATTGACAACATTTTCTTCTTCAGCAGCAAACTTAGCCTTGGCCTGATTTTCCGTCATCACATTGAGAGTCCAACCGGTTAATTCGCTCGCCAAGCGGACATTTTGACCATTACGGCCAATGGCCTGTGAAAGCTGTTCTTCTTTGACGGCAATGTCCATGGTATGACTATCTTCATCGACAATAATAGATGCTACATCGGCTGGAGCCATGGCATTAATGACTAATTGGGCGGAATTATCGTTCCACAACACAATATCAATTCGCTCACCCCCTAGCTCACCCGACACCGCTTGAACACGCGACCCTCGCATGCCGACGCAAGCACCAATAGGATCGATGCGTCCATCGTTCGTTTTCACAGCAATTTTAGCACGAGACCCTGGATCACGCGCAGCAGCTTTGATCTCAATGAGCTCTTCCCCAATTTCAGGAACTTCTATTTTAAATAATTCAATAAGCATCTCAGGACGCGTTCGGCTTAATACCATTTGCGGCCCTTTGAGTTCGGAACGGATTTCATATAAATAGGCTCGAATGCGATCGCCCATACGCACCGCTTCATGCGGGATCATTTCAGTACGAGGAAGCATTCCTTCTGCATTATTCCCAAGATCCAATAAGATGTAATCTCTGGTCACTTTCTTCACAACGGCGGTCACAAGCTGCCCTAAGCGTTCTTTATAGGCGCTCGCGACTTGAGCACGTTCGGCTTCTTGAACTTTTTGTACAATGACTTGCTTCGCTTTCTGCGCGGCGATACGCCCGAACTCAATGGACTCCATATGTTCTTCGATATAGTCACCGAGCTGAATGGTTGCATTTTTTGATCGCGCTTCACTGAGCGTTAAGCGTGTGACGCCACCATCTTGGTCTTCATCAGTCGCATCATCTGGGATAATTAACCAACGGCGTGTTGTGTCATAGTCGCCGGTTTTGCGGTTGATAATCACTTTCACATCAATATCCGCACCTGCACGTTTTTTTGTCGCCATTTCTAAAGCCGCTTCAATGGCTTGAAAAATGACTTCACTATCGACACCTTTTTCGTTGGAGACTGCTTCAACAACTAACAATATTTCTTTGTTCATGGCAAAAGCCTCACTTCACCCAACAACATCTGCAATTATTTTTGCTTTCTCAATATCAGAAAAAGGGACAACCACTTCTTCTTGATCGACGAGAAGATGAATATCATCACCTTCTACTCTAAGCAAAACCCCAGCAAAGTTCCGACGATCATCTATAGGGACACTCAAACGAACCTTAACTCGACTACCCACATATTTTTGGTAGTGCGCTCTCTCAAACAACGGTCTATCAAGACCGGGCGAAGAGACTTCTAAGGTGTATTTCCCTTGTATCGGATCTTCTACATCCAGCATAGCGCTAATTTGGCGACTCACTTTTGAGCAATCATTGAGCGTCACTCCCGATTCGCCATCAATGTAAACACGCAGGACGCTTCCTGTGCCGGGGCGGACTAACTCACAGCCGACAAATTCATAGCCCATTGTATTGACTACTGTTGCTAAACGATCGCGCAATGTATCTTCCATCATTATCTCGCCAAACCATAAAAAAAATGGGCTCACTCGCCCACTCTTAAAAATAAAAAACCCCAAGTGGGGTTCTTCTTTTTTGACTATTGGTAGCGGGGGCAGGATTTGAACCTACGACCTTCGGGTTATGAGCCCGACGAGCTACCAGGCTGCTCCACCCCGCAATAACAGCGCCAATTCTATAGAGATTACGGAAGATATTCAAGCGGGAGTTATGATTTAGTTTTTAGTCTCCCGCCGCCATGGTGGGCACCACCCGCTAAAAGCATGCGGGTGTTTGCCCACCCTACCGTCAATCTAGGTAGGTTATCGAGCTATCTTTTTGATAGAGCTTTGCAAATAGCTCTGGTCAACCTGTCCTGGAATAAACTCAATGTTGCCTTTTTCATTGGTTTTTGCCAAGAACATGGCTGGAGTACCGGCCAATTGCAGCTTTTGCGCTAACTGATAATTATTCTTAATAATTTGATCGACGGCAGCACTGTTCATGTCTGCTTTTAATTTAGCGACGTCGAGCCCAATGGATTGAGCTATCTTATATATTTTTTCTTCGGATAAGCTTTGGCTATCTTTCATCAAAGCTTCATGGAGTACGAGATACTTGCCTTGCATATTGGCAGCCAATGCGGCCTTTGAGGCCAAACGAGACACCGCTCCACGGATGGGGAACTCTTTATAAACAACACGCAAGTCATTGTTGCCTTTGATAAGCGCGGCAATAACCGGGATCATATCGACACAATGCGGGCATTGATAATCAAAAAACTCAACCAAAGTGATTTTGCCATTCGCATTTCCCGCTATCGGGTCTTGAGATTGATGGAAAAGCTCATTCGATTCTTTTAAGGCGACTTCCTTGGTTTTGTTTTGCATTTTATCAAATTCTTTCTGCTGCAGGCTGCGGACTGCCTCCAGGATAACCTCGGGATTTTGCATCAGATAATTATGAACAATGCCTTCGACTTCTGTTTTTTGCGCCGGGGTCATGGCCTGGCTCGCTGAAGCGGATGAGGCAGCATAAATAACTGGACTGGCGGCTAAGGCGCCGATTAATGTTGATGCTAAAATAAGTTTGCTCATTTTCACAAAATCTTCCTCCGTTATAGATTATCTTAAGAAAAAACTTACAGTAAAGGACGGCTCGTGAGATGTCAACTGGTAATAGGGGGTCGATCAGTGCCATTGAAATATAATACTATCCAGATCGTTGCAAACAAATAACGAATCTCAATATTTTCCTATAGAAGAACTCACCTATTGTTCTAGGGCGATCAAGCTGCATACGAATTAAATACCGATTTACTTTGTCGTACTTGGAAAAATAAAACAGTGACATGATCATAAAAACGATCAACTTAAAGCGACCACAATTTTTTAACCATAGCAGCGCTCGTTGAATGACTACTTCATCTTCTGTTAAATCGCTGCCAAATGGATAAGGCTTACAATACCCTTTTCGTTGTAATGCATTTATGATGGGTTCGATATTTTTGGGATAGTTTTGTCGGAAGCAATCAGGTATCTGATAATCTTGTGGCACTTTCCCGTAATATTTTGCTTTCTTTAATAAACTTTCTTGAAAACGCGAGTCAGTAATATTCAATAAGGCTTGAATGACGGCAGAGTCCGTCTGGCTGCGACAATCCGCAATACCATATTCTGTCACAACAATATCACGCAAGTAACGCGGGATCGTGACACTAGGATAGTCCCAAATGATAGTCGATTGTATGCCTTTCTTGGTGTGTCGCGTACTGCGACAATTTAAAATAGACCTAGCATTGGGCAAATTGTTTGCCATGTAGACAAAATCAAATTGACCACCGACTCCGCTGACTTCTTGCATGTTTTTCACTCCATCCGAGACAGCTGCACCATCGAGTGTCACCATCATGGTTGAATTGATAAACCTGGCTTGTTGACGCTGTAATTGCAATAACTCAGGGAACCAACAAAGAGAGTTAGTTCTCGCAATCGAAGTCATGGAAAATTTTTGTCGCTCGTCGACTGGCAAATCACGCAGTTGTTGGTAAAATTCAGAACTGCCCAGAAAAAATCCCGCATGAATTATTTTTCCGGATATTAAACGTGTCCCCAGACAGTGATCGATAAGATGTTTTTTTGAATCAGCAGACGATAAATCAGCAGAAATTTTTTCACCTGATTTTAAAATAACCTTCCCTTCGCCGTATCCGATGCCCACTTGAAATATTCCATAGCGGACCAAAAATTCGACGTCAATTGCAGTCAATGTAGAATGAATTATTTTATTTTCAACCAAGATGTCCAGCATCTCAGGTGTGACAGCCTCGGTGATGACACGCAAGTTCAATAATGTTTGTAGGCCAACGTGGTCATATACACATTTTTTCAAAATGTTTTCTCGGTAAAGCTGCATATATTCATCACTAAACATTTCGGTCGAGGCGTACAACCCTTTGAAAAAAGGTGAAACAGCCCCTACAGCCGATAGAGTCTCACCGAATTTTTCTGTGACAAATAATTCTCTCAACAAATCACAATATACCGTATTATCCTGATGACGTAGGATAAGTGCATTCGCAATAGCATTACTCAGTTTGCCTATGCCCAATTGGAGACAACTGTCATCCTTGATCAAACAACTAGAGTAAAAACCAATTAAATGGTCTTGCACAGAAAGTTCTTCACGGGGCAAAGCAAACAACGTTGGATAGCGTTGAGCATCAATGATGTCCGTCCAAGATTCTGCATGAACCACGGCTTCATCGAGCATGAAAGGTAAATTGACATTGACTTCACCCACAATAGCAACTTTTTCGCCAAGCAACGCTTTTTGCTTCAGATGAAAAACGACCTCATGAAACAAATCCGTGTTACAACTCAAACTAAATTGATCGGGATGAGTCGATTTGTATGCGACTTGTTGCCCTATGATATTGATGGAGTGAACTAAAGTATCGCGTACAACGTTGGTATAACCACTGCTAATATAATGTTGTTGAACATAACTATTATGCAAATATTTTCCTGGAGTCAGAAAAAATTCAATAACGTTTATATTGGGCGGTAACTTTTGTAATTCACGTGCTTTTTCATAAAGTGGGTCTTCATAATTTTTTAACATGCGATCCACAATGGGGCCAACAAATCGCTTTTCTAAGATATTATGCAGTTTTGGCCTGGATAATGTCAGACCCGTGATAATCGTTAAAGAGATCGATGGATCATTTTCGACGATCTGATAGAGTGCATTTAATAACCCTATCGGTTTTCCAATGCCCAGAGGAACGCCGATAACCAGGTTCTTGCCGACATGCTGAATAATGTTCTTAGCCGCAGCTTCATGGTTATCATGGTATTGGGTCATAATGAAGTTAGTCCATATCGGATCCGCTCTTCAATCGCCTCCAGCCGCTTCTCATTCACGCGCCGAGCGATTTCGCTTCCTGCCATCGGAGAGACTAACAACTCTTTCATTGAGATATTCTTAGCCGCATCCAAAATAGACGAGCAAAGTGGCGTTTGTGCATCAAACTTCCCGCTAGCTTTTGCAACCGCCTCACAGCTCAACAAAAATTTATTAAAGCGATCCGTGCGGCGAAAAGCGTCGGTTGCAGAGAGCAGTTTTAACCATTCACTGGGGGTTAATTCTTTAGCACGCAAATAAGAAGCAAGATGTTCTGCCACCAATAACGCCAAGTCTCGATAAACGGTTGGCACTTTATAACACTGGCAGAATTGCTCAATGTCCGCTAAATCAGAATCAAATAACACCGTCGCCAGCCGAACTTCTTTATCGGTGGAAAGCTGGGTCGCTTCTTTTAAGGCTGACAGAGCGGTTTCCGTCAAACGCAGGCGGGGACACAATACTGACATAGCACCGCAATCTTTCAATTCTTGTATAAATGGTCTTGGATCGTTTTCACCAAAAGCACGTTCCCATTCTTTAAAAACTCGCTCGGGAACGAGCGCGTCCATTTCCCCACTGGCCACCATCGCCTGCATTAAATGTAACGTTTCTTTAGCAATCTTAAAACCTAATGGGGCAAATCTTGCGGCAAAACGGGCAATACGCAAAACACGCACAGGATCTTCGATGAAAGCGGCAGAGACATGACGCAACAGTTTTTTGTCTAAATCATCACGACCATGATAAGGATCAATGAGTTGGCCATCTTCTCTATTTTTTGCTATCGCATTGATGGTTAAATCGCGTCGCTGCAAATCTTCTTCTAAGGTCACGCGCGGGGACGCATTAAAATCGAAACCGGTATAGCCGGGGCTGATTTTTCGCTCAGTGCGAGCAAGAGCATATTCTTCATTCGTCTCGGGATGCAAAAAAACGGGGAAATCTTTGCCCACCTGACGAAACCCTTTTTTTAACATTTCATCGACAGTGGCACCGACAACAACCCAATCTCTTTCTTTAACGGGCAAATGCAACAGTTCATCCCGTACAGCCCCTCCCACTAAATACACTTTCATAAGGCAGCATTCGCGCATTGCACGTTATATTGCAGATGGAGAGGATTGAGCGTTCCTAAAATAATACTGCTCACTCCGGGTTCTTGGAGAATGAAACGCATCGCTGACAAAACAGGATTATCTCCCGGTATTTTTTGCACATGGCCACTGGCTAATGCTTTTTTTATTAATACCCCCTTCCCTTTTTGATGGGCATGAGCAATGACAGGTTGTTCTGTGGTATGAATGGGATTATAAGTGACCATCACCACATCGGAGTGATCCACCGCTAACAATCCCCCTTCCAGCGTTTTTGTGGACAGACCAAAAGCACGCAACAATCCTTGTTTCTTCAATTCAGCGAGTGTGGACAATATCGCCGTTTCTTCAATGATTTTTTTGTCCTCGCCATTGGAATGAACTAACACGATATCTAAGTAATCGGTTTGCAGGCGTTTTAAGCTACGCTCAATACTGTGGCGTGTGGCTTTCTCTGAGAAATCAAATTGCGAACCGCTTTTTTCATCAAATTCTTCGCCTACTTTCGTCGAAATAATCCAATGTTGTCTTTCATTTTTGAGCAATTTCCCCAAGCGTTCTTCACTCACACCATAGGCCGGCGCCGTATCTAAAAGATTAATCCCTAAATCGGCAGCCACTTTCAGCAACGTTAGAATGGCATCATCACTCGGCAATTGAAATGGCAATGGATAATTCACTTGCGCATTACGTCCAAATTTAACCGTTCCCAAACCGATAGGGCTCACGCGGATTTCAGTACGGCCTAACTTATTCTGCGTCATCATAATAATTCGTCCCAAATGGGCTTTGCGATACAAGGCATGGGGAACATGCGGAGTGCGCGCGTGTCAAATATGCCGTCACGAAATTCGGAATGTTTCAAGCAAGCAATGATTTCATCTGCTAAAGCGGGTGCAAAAGCGAGCTTAGTGGGCCACGCCACCATCAAGTTTTCTATCTCTTTCACATAAGGACCATCAGGACGCTTGCCATTCGCTTGTAATGCCTCGGCCCTGTCTACTAGAAAACTGGCCCATTCCGCCGATGCAAAATCCAGCCAAGGAAATAATTTCTTCATCTCCTCTTTCCCAGCCTGAATTTGTGCTTCGGGATCGCGTTTAACACCCTCTTCAGCGATTTGTCCCCCAAGATACCAAACCGTTTTTCCTTCATAAGAAGTATGGCTGGTGATAGATATGCGCGGAGCAGCGCTCATTCCTAAACAATGCGCGTAGAGAGAATGGGAAAAATTCGTTTTCGCCAACAACATATGTAATGGACGACGCTGCATCGCCACTTCTTTATTGTTGAGTTTTTTAGTGAGAAATTCATTCCCGCCCCCTGCCGTGAAAATATATTTTCGCGCTTTAATTTGTACTAAATCACTGGGGGCCGCTTGCACTTCCAATAATTCTACTCCCCCTCGAGAATTCAGCTGTAATTGATCTTCATGCAAGCGATCAATTTTGAAAATAACATCTTGGTTAGGTTTGACTAGTTCACGGATTAAAGCGTAGACATCGATAACTCGTTCCGCCAAGGCATACACCTGTCCTTTAAATTGGGGATGGTGAAATACATCGGGAAATTCTTTGCGCGCCAACGTTTGCACCGTTCCTTGCAAAGCTTGCTTTGCAAAAAATCCGGCTAATTTTCCCGTCAACACATTGGTTGTCCAGAGGTATTGGTTCTCTGATAAAATGGGCACTTGCGATAAATTGATTTCGCCGGCTCCTTGCAAACATTGTTCCCATATTTTGGGCATATCGGCAATGGTTTGACTGGCTGTTGTGAGAACACCTTGCAAGGCAAACTTCATTCCACCATGAATAATACCTTGTGCCATGTGGGTTTGACCGCCACCGAGGGTATCAGACTCTAGTAAAATGACAGAAAAACCTAATTGCCTTAACCGATTTAATAACCACAAACCGGCCACACCACCACCGACAATGACAATATCGGTTTCAACTATTTTTTTCATCATGCTTGATATCGTACCGCGTGTTGTGCCACGCGCTCCTTAGGCTTTGTCTTTATTCCGCTTGTTCAGGCTTATCATTATCATAGGGTTTTGAAAAATCACAGGGGGTTTTGGGACAAACAAGCTCTGTTCCGCGTTTTTTGGTCGTCTTAATCGTTAACATAGGCCATGCACACTTAGGACAGGCCATTGCAACCGGTTCATTCCATACGGCGTATTTGCAATCAGGATAGCGACCACACGAAAAAAATATTTTTCCGGTGCGTGTTTTGCGTTTTAATATTTTTCCTTGATGACACTCAGGGCATTCAATGCCTGTGTCAGCGGGTTTTTGTAACGATTCAATGTGTTTGCACTTGGGGTAATTCGAACACCCAATGAATTTTCCATAACGTCCTTGTTTTAACTGCAATGCAGAGTGACAGTCAGGACACTCTCTTCCTTCAACAACTTCGGGTTGAACAGCCACTGTTTTATCCTCATCTAAACTACGTGTATAAGTACATTCTGGGTAATGGGTACATCCGATGAAACGATTATAACGACCTAAACGAATCGCGAGGGGATGCTCGCATTTCGGGCATTTTTCGTCTAACGATTCTTGGGTCACATCTTTGCGTTGCACGGTTTCTAAAACTTCTTCGACTTGATGCTTAAATGGAGCCCAGAAATGCTCTAACAAGGGGATCCATTCTTTTTCACCGCGCGCAATGTCATCAAGCTCATCTTCTAATTTCGCGGTGAAATCATAATCGACATAGCGCGTAAAATATTTTGTTAAGAAACGATTGACGATGCGCCCCACATCCGTGGGATGAAAGCGTTTTGTTTCCAGCACAACATATTCACGATGTTGCAAAGTATAAATAATGGCAGCATAAGTGGAAGGACGGCCAATGCCATATTCTTCTAATGCTTTGATGAGCGACGCCTCGGAATAACGCGGCGGCGGCTCGGTAAAATGTTGTTGGCATTGTAACTCGTTGAGTGTCACTTCTTCGCCTTGTTTTAAGGGAGGCAAGATGTGTTCTTCGTCTTGTTCCGCTTTTTTATCATCATTTCCTTCTTGATAAACACGCATAAATCCGGGGTCGGCAATCACTGA
>Ga0207096_1098_pt1 | contig 16172 bp, 16 predicted proteins | sample Alteio_BWMinHeat_86_FD_153547 | JGI IMG/M metagenome (GOLD analysis project Ga0207096, IMG submission 153547) | Enriched cells from forest soil in Barre Woods Harvard Forest LTER site, Petersham, Massachusetts, United States -... | ecosystem: Environmental > Terrestrial > Soil > Temperate forest >...
CGTCGGTTTGAACCTTATTTGGGGCAGTTGAAGGACAAGGGCGTTGAAATCCATGCCCGTTCCGTGTTTTTACAAGGACTGATCTTCAAGCGACCAGATACTCTCAATGGAAGATTTTCTAAAGTGCGAGAGCACATAACATCCTTACACGCATTGTCTGAGCGCTGCGGCATTCCACTATGGGCCATGGCCTTAAATTTCGTTGTTTTAAACAGCCATATCGACAAAGTCATTTTGGGCGTGGATGGGTTGGCGCATTTGAAATCATTGGTGCAAGGGGAGCAATTCTTAGGCGGTACTCAGCGTGTCCTAGAGGAATTAAAAGCTTTTCAGGAAGATGATGAACAGGTCATTATACCGGTGAATTGGAAATGAAAATGATAAGGCTCACTAAAAACGGCAAATCCCAACGACTTTACAGCCAAGCCAAAAAGATCATTCCCGGAGGCACACAGCTATTGTCAAAACGCCCGGAGATGTTTTTGCCGGATTATTGGCCGGCTTATTACCGCAAGGCCCAGGGGTGTGAAGTCTGGGACTTAGACGGCAATCATTTTATTGACATGAGCCATATGGGGGTGGGCACTTGCATATTAGGCTATGCCGATGCGGATGTTAACCGCGCGGTGGAATCTGCCGTGCGTCGGGCTTCCATGTGTACCCTTAATGCGCCCCAAGAAGTTGAGCTGGCCCAATTGCTGATCAAGCTTCATCCCTGGGCCCAGATGGCCCGCTTTGCCAGGACAGGCGGTGAAGCCATGAGCATGGCTGTGCGTATCGCCCGGGCAAGCCAGGCCAAGGATGTGGTCCTTTTTTGCGGTTATCACGGATGGCATGACTGGTATCTGGCTTCCAATTTGGCGGATAAGGTCTCTTTGGATGGACAATTATTGCCAGGTTTAGAACCAGCAGGGGTAGTGCGGGGTTTAAAACAGACTGCTGTGCCTTTTGCCTATAATGATATCAACGCTTTCAGAGCTTTGATGAAGAAATATAAAGGTAAGGTAGCGGCGGTGGTAATGGAACCGTTAAGGAATTATTATCCCAAAGAAGGTTTTTTAGAACAAATAAGGGCCGCGACCCTTCGGGAAAAAATAGTTTTAGTGATCGACGAAGTTTCCAGCGGATGGCGGCTGAATTTAGGCGGGGCCCATTTGAAGTTTAAAATTGCGCCTGATCTTTGCGTGTTTGCCAAAGCCATGAGCAATGGTTATCCCATGGCAGCTGTCATTGGCACCAAAAAGGTGATGCAAGCTTCCCAAGGATCATTTATCAGCAGTACTTACTGGACAGAGGGCATTGGGCCGTCCGCGGCTTTAGCGACCATCCAAAAGCTCAAGGAAACGAATACTGCAGCTGTTTTGCAAAAGACAGGAGAGAAAGTTCAAGTGGGATGGAAAAAATGCGCTTTGAAAAATAACTTGAAAATTACAGTGTCAGGGATTGAACCCTTAGGTCATTTTTCTTTTGACCATGAGGAAGCGCTGGTATTAAAAACCTTGTATACCCAGTGCCTGTTAGAAAGAGGGTTTTTGGCAACGACCACTTTTTACGCATCGTACGCGCATAAGCCCCTCCATGTGGAAAAATACCTGCAAGCCACGGATGAGGCGTTTCATTTTATTTCCAAGAAATTAGCAACGGGAAACCCAAGAAAGTATTTAAAAGGACCAGTGGCGCATACGGGTTTCAGGAGATTGACATGAGCCATGTCTGGTTGGAATCCGAAGGCGATCATTGGTATGAGCGTAATAAGTGCAAACTGGGAAAAGCAATTGATGTCCCATTACTGGCTATGGATTTGTATGGTTTAAAACCGAAAAAAGTTTTAGAAGTAGGGGCAAGTAACGGATACCGCCTGCAAGCGATGTATAAAAAATATGGTTCAAACGCTACTGCCATTGAGCCTTCCCAAAAAGCGGTCGAAGATGGACGTACGCTGTACCCATCGGTTAAATTTATCCATAGCACTTGTGAGGACTGTTCTTTGGCTGAGATTTTTGATTTAGTAATTGTTAATTTTGTATTGCATTGGGTTGATCGTGATGCGCTATATCGGTGTATCACGAAAATCGATCAGTGGGTTTCAAATCAAGGGCATTTGATTATCGGTGATTTCGGACCGGACCACTTTTTAAAACGTAAATTCCATCATCTTAAAGATGAGAATATTTATACATGGAAAATGCCGTATCAACAGTTATTTCTTCAATCCGGAGCATATATGGAATTGGCTAAATTGCGGTTTAATTGCGATACGCTCACCATGGAATCGAATATTAATGAAGACTCCATGGGCACGGTGGTCTTGCTTAAAAAACAACAGATGTATAGGGAGTATTGAATCCGGGGGATAAAAGTCGTAGGGAAATAAACATAGACTTGGTAAGGCAGGTTAATGATTTTTTTAAAGGCCTATCGCCTTTGTTTGTGATTTTTCATGCGGGGGTGGATGGTCAACTCGATGAAACGATCAAGCAACTTCATGATTGGCAGAAACATTTTTCCGAAATGCATCAAAAGACTGTGATTGAAAATCAGCCACAAGCCGGTTTGAATGACGAGAAAGGCATAGGGGCCTCCGTTGAAGAGATGAGCCAAGTCTTAAATAGCACGGGATTGCGCTCTGGATGATTCTATCAAAGACACTCAGGTTTTAAGAAGTTTGTGGGAGAAATAAATGCCAGCTTTAAGATGTGTTTTTTTAGGGTATTTATGGCCGATTGCGCAGACAATCGTACGCTCTCAGGGAGCTGTTTTATTAGGCTGCGGGATAGAATTACAACGCAGTAAATCTCCTCAAATGGTCGATTTTTGCGAACGTGAAAAGATACCATGGTTTGATGCTAAATTGATCCGATCTAACCCCGCATTCGACAGACTCACTTCATCTCATGTCGATTTGATCGTAGTCGGTGCATTTGGGCAGATATTGAATAAAAAAATATTGGGCGCTTCCCGCTATGGGATATTGAATTTACATCCCTCCCTGCTTCCTGCGTATAAGGGAGGTTCGCCTATCGAAGAAATGATTTTGAAGGGGGAAACAAAAGGAGGGGCTACCTTTCATTGGATGGTAGAAGGGGTTGACGAAGGCCCTATTGTGAAGGCGGAGCCAATCCCTATTGGCAGCAATGATGATTATGCGACGGTGCTGGAGCGCTGCGTCCATAAGGGGGAAATAATGATGGGCGAGTTGCTGAAGGTTCCCATTGAGGCATGGCCGAGGCTGGAACAAACTTCTAGTGAACGTATCTATGCGCCGCGCACACAGGAAGATGGGCGTATTGATTGGCAGGCAGACATCACAGAAATCCAAAGAAAGATTTTGGCTTTGGGATGGAGGGGTTGGGCTAGGGCCAGGACCCAAGGCCAAGAACTAATTGTCCGTCGGGCGAGAATCGTTGGTCGTGAGAATTTGGGAGTGCCTGGGGAGGTTTTTGCAGTTACTCCTGCGGTCGTGGTGGCTTGCCAAAACGGTGCTTTAGAATTGTTGGAATACGATTTTTTTAGGCCTTTAGTTAGAGGGGAAGTGCTCATATGAAAGTCAATGGCAGAAAAATCGGTCCTGGGGCCCCTTGTTTTGTTATTGCAGAGATGTCGGCAAACCACGCGGGCGACCTTGAGCGTGCCCTGGCCATCGTCAGGCGAGCCAAGGAATCAGGGGCAGATGCTATTAAACTACAGACATTCACCCCTGAGAGCATGACGCTCAAAAGTAAAAAGCACTATTTTCAAATCACAGGGCATAAGGTCTGGGGCGGAAAGACCTTGTTTGAAATTTACAGCCAAGGGGCAACACCTTTTGAGTGGCATCAGCCAATTAAAAAAGAAGCTACTCGTCTGGGACTGGGATGCTTTTCAACTCCCTTTGATGCCTCTGCCGTCGAATTTTTGGAGAAAATTGGTATGCCCGCTTATAAAATTGCTTCTTTTGAACTGGTGGATGACCCGCTGTTAAAGACAATTGCCCGTACGGGCAAACCCGTGATCATGTCCACAGGTATGGCTTCTTTAGAAGAAATCGAACATGCGATGGACGTGCTTAAGAAACATGGCTGTTGTGAAATTGCTCTTTTAAAGTGCATTAGCGTATATCCCGCGAAATTATCGCAGATGAATATTCGTACAATTCCAGATTTGATTAAACGGTTTAATGTGGTGGTTGGCCTTTCAGATCATTCACTTGGAGACATCGCAGCAACGACAGCTGTTGCTTCAGGAGCATCCATCATTGAAAAACATTTTTGTCTCGATCGCCAGACCGAAACGTTGGACTCCTTTTTTTCACTGACGCCTGAAGAAATGAAGACCATGGTCAAGAGTATCCGACAAACCGAAGAGGCTTTAGGCAAGGCGTTTTATGGGCCAGATGAAGAGGAGAAAAAGAATTTGAAATACCGCAGGTCGATTTTTACCTGCCGTGCGATTAAGAAAGGTGAAATGTTTTCGACTCAGAATATCCGGGTCATTCGGCCTGGCCAAGGGCTGTCTCCAAAATATTTTGAGAAAATATTGGGAACAAAGGCAAAGGGAGATATTAATGAGGCTGAGCCGTTGAGGCCTTCGATGATTGGCCAAGGTATTTTGCAAGGAAAAGAATAATGAAGATCGCCATCATGCAGCCGACCTATTTGCCATGGATGGGATATTTTGCACTGATGGACCAATGTGATGTTTTTGTCTTCCTTGATTCTGTGCAGTTTGAGAAACGCTCATGGCAACAGCGTAACAAGATTAAGACGCCTCGGGGAGATCTGATCTTAAGCGTCCCAGTTATTTCCAAAGGTCGATTTGACCAAGAAATCCGTGAGGTAGAAATCGATACAAGTAAAGGTTTTCAAGAAGACCATCTGAAGGCTATTAAATACAATTACTCGAAAACAAAATATTTTAAACAATTCATCAGTGATCTAGAGAGTATTTTTTTAAAAAAACATAGGTTTTTGGTGGATTTGAACATAGAGTTGATCTTATGGATCAAAAATGTTTTGAATATTCAGTCTCAAATATTCAGGAGTTCAAATTTAGCCGTGTCAGGTCAAAAGGGAGAACTTTTAGTGAATATCTGTAAAAATTTGGGTGCCGAGCATTATATTTCTCCCCAAGGGGCCAAGGTCTATATCGAGGGAACAAATATTTTCCAAACTAATAATGTTGAACTCAGCTATCAGGAATTTCAACATCCTGTGTACGTCCAATTGTTCGATGGGTTTCTTCCTTACCTGTCCGTTATAGATTTGCTTTTCAATGAAGGGGAAAAGAGTCTCGGTGTTATTAGATCTGGGCACATTGCAAGGGGGCGTGTATGAAAATAGTTGCCATTATTGAAGCCAGGATGACCTCAAGTCGATTGCCTGGCAAGGTCTTAAAAGAAATTATCGGGAAGCCCGCCATAGAACTTTTGATTGAGAGGCTTCGTTCAGTTAAAGAAATTCACGAGATCATGGTCGCGACGACCGTCAATACCACCGATGACGTGATCGAAGCACTCTGCAGGCGTCTTTACGTAGTTTGTTTTCGCGGCAGTGAAAACGATGTGCTGGGAAGGGTTCTTCAGGCCGCGCAATCGATTGAGGCTAATATTATCGTTGAGATCACAGGTGATTGTCCTTTGGCCGACCCAGATATTATTCGTCGTGGCATTAATATGTATTTAAAAGGAAATTATGACTATGTCGGTAATGGTTGTTTTGTGCGGACTTTTCCCGATGGAATGGACGTGCAGATCTTTTCGGTTAAATTGCTCGAGGGGGTTAACATTTTGGCCCAAGAAACAGTCGATCGAGAGCATGTGACGCATTATATTTATACTCATCCAGAGTGTTATAAAATTGGCCATTATGAGGCGGATGGCGAACTTCATTGGCCTGAGTTGGCCATAACCCTGGATACGCCGGAGGATTTGGTTCTGATTTCAAAGATTTTTGAGGAGTTGTATCCGCGCAATTCTTTATTTACCGCTTATGACATTGTTCGATTCTTACGCCAAAGACCGGATTTGTTAGGCATAAATACGGATCAACAACGTCTTAAGAATTTTTTGACGAATACACCACGGAGTTTAGGTGCCAAAAAGTAAATACCAGGCTGCAATCATCGGCTGTGGCAATATTGGAACGAGGGGAGTGTTAACTCATGCGCAGGCATATGCACAGGAGCCTCGCACAAGCTTGGTCGCAGTATTGGATCAGAATAAGAAAAGAGTCGAGGTTGCGGCTAAGTCATGGGGTGTGCGGGCTTACCATGCCTTGGAAGAGATGTTTAACAAGGAAAAAATTGATATCGTCAGTGTTTGTGTTCCTGATGAGGCCCATGAGGAGATTTTGAATCGATGTTTAAAATATGTCCCCAAAGTTGTGTTTTGTGAAAAGCCATTGACCACGAACTTGATAAGTGCCAAAAAAATTGTTGAACACTACGCCAAGGAAGGGGTCATGCTTGCAGTCAACTTTTCTAGACGGTGGAATCCTGGAATCAGGCAATTAAAAGCTAATATAGAGCAAGGCAAATTCGGCCGCCTCATGGGAGTGCATGGAATATATACCAAGGGCATTTTGCATAACGGTTCGCATATGATTGATCTCATCCGTTATTTAGCTGGGGAAATCAAACATGTGAGGGCGTTAAATGCACGTATCGATTGGAAGGCATCAGACCCAGCGGTTTCTGCCTATTTGCAATTGACCAATGGTGCATTCGGATTTATAGCGGCAGGAGATGAACGGTATTTCAGTATTTTTGATTTGGAATTGGTATTGACCAAGGCCAGGATCAGTTTAAAGAATTTTGGAGAAGATCTGGTCATTGAGAAGGTGAAAGTTGATCCCCTTTTTAAAGGATACAAAATTTTGGGAAGTACAGAATACCTGAAAATGGATTTAAAGAAAAATATCCATTATGCTTTGGGCAATCTCATAGATGCTTTGGAAGGCAAAGATGTCGTGCTTATCCCCGCTAAGGAAGCTTATTTCACTCAGCAAATCTGTCATCAAATTTTAAAGGGTTTGAACAAATGATAACGACCATGAAGGTATCTCTAATTTTAAAAGGACCAATCCATCAAAGGTAGAGCCTGAGAGGGCCAACCGGGGGATGTGAAATTTTTTATTACGAGCTTAAGAAAGGATAGTAATGGAAAAGTTGGCTTTATTTGGCGGAAAACCAGTCAGGAAAAAATTGTTTCCTTTTTATCAGGTTATGGGCCAAGAAGAAAAGAAAGCAGTCAACATGGTTTTAGACAGCGGTGTGCTGTCCCATTTTTTGGGTTGTTGGGATAAGCTTTTTTATGGCGGCCCACGGGTCCTGGCATTAGAAAAAGAATGGGCCAAATACTTTAAGGTCAAACATACGATCGCTGTCAATTCCTGTACGTCAGGACTCCAATGTGCCGTCGGTGCCTGTGGCATCGGGCCAGGGGATGAAGTCATCGTCTCGCCTTTTACGATGTCCGCTTCAGCATCGAGTATTTTGATCTTTAATGGTGTTCCGGTGTTTGCCGATGTGGAGCCGGATTATTTTTGCTTGGATCCCCAATCCGTCAAAGCGAGGATCACCCCACGTACCAAGGCCATCATGACTGTGGACATTATGGGCTTGCCTTATGATGCTGATGCGATCAATGCTTTGGCCCGCCAAAAAGGTCTTTTTGTCATCGAAGATTGCGCCCAGGCACCAGCAGCCAAATACAAGGGACGCTGGGCTGGGACCTTGGGGGATATCGGTGTGTTTAGCTTGAATTATCATAAACATATCCATACCGGTGAGGGTGGAATCGTGGTAACGGACAATGATGAGTTAGCAGAAAAAGTGCGACTGATTCGAAATCATGCCGAGGCGGTAGTGGGAGACAAGGGTGTGCAGAACATTGTGAACATGATCGGTTTTAATTTCCGTATGACCGAAATTGAAGCTGCCATTGGATGTTGCCAGCTTAAAAAATTGAAAAATCTGGTAAGGCAAAGGCAAGCTAATGTGAATTATTTAAACCGTAAATTATCCATGCTGCCGGGAATCAAGCCAGGGTCTGTGCGCAAGGGTTGTGAGCATGTTTATTATGTCGCTCCATTTCTTTTTGATGAAAAAATGGTAGGGGTTTCGCGTAATCGTTTTATGCAGGCGGTGATCGCGGAACTTAAACCCCAAGCCTTGCATGAGGAAGAAGGGGTGGACGTTTCTATGGGGTATGTGCAGCCTTTATATTTGCAGCCTCTCTACCAAAAAATGATTGGCTATGGGGACAAGGGTTGTCCTTTCCGCTGTCCTTTTTACGATGGGAAAATCAGTTATGAAAAAGGCATTTGTCCTATCACTGAGCATTTACATGAAAAAGAATTGATCTGCTTGGGCCAAGTGTATTCTACTTTAAGCAAAAAAGACCTGGATGATGTTGTCGGTGCCTTTGAAAAAGTCTATGAAGCCAGGCAGGAGCTTTAAATGGAAAAAGTGCACAAAATATTAATAGCGACACATGATGCGGGAGGCGCGCAAATTCTGGCCTCTTTAATGAAAAAATACCTCAAATGTTTCGATTGGTTTGCCTTTGTTGCTGGGCCTGCTATGGGCATTTTCGCAAGAGAAGGGCTGCCTTATAAAGCATCTAAAAATATTGGAAGTACACTTCATGCTTTAAAGCCGGACCTAGTATTAACTGGCACGGGCTGGGCCAGCCATTTGGAGCTAGATTTTATTAAAGAAGCCAAAAAAGCAGGGATAAAAAGCGCGGCCTATTTAGATCATTGGTGCAACTACCGAGAACGTTTCGGGTATCCCGGGCCGTGGCAGGAGAATTTACCGGATTTTGTTTTTGTGGGAGACAAAGAGGCCCATAAGTTGGCTTTAAAGAATTACTTTGGCGAAGGACTTTTGCGCCAAGTAGAGAACCCTTGTTGGCAGGACATTCATAGAAAAATTGCCCTGCGCCGCGAAAAGTATTCTAAACAAAAGTCTAGTCGCAAGATCAAAGTACTATATCTGTCTTCACCAATAACTGTACACACCAAGCAGATGCATGGGGATGAACGGTACTGGGGGTTTACGGAGTATGATCAAATAGAAGACCTTTTGGACGTTGTCAAGAATGATCCGAGGCTGGAATTAAGGGTGCGCTTGCATCCCGCGGAAGCAAATGACAAATACGATTGTTTAAAGTTAGCATTCGTGTCGTTTTCAGACCCTCGTAAAACCGATTTAGTCGAAGATTGTCTTCAGGCGGATATCATCATCGGCTGTGACTCCATGGCCTTGGTCGCGGCATGGATGACAGGACATATGGCCATCAATTATTTCAAAGGTGAAAAATTAAAGCCAGTCTTGCCACAGAAAGGCATTATCAGGGTTTTTTCCAAGACGGCACTGGCAAAAAAGATCAAAATGTTCCAAAAGAAAGACGAGTCCCCTTGCCTTTCGTTAGATTTTTTTACTTTTGAATTTCCGAAGGTATTAGGGCAACTCAATTAATATGGATATTGCTCCCTGGACAGCGCAAGAATCAGATGCTTTCGTGGAAGCCTCACCCCAGGGCACGGTCTTTAACAAAAGTTTTTACTTGTCTAGTTACGGTTTTCCTGTCAGGCATTTGGTTTGCCGTAAGGGTAATGAGGAGGTGGCTGGATTTTCTTTTGCGGAAATTCCGACGGGCATTAAGACGCTCCCGTACCTTGTCCTTAACGGCGTCATATTCAAGGATTTTAAGGGTGTAACGCAATACAGGGTCAATGAAACAGTGTTCCAGGCATTGGAAGTCTTTGCCTTGTATTTATTTAACCGCTATCAAGAGATAAGTTTTAGTAATCATTGGGACATAAACGATATGCGGGCATTCGACTGGGTCAATTATCATCAAAGAGATAAAGGGTATTATCAAATTTTTCCTCAATATACCAGTTTATTGAATATATCCAATCCTGAAAGTACGGATGGCTATGCCCATAAGCGACGGATCCCGGAGCTTAAAAAAGGAATCCGTGAAGGAAGAAAATTTGAAACCAAGGAAATTGCGGATATTGAGCTGTTAAACCGATTAGTGGATATGAATTTTCAACGGCAAAACATTGACCGTACCCAAGATGAGCGGCTGGCTTTGCAACGTATTGTTGAGAATTTATTGAAGCATAGATCGGCGAAACTATTAGCCACATTTATGGACGGAGTGCTGGCCGTCGTTACTTGTTTTGCTTTTGATCGTCACCGGGCTTATTACCTGTTTGTCGGTACAGATGAGAATTTGCGTGATTGGGGGGTGGGGACAAAAAATATGTATGAAAGTTGCATTATTTTGCACCGAGACCTTGGATTGAATGAACTGGACATGGTTGGTGTCAATAGCCCTTTGCGCGGCAGTTACAAGTTAAGTTTCGGTGGCCAGTTGGTGCCCTATTTTTTGATTAATAAAGTTTTGCCGAAGGATTAAAGAGTTTATGAACGTAAAATCCATAGTAAAGAGATTCACTCACGATAAGGATTCTCGTGCTTTTATCACGCACAATAGAGACACGTGGTCTGGGACTGATCAATCCAAAGCAGACGGGATTGTATTGCTTTATTATTCTGACATCCCATTGGTGATCATTGCGGACAGTTATTTTACAAATATCCTGGCTCGGAAGTACAATGCCAAAATCGTGGCTTTCTCATCAACCCGTCGAGGGTTTCCTTGGAACGCTCTCTATAGTAAAAAGGATGAGCTTTTCCGTTCTTTTAATACCCAAGGTTTTATCCGTACCGAACTCAATCGAGCTCAGGAAGGGATCAAAAGGAAAATTGTCCCCGAGATCACTAAGAGTATTAAAACCAAACAGGATGTCTATGATCTCACGATCGATGGGATTTGGATAGGTATCGATATTTATGAGACTTATTTGCGGATCAATAATAAACCAACCATCGACTTAAAAGATCAAACCCTTTATCAAACCATTGAGCAGGCGGTGGGAATTTTGGTATTTTGGCGGGATTATATCAAACAGAATTCTGTCAAAGCCATTGTGGTGACCCATGATGTTTATATTTTTGAGAATATCCTTTGTAAACTGGGGTATCAAAACAATATCCCTGTTTACCTTCCAAATGTCATAGGCGGTTGTCATGCGCAAAAACCATTTTCGGTTTATGATCCCCTTTTAAAAGATTATCCTGCTATCTTCCGTCGATTGTCACCTGAACAACAGCAAGAGGGTCTCAAATTAGCGGAGCGTCAGCTGCAGCGCAGGCTCTCCGGGGAAGTTGGTGTGGACATGCATTATTCAACGAAGTCAGCCTTCAGCACGAAAACGCCGACACAAACGGTATTAAAAAAAAGCGATAAAATCAAGGTTTTGATCTGCAGCCATTGTTTTTATGATAATCCTCACGCCTACGGGAAAATACTCTTTGTCGATTTCTATGAATGGTTGTGTTTCTTGGGAGAAATGACTTTAAAAACAGATTACGACTGGTATATCAAGATGCATCCTGATCCTTTGCCTGGGACGGAGGAGATTATCAAAGGGATCATTGCTAAATATCCGAAAATCATCTTTATTCCGTCAGAGACTTCGCATCTTCAATTGGTTGCCGAGGGACTCAACTTTGTATTGACTGTTTATGGATCCGTAGGGCATGAGCTGGCAGCGCTAGGCGTTCAGGTTATTAACGCGGGTTTTAATCCGCACATAGCTTATGACTTTAATTGGCATCCGCAGACCCTGGCCGAGTATGAGCGCTATTTATTGGATTTGGCGCAATTAAAAAAGCCGATTAATCCCAGGGAGATTTATGAATTTTATTACATGAATTATTACTACAGAGACGTGGATGATCTTGTTTTAAATTCTTACCGTGAGTATGAACAAAAGTCGGTCAAGACAAAAGAGCCAGCGACTGCCGTGTACAAATATTTTCTAGACCATCTTACCGATCAAAAACATCAGAATATTTGTGCTCAATATTTACAATTTATTGAATCCCAAAAACAGTATTTTAGAGACAAGGACAAAAAAGCATGAAGATCAAGGCAGAGGTTGTGAAATTCTTAAAGAATCCGCCGGGCAGCGTGGGGAAAGCTTTGTTAAGGAAAATGCTTTATGGGGAATATAAGGCTCAGTCCTATTCTCCCAATGAGCGTTCTATTGAATATGGTTTCGTGTTCAATATGATTACCCGCCTGGGGCCAAAATCCATACTGGATGTTGGCACAGGTAAATCATCGCTGCCGCATTTGATGCAGATCTGCGGTCTGGAAGTGACAGCCATCGATAATATTTACGATTACTGGCCTAAGTTGGGAATGTTTAACAGACATTATTATGTGATAGACCATGACATTACGAAATTATCTATGCAAAAGAAGTTTGATATGGTCACGTGTATTAGTACCCTGGAACATATTGCTCAATTTGACCAAGCGGTCAAACACATGGCAGATCAATTATCACCGTTGGGACATTTGATCCTGACCTGTCCCTATAATGAAAAACGTTATGTGGATAATGTGTACCGATTGCCCGGATCATGCGGGAGAGTGGACGTGGGTTACATTTGCCAGGCATTTTCAAAAGGACAGTTCAATTCTTGGGAAAGGGATTTTGGTCTTGAGGTTGTAGAACAGCACTATTGGCAGTGCTTTACCGGAGAGTTTTGGTCCCAGGGATCGCATGTTCTGCCTCCACGGCAGGTATCGACCCAGGATTCGCACCAGTTGACCTGTGTCCTTTTGAGGAAAAAAATTAATATGAATAACTTGAAAACGGTTGAGGTTTTATGAAACGATTGGACCCAATCTCCAAAAGAATTCATGCTCATTATAGTGAAACTTTCAAGGCGCATGGCCCTTCAACCATGGGAATCAGTTTCGGATCGAAACAGGAAAGGCAATTGCAGCGTTATTTTAATATTTTAAAGATCATCAGGGACCCTAAACAAAGTTTTTCACTTTTGGATGTGGGCTGTGGTTATGGGGGGCTTTATGCATACGCCAAGGAAAAGGGTTATAAAATCAAGTATACAGGCATTGACTTGGTCGAAACTATGATCACTTGGGCCCGCAGGCATAATACCAAAGCGAGTTTTATACATGGAAACTTTATGAAAAATAAGCTCCCTGGGAGTTACGATTACATTGTTTGCAATGGTAGCTTAAATATAAAAGGGGATGCTCCTATCAAAAAAATGGACATCTATGTGAGACAAATGATTAGAAAAATGTTTCAATTAGCTCAAAAGGGAGTAGTTTTTAATATGATGAGTAACCAGGTGGATTTCATGTCAGAAAGTCTGTTTTACAAAAGTCCTGTGGAAACTTTGTCCTTTTGTTTGCACGAATTAACCAGCCAGGTTATTCTGGACCATACGCATCCTTTGTATGAGTATACGGTGTATTTATATAAAACATGAAAACGCTTTGTATCCGGGTTGATTATGGACGAATGATAGGACTGGGACACTTGATGCGTTGTTTAGGTATTGCCCAGGCGTATCAAGAGAAGGGGCATGAAATAAATTTTATCTCTTCAATTGAATGTAAGAATGTCTCCATTGAGAAAAGGCTGAGGAAGGAACGGATGGGATTTACTTATTTACAGGCCAAACCTGCAAGCTTGGATGATGCCCAAAAGACAGCCACATATGTCAAAGACGATGAATGGCTTGTTTTAGATGGTTACCATTTTAACAGAAAATACCAAAGGGCCATTGAGGGCCGTGTGAAACAGATGCTTTTAGTCGATGATTTTGGACAATGGAAAAGATATGGGGCCCATATGATCCTTAACCAAAATATATTCGGAAAGAAAAAATGGTATACCCGGACATCAAAAAATTCGCAACTTTTATTAGGCTTGGAGTATATTGTTCTACGTAAGGAATTTTGGAAATATGTTGGACATAAGCGTTCCATTTCCTCTCGGGCCGACAAAATTCTGGTCATGATGGGCGGTAGCGACCCTCATAATGCCACCTTGAAAGTAATCCAGGCCATGCAATGGGTCAATGTCCCAGGACTTCAAGTCCGGGTGGTGGTCGGAGCAGTCAACCCTTTTTACCAGGACTTACAAAAAGCCACCAAGGAAGGTGCCCAAGATATTAAGTTGATCCGAAATACTGACAATGTGCCGCAGTTGATGGCTTGGGCGGATCTGTGTATTTCCGCAGGCGGGGGTACATGTTGGGAGATGGCGTTTATGGGATTGCCATCCGTGATGATTGCCACTGCTCCAGACCAAGGCATGCATTCTCAAAAATTGCAGCAAAAGGGTAGTGTAATCTATTTGGGGAAAAATACAAACGTCACTCGAGAGCAAATTTCTTCCGTGGTTATTTCACTTTTGACTGATGCCAGGAAAAGAAAAAAAATGAGCCAAATTGGACAAAAATTGATAGATGGCAAAGGCGCTTTTAGGGTGGCGGAACATATGATAAGGAAAGATGGCTGATGAAGATCGTTTTTGTTTATAACTGGTTTACAGAGGCCATGGGCTATTCGAGTAATTTCATCCCCAAGGCCATGGCGGCCTTGGGGCATGAAGTGCACGTGGTCACCTCCAACGGCCAGGCTTATTTCACCTCGCCGGAATATAAGGAAATTTTTGAGAGATTCGTGGGGCCAGGCATTGTGGAATGCGGTGTTAAAAAAACTAATGGCTTTATGTTGCACAGGCTTCCCTTTAAGCTTTGGCCGCGCAGGACCCTGGGCATCAAGGGATTGATCGCCAAGATTGTACAGCTTAAGCCGGATATCGTGCATAGCGGAGGGATATGTTCTGAGGCTTGTTTTGAGCTGGCTTTTGCCAAGCCTTTTTTAGGCTACAAGTTATTTACGGAATGCCATACCCATGCGTCTGTTTTCCCTCCATTTATCATGAAGATAAAAACGCCCCAGCGTTGGCTGTATTGGCATGTGTACCGGCCTTGGGTGGGGAAGATCGTTAGTGCTGCGACAGAAAAATGCTGGGTCATTGGCGAGGATGTGATGGAGATCACCAGGGATTATTTTGGTTTTCCGCAAAAAAAGATAGGCCTTACTTCTTTAGGGGTTGATACCGAGATGTTCCGGTCTTGGTATGAATCACCCATAGAGCAACGCAGGGCCTTCCGCCAGCGGCTCGGGTTTAATGATACCCACATCGTGTGCATTTACACCGGCCGCTTTCAAGAGGGCAAGGACCCCTTGATTTTAGCCCGGGCCATTGGCCGGCTTGTTAAGGAAGGCAAACCTTATCGAGGCTTGTTTATCGGTACGGGCGCCCACGAGTATGAGTCCCAGCTTAAAGAGAACACCGGCTGTGTCTTTCTACCTTTTGTGCCGGTCAATGAGCTGGCCCAATACTATCAAGCCGCGGACATAGGTGTTTGGCCTAAACAGGAATCTACCAGCCAAATGGATGCCGCTTCTTGCGGTATACCAGTGGTCTTAAGCAATCGCATCAAGGTGCTGGAGCGCGTTTCCGGCAATGGCCTGCTTTATGAAGAGAACAATTTGGATGATCTGGTGGCAAAATTGTTGCAGCTGCAAACCCCGGACGTTCGCCTGAGAATGGGGGAAATCGGTGCGTGTCGGATGAGAGAATTGTTTTCCTGGGAGAAAATAGTCAAAGGATTTTATGCTGAATACGAAAAGGCCTTGGGCAGCGATGAGCATTAAGAGGATCATTCATGTGGTGGGGGCAAGGCCTAATTTTATGAAGGCCGCGCCGGTATTTGAGGCTTGTAAGACCAAGGGGTTTGATCAGCTTTTGGTGCATACTGGCCAGCATTATGATGCCGAGATGTCGGATGTTTTTTTTCAGCAGCTTGGCCTACCGGTGCCAGATGTTAATTTAGAGGTAGGTTCATCCAGTCATGCCTGCCAAACAGCCCAGATCATGACGCTTTTTGAGAAGGTTGTCTTGGGATACCGGCCAGATATGGTGCTTGTATATGGCGATGTTAATTCGACCTTGGCAGCGGCCTTGGTTTGTGCTAAATTAATGATTTCTGTTTCTCACATTGAAGCTGGCTTACGCTCTTTTGACCGGACCATGCCTGAAGAAGTCAATCGGGTGGTGGTAGACCATATTTGCGATTACCTGTTTACCACCTGCACAGATGCCGACGATAATTTGGGCAAGGAAGGTATTGATAAGAAGAAGATATTTTTTGTGGGAAATGTCATGATCGATACCTTGGTCAAGCTTAAAAGTCTGGCACAGCAGAGTTGC
>Ga0207096_1099_pt2 | contig 16028 bp, 14 predicted proteins | sample Alteio_BWMinHeat_86_FD_153547 | JGI IMG/M metagenome (GOLD analysis project Ga0207096, IMG submission 153547) | Enriched cells from forest soil in Barre Woods Harvard Forest LTER site, Petersham, Massachusetts, United States -... | ecosystem: Environmental > Terrestrial > Soil > Temperate forest >...
CTTGGAAAGTCACTGTGAGCGTGAGATTATATTGGCGTGTTTGCTGTGTGCCGCCCACACTCAACAATTGTTGTCCCATGTCCTCGCGTAACACTTCAAGCACTGTGGTTGCATCGACGGGTGACTCGGTCAAATGCACTCCGGATAATTTCAAGGATTGTTTGAGATTACGTGCGACAGTGCCATAAGGATCGGGTGTTTTAAGATAGAGGTTATGCAAGGGCGCTGCCAAGGGGACCGGTCCGCGCAGATGAAATCCGCATCCGAGTAAGATGAAGCACAGAAAAATAATAGCTGCTTGGCGCATCATTTTTCTTCCACGACAAAATTGACTAAGCGTCCGGGGACCGTAATTATTTTTTTCACTTTTTTTAATGCAATGGTTTGTTTGACTTTAGCATCTTCCATGGCGATGTTTTCAATGGTCTTGGTTTCAGCGTCGCTCGGTACGCGTATACGGCTGCGTAATTTTCCATTGATTTGTACCACCAGTTCTATTTCTTCGGTTTTAAGATAGTGCGCCTGTGTTTCGGGCCAGGCGGCATCGAGGATGTGTCCTGGATAATGTAAATCTTGCCACAATTGATGTGTGATATGCGGTGCGATAGGCGCTAATAAGCGTAATAAAATGCTGGTGCCGTGTTGCAAGATAAAAGCATGAAATTTTTTATCGTTTTCTGTTGTGGCAATTTTCGCTAACAAGTTAAATAATTTCATGCTGCCAGACACAACCGTATTAAATTGCAAACGATCATAATCATATTGCGCTTGCGCTAAAATTTCATAAAGTTGGCGTAAGGTATCGCGTTGTTCAGAATTACCGTTTTCCCACGTGGCGCGTGGATGATCATTTTCATCGCATATCGTGGTTTGATATTCGCAGGCAAAAGCCCATAATCTTTTGAGGAAACGATGACTTCCCTCGACGCCGCTATCTGACCATTCCAAACTTTGATCGGGTGGGGCGGCAAAAATAATAAATAACCGGACAGTATCAGCGCCATATTGTTCGATGAGTGATTGAGGATCGACGGTATTACCTTTAGATTTTGACATTTTGATGCCTTGATTCAGCACCATGCCTTGTGTGAGCAAACGAGTGAAGGGTTCGTCGCTATGTAATAATCCCTCGTCGCGCATGAGCTTATGCATAAAACGGGCATATAATAAATGCATCACCGCATGTTCAATGCCACCGATATATTGATCGACGGGCACCCAATAATCCGCGCGTTTATCTAGCATGGCCTGTTCTTGGTTATAACAGGCAAAACGGGCGTAATACCAGGAAGATTCAAAAAAAGTATCGAAGGTATCGGTTTCGCGTGTTGCGGCGATTCCACAGTGTGGACAGGTTGTGTGAAAAAATGCTTGGATGGATTTTAATGGCGATATCACCCCTTCAAACTGCACATTTTCGGGTAACACGACGGGCAAGTCTTTTGCAGGAACAGGGCCGCAATGGGGACAATTGATAATGGGAATCGGTGTGCCCCAGTAGCGTTGTCGCGAAATACTCCAATCGCGTAAACGGTAATTGATTTCGCGTTTTCCTTGCTGTCTTGCTTCCAGATAATCGATGATGGCATTGCAAGCTGTTGCTGAATCAAGACCATTGAAAGGATCGGAGTGAATCAATTGGCCGGGTTCAGTGAATGCTTTTTCCGTGTAGTCCCAAGTTCGGCCATCTTGCGGCAGAATAACAGGTTTTAAGGGAATGGCATATTGCTTGGCAAATTCGAAATCGCGTTGATCATGTGCGGGGACTGCCATAACAGCGCCCGATCCATATTCTAACACCACAAAATTGGCCACCCAAATCGGAATGGCGGCCTGTGTCATGGGATGAATGGCCATGAATCCGGTGGGCATTCCTTTTTTAGGTAAAGTGGCGAGCTCGGCTTCAGCGACTTTCACATTGCGACATTCGTCTAAAAAGGTTTGCAATGCGGGTTGATTTTGCGCTGCTTTTTTCGCGACAGGATGTTCGGGAGCAAGAGCAAGATAAGTTGCGCCACACACAGTATCAGGACGCGTGGTAAAAATGGTGATGGCGTCTCCCGCGTCAGTTTGAAATGAAATTTGCGCGCCAACGGAACGTCCAATCCAATTTCTTTGCATGGTTTTTACTTGTTCGGGCCAATGCTCTAATTGATTCAAGTCATTGAGTAATGCATCGGCATAAGCGGTGATGCGTAAAAACCATTGTGGAATTTCACGACGCTCGACCAGGGCACCGGAACGCCAGCCGCGTCCGTTGACGACTTGTTCATTTGCCAAAATGGTTTGATCCACGGGATCCCAATTGACGGCGGCATTTTTTTTATAGACTAACCCTTTGGCATATAACTGTAAAAAAAACCATTGTTCCCAACGATAATAAGAGGGGTTGTTCGTGGCGATTTCACGATCAAAGTCATAAGCAAAACCCAAGCGGGTTAATTGAGTGCGCATGTAAGCAATATTTTTAGTGGTCCATTCTGCGGGAGGAATGCGATGCGCAATGGCAGCATTTTCCGCCGGTAATCCAAAGGCATCCCATCCTATCGGTTGTAAAACATTTTTGCCGAGCATGCGTTGATAGCGCGCGATGACATCTCCAATCGTGTAGTTGCGCACATGTCCCATGTGTAATCGTCCACTGGGATAGGGAAACATCGATAAGCAATAAAATTTCGGTTTGTCTGTGGTTTCATGGACGTTGAAACAATGATTTTTTGCCCAAAAATGCTGGGCGTTCTGTTCGATGGATTGTGGATTGTAAGGGGTTTCCATTTAGATATCTCTCTTGCGGGTTAAGAAGGCCATGACGAGCATGACTATCCAAGTTAGCATCATAGGATCGAGGCCCCAACGCTGCCAAGGGGTTTTTCCTTGGCGTGCTTGTACCGTGTCTGTTAAAACAGTGGTGGTGAAAGGGGGCGCTTCGGATTGTACAGTGCCATCCGATCGAATAAAAGCCGTAATGCCCGTGTTACTGACAAACAAAACGGGACGTCCCATTTCCAGGGCGCGCATTTGTGCGATTTGTAAGTGCTGTGCTTGCGCGACAGAATGGCCAAACCAGGCATCATTGCTCACCGCGAGAATAAGGCCAACGTCGGGATCACTATTACGCACTTGTTCTGGGAAAGCAATTTCATAACAAATAAAAGCCGACACTTTCATACCATGGGCGATCAGTGGTTCTGGCATCTTCTTGCCTGGAATAAAATCGGACATGGGGATGTCCAGTTTGCCCAGTATTTTTTCTAACACTTGGGGAAAAGGAGTGTATTCGCCAAAAGGAACCAGTCGACGTTTTAAGTAAATTCCTCGGCCTTGGCCTAATGTAATAATGGTATTGTAATATCCTTCATTGTCAGGCACTTTCATGGGGACGCCGGTGATCAATGTGGTGTGGTGTTCTGCCGCCAATCGAGACATTTCATCGATGAAAGTGTCTGCGAGTTGAACCGTGAGTGGAATGGCGGCCTCCGGCCAAATAATCATTTTGCTCTGCCAGTGGGCTTCTGTGAGTGCTTTGTATCGATCCAGTGTGGGTTGAACCTGATCAACAGACCATTTCACGTCTTGTGAAATATTTCCTTGGACCAAGCTGATCGGAAAGGGATTGCGTAAAGGCGATGTCCACGTGATAAAAGTGAGCGCTCCACCGATGATCCAAATGAAGAGTCCTTTTCCCAGGTCGCTATACGTTCTTTTAATACAGAAATGGACGAGGAAGGCGCTGCTCAGCACAACGGCCAGGGAGACGCCGTAGACGCTGAAAAGGGGAGCATATCCTTTGAGTGGTGTATTGATTTGGCTAGAGCCAATGAACAGCCAGGGAAAACCGCTGAATAAAAAACTTCTAAACCATTCGAGTATGACCCAAATGGTGGGAAAGGCCAGTAATATTTTAGCGGCATTATTTTCTTTGAAAGAGCGATTGAGCAGATAGCCATTGGCCGCGGGAAACAAGGCTAAAAACGCGATGAAACTGATGGTGATAAAACTGGCCAACGAAACGGAAGCATTGCCGTAGGTGTGTATGCTGATATAAACCCAATAAATGCCGGTGCTAAATAGGCCTATGCCGAATAACCATCCGCGAAAAAAGGCACGGCGGGGAGACATGTTTAGCCAAAGCAGTAAGAGTAGGGCCGGTGATAAAACAGCGAGCCACGATTGCCCGAAGGGTGCAAAAGCGAGGGTAAGCAACATGCCGGCGACGAGGCTTAAAACCTCCCCCAGCAAGCTGTTTGTTATTTTATTCAATTGCTTGATGCACACAAGAATCGTCCGCTTTATTTCATCATTAAAAGGGCATCAGTTTAACGAATATTTTGCTGGGGTGAAAGCGCTTCCACTAAATTATGAATAAATTTGTGCAGGGTTAATACTTTGCAAATTTTCAACATGGGATAGTAAATCTGAGTCACAAGAGACTAGTATTAGTTTGGATGAGATTGCGGTTGCTGCGATAAGTGCATCAGGTAATTTTAGTCGAGTTTTGCGACGTAAAAGGATTGCTTGATCACATATGATATCAGTGATTGGCAATATCTTAGTGAAGGATAAAAAGCGATTAATGCAAGATTCTTCTTCTGCGGTTATATTTGGAAATCCAAGAAGCTCCATTCGAGTAATTTGACTGACAACAGGGATTGAATTTGTCGGCTGTTGATGAAAGAACTCACTTATTTTGGGATCACCTTTAAGGAACCCTAATATGATATTTGTATCCAGCAAAAAAACACTATCTTTTCCAGTCATCACGTAATGCCTTTTGTATTGCAACGGGATCCCCACTGAAATGAGGGGAATCTTTGAGGGAGCCAGCTAGTTTAAGAAAATCTTTTGTCGTTCGCTGAAGGCTAAAGGGTGAAGTCGTTTTAGATGCGAAAACTAATACGACCTCCGCTAATCCAGTAGGAAAAGTTTCAGGCAAGGTAACATCAAAATGTAATTTGTGATTTTCTGGAATAGTTAATATTTGTTTTAAAGTTTCCATTATCTCAGTGGCCTAATTGTCAACAGACCCTAGTGTACCCGTATGAAGGATTGCTATCAAGGCCGCCAACCGCCGAAACTTCCTCTTGAGCTGTTTTATTGTTTTTGTTACTGTAGCCACCCATACCAATAACGATACGGAGCGGCTCTGCATGAAAAAAACATTGGCGTGGTTTATTTTAAGTTTATTCAGTGTTCCTGCCTTTGCAACAACACCATCATTACCATCACCAGTACCTAAAGGGGTAACGCCTCCGCCGCAAGTTCTTACGACACAAAATATCGGTGATTATCTGCCCATTGATACGGATGTTCCCGGAGAATCGGTTGTTTCAATCGGTCCTTATATGGGTGTGCCGCTGGTTTATTCGGGTTCCAATTTAATTATTAATACACCGAGCATTAATGAAGATGCCATCTTGCTGACTTTGCGAAAAAATATTCATCAAAAATTGAAAGCAATGGGTCGTCATCATCAAGAAGGTCATGCGCATTTATTATTGAGTGGTACGGTAGAAGGACAGGTGCTCTATAAAGAACGCGGCGTCGGAAAACAAAGCAGCGATGTCGATTTATCCAATGCCGAATTGGATGCCTATGTTTTAGGCCCAAGCAGTTGGACTTCTGCACTGTTGGCGCTGGCGCATGACAATGATATTGGTTCCAACAGTGGATCTTATCGCAATAATTCCCGCACCGTGAATTCCCGTGTGTATGTCAATAAAGCATTTATCGTGATTGGTAATTTCTCTAAATCGCCGTTTTATGGCAGCGTGGGCCAAATGTATGTGCCGTTTGGTACATACAATACAATGATGGTGAGTAATCCGCTCACTCAATCGTTAGCGCGCACCAAAGATAGAGCATTATTAGTCGGTATGCAGCAACAGAGTCCCAATGCACTCTATGGATCAGTGTACATTTTCAAAGGAGATAGCTCTGCCTCACCTTCTAGTCGTATTAACAATGGAGGCATTAATGTGGGCTATCGCTTTGCAGAAGCAAAGTGGAGCGGGGATATGGGTGTGGGTGTTCTTGGCAACATTGCGGATTCCGTTGGCATGCAACACACTGGCAATAGACCGCTTTTTGATGGTTTTGGTGGCGTGGACGGCACGGGGAATGAAAACATTGTTCATCGTGTTCCCGCAGCGGATATCCGTGGATTAATTAATTTCAACCATATTAATTTGCTTGCAGAATACATCCAGGCGACAAAGGAATTTAGTACGGCAGACTTGATGCAAAATAGTCATGGTGCTATGCCAGCTGCTTTAGATGCGGAAGCGATTTACACGTTTGTCGCCTATGATAGGCCGAGTTCCGTTGGGGTTGGATATGGCAGAACAAAAGATGCGTTACCTTTAGGATTGCCGGCGCAACGTTATTCTTGCGTATTGAACACCTCATTTTGGAAAGACACTTTTCAAAGTATCGAATTGCGCCATGACATTAATTATGGTGCGACGAATACGTCATCGGGCTCGGGTGTCGCAGGACCCGCTGGGCTAGGCAGTTCTGACAATGTGATTACGGCGCAGTTTGATATTTATTTTTGATGTTTTGGTAGGGTGGTGCCCACCAAAATTATGGTGGGCACGCTTCGCTTTGCCCACCCTACAACGTTTTAAAAGAATATTGACACAAATCCCGAATCAAACACGTCGGACACCGTGGCTTGCGAGCTGTGCAAACATAACGCCCATGTAAAATTAACCAATGATGCGCATCCTGTAAAAATGTTTTAGGAATCACCTGCGATAATTGTGTCTCAACCTCTAAAGGTGTTTTACCTTTAGCGAGCCCAATCCGTTGTGCCACGCGAAAAATGTGGGTATCGACCGCAATAGTCGCCTGCTTAAAACACGTATTCAAAATCACATTGGCTGTTTTTCTTCCCACACCCGGCAAACTTTCTAGTGCTTCTCGTTGATTAGGAACAATGCCCTCGTGTTTTTCAAGCAACTGCTGGCATGTTTTAATAATATACCGTGCTTTGCTATTAAATAACCCAATCGTATTGATATATTTTTTGAGCCCACTTTCGCCTAATTGAAGAATTTGTTGTGGCGTATTTGCGATAGGAAACAACTTTTGGGTCGCTTTATTCACAGAAATATCGGTCGCTTGGGCCGACAAAATAACCGAGATCAATAGCTCAAATGGGCTGTTATATACCAATTCCGTTGTCGGATGAGGGTTCGCCTTTTGGAACCGGCTGAAAATTTCGTTAATTTTACGTTTATTCATGAGTGTTAATTATAATATAATCTACCGTTTACTTATATACCCATTAACAAAGGTATTCTTACACATATGTCAAATCCCTACTTAAGCATAGTCATCCCTGTTCACAATGAACAAGAATGTTTAGAAGAATTATACCGCCGTTTGACCCACACATTAGATAATCTCGGCAAATCCTATGAAATTATCTTAACCAACGATGGCAGTACCGATAAATCCAGTGACATTCTGAGACAATTACATGAACGGCGCCCGCACCAGATACGTGTCATTGAATTCAATGGTAACTTCGGGCAACACATGGCCATTATGGCGGGTTTTGAACGTGTGCGAGGGGAAATTGTTATTACCATGGATGCTGATCTCCAAAATCCACCGGAAGACATAGGCAAACTAGTCGCCGCCATGGAAGCAGGTCATGATGTTGTCAATACCTATCGTGAAGGTCGACAAGATACGTGGTGGCGGCTCTTGGTTTCCCATTTACATAATAAAGTCCGCGCCTGGATGATGCCCAAGCTCAAAATGAAAGATGAGGGCTGTATGTTGCGCGCCTATCGTCGCCACATCGTTGACTTGATGGCTTCAACCGGTGAAGCGACCACTTTTATTCCCGCATTGGCTCTGAATTATGCTTCCAATCCCACAGAAGTCGGTGTTGCCCACGCCCCGCGAACGGCGGGTGAATCCAGTTATAGTTTTTACGGGTTAATCCGCTATAACTTCGATTTAGTAACGGGTTTTTCTTTATTCCCACTGCAATTCTTCACCTTATTAGGCATGCTAATTTCCCTGTGTAGCTTCGTATTCGTGGTATTACTTATGGCACGCCGTTTGCTGGTCGGCCCTGAAGTAGAAGGTGTTTTCACCTTGTTCGCGATTGTCTTCTTCTTAATCGGCATTGTGTTATTGGGCCTGGGTGTGACGGGGGAATATGTCGGCCGTATCTACCAAGAAGTGCGTAAAAGACCGCGGTTTGTGATTAAAACGGTATTGGAACAGAATGATGGAATCATCCAGCCTCCTTTGAAAATAGCGGATTCTGTTTCGGCAAGTAATGATCTTTTTTGATGACCATGGGCCATATCAATTATAATGATTAATATGATCATTATTAGTGAGGTGGTTATGGTATATAAAGAATCCGCTATGAAAGTCAGGCAAAATCTAGGTGAACTTATTAATAAGGTTCAATATCGCCATGATTCTATCGTGATTACAAAATCAGATAAGCCGGTAGCTGCTATTATTGATATAGAATTGTTTGATAAAATTCGAAAAATGAAAGTAGCATTTGAACACTTATCCCGACAGTTTGCAGAAGCTTATCAAGATGTTCCTTCTGATATTATCGAAGCAGATATTCGAGAAGCCATCAAAGCGGTCAGAAAAAGACGTAAGCGTAAGGGTCTGTCAAAGAATAACTTTCACTTCTAGCGCCCAGATGGGATGCTAGAAGTGAAAGTTATTCTTTGACAGACCCTTAGGCGGGAGAGGGAGATGAAAATTCGGCTGTAGTTTCCTCAATCGCTTGGTTGATGTTTGTTCGTAAATGCATTTTTCTCAAATGTGCGCTGAATAGGCTCGCGCCGGCAAGCATGCCACCTCCATAAGTGCCGCTGTGAACGATTAAGGGAGCAATGGCTGCGAGTGGGGCGAAGAATGGGAATAAACAGGTTCCGGCAATAATGGTTGAAACAGCTATTATTCCACCCATGATGCATGTCATGCGCTCTCTTGTAGAAAGGGAAATGCCTGAGGGGATATTATTTTTTAAGCGTTGTAATTCGTGCATGGCATTTTGATATTCCTGTGGATTCCTCGCGTTTAACCCGTCTTTCATTGTCTTAAAACACTGACTGAAATAGCGACAGACGTTCTCTGGAGTATTGCCTAATGCAATTTCTTCATTAATACAGCTTGCCAGTTTCCTCATTTGAGTGAGTAATTCTCTTTTGTGGTTTTTCCATGCTTTTTCTTCCGCTGTTTCAGGAGCAATAGGAATACGCTTGATATCTAATTCAATTCTATCTTTAGCTATTTTAAATAAGAGTCTTTCGCTCAGCATTGTCTCTAATGCACCTGACATGAATTCTTTCCTCATGAGTTAATATTGAATAGAAATTATAATGTTGCGTTCTTAAGGGAATATTAAGAGATTTGATCATTGCGTTGTCCGTTGGGGCTCCAATAGTTGATAAAAGTACGCTATCATGGTGATTATGTTACCACTTCGTTTTAAGGCTCTGTCAAACAATAACTTCCTCTTTTGGCGCCCAGATGAAGCTCAGATTTGAAAGATTTTCTTGCGGAAAAATGCGCGCATAGTTACTCTTATGTAAGCGTTTTTCCGCAAGAAAATCTTTCAAAGTTGAGCCTCAGATGGGATGCCAAAAGAGGAAGTTATTGTTTGACAGAGCCTAAGGAACAAGGATGCTCGATTATTTTAGCAAGCTGCCTGATTTGTATATTTTTCTTACTTTAATGGCTATTACCACGGCTATTTCCTTGATCAGTATTATGATTAGTAAGTTTTTTATCCTGAAGAAACTACGATATAAAGATAATGCCACCATTGGTAGCATCAGTTCCTTGATTGGTATTATTTACGGCGTTTTGGTCGGTTTTATGGCTCTTTACTTAGTGAACAACAATGATCATGCCTCTAATGCCGTTCAACGTGAAGCGAATGCAGCGGCGAATGTGTATCGAGAGAGTCAATGGTTGCAAGAGCCCGCGCGTATGAATATCAAGATGGAATTGATCCATTATATTCATCATACGATTGATACAGAATGGCCTTTAATGCGACAAGGGAAAGATATTGATCAAACAGGGAATAACTATATTGACCATATCTCAGCAGGACTGAAAAAGTATCCCTTAAAAACGCAGTCAGATATTCTCATTATGCGAGGTCTCATTGAAGAGACGAAAAATTTATATGATGCGCGCCAAGAACGCATTGCTTGGAGTGCTTTTGAATTAAGCCCAGAACTATGGGAAGTGATTTTAATGGGAACGATTTTAATTATAGGGATTAATTATGCGTTTCGTGTTAATTTTTACTTACACCTTTTTGCCATCAGTGCTTTTGCCATTATGGCAGCTTCCATGTTGTTCTTATTGATTACCTTAGATCGTCCTTTCCAAGGCGAATTTATCATTGAGCCCGATGCGTTGCATGCTGTATTAAGCGTGATGTCATGATTGGAAGGCGATAATCACTATTGACATAGTGTATTTTTTGATCTAAAATGGCCATCTTTAACAAATTTTATGGCTACGAGGTGAAGGTCATGTCAATGTCAAGTTCAAGTTCAGCTCCTCTTTTGAATACTTATCAGCAAGATGGTTCTGATGACAGTTATGAAGAGGCAAAAAAGCGACTACAAGAAACATTAAAAGTATTCAAAGCGTTTACGGGGGGCTTTTCAAGATCCGTGCGGAGCAATCGGTTAAATCCAATGAGCTATAAAATCAATATGCTCGTGAATAGTCTCGATCAGCTACGTAAAAATAGGGATAATCAGAGCCCGACACATACCCAATATTATTCCGATATTTTAAATGGTCTTGCTCATGCGTTGACAATGCCTACCCTACAGGAAGTCGAAGAATATGCACAGACAAAAACGCCTAATGAGGCAAAAACTATACTTCTCGACCCGAGGAGAGTCCCTAACGACCAAGATGTGGCAGAATATTGCTCATCTAAGCGTCTAGAACAACCTTCATGTGATCAAGAGCGAGAAGCGATTAAAACAAAGATTAGAGCGGAGATCGAAGAGAGAAACAAGCTGCTACTTCGCACCTTGATGAGAAAGGAAATAATCAAGGAAAGATGTCAGAAGCTTTACGCGTTAGCGGATGGAAATCCTCAGATGAGTGCTGATGGAGAAAAAATCATAGGTAGAAAATTTGAACCGCATCATCCGAGTTCGACAGCGACAGCGCTATTATATGTGGTCGCTGGTTTAATAATGATGACTGCTAGTATCTTAGCGGCTAAAGCAACAATGGGGGCTTCAGTGGCTCTGGAAGCGGCGCTTTATGGAACGGCTGGATTGGGGGCACTAGGAGCGGGATATGGTCTTTTCTCCAAAGGTTATGATGCTTATCGCGGTGCTCGGCAAATACCACAATCTGAGCTCAATTCAGCGACAGCTCACATCCGCGAGAGTGCACCCATTCTTGCAAGAAAATGGGGAGCCTAAACTCTCCTTGAGACGTGGGGTGGGCAAAGCGCAGCGTGCCCACCACAGGATGGCTCCCTCATTTCGCTTTCAACTTCTCAGGAGCTGTTACCGGTTTTACCGCTTGTTGCAATATCGGTGGTGTTTTGTCGGCTGAGATCGCACCTTCCGCTGGGGGTGGCGTGGTTTCTAATTGTGCTGGGTTTTCTGAGTCGGCGAAAACGGGATATCCGGTGAGTAAGCAGCCAATCAGTAACGATAATCTTATAAGTAGTTTCATTTTTCGGAGTCCTTGTTTAACCCATTATAAAACAAACAGAGCCAGGAGCGTTAGCGACTGTCACAGGTTCGGCAAATAACCCGTTGGTGTCTTAATTCTCAATATACTATAATATTTGCTAGCCGTCATATCCTGTGACAGTCGCTAACGCTCCTGGCTCTGTTTGTTTTATAATAAGGACCGCCCATGACATTCATCATTGTCTTCATCAGCCTCTTAATCGAACGCTTCTTCAATTGGAGCCATTTACGTCAATGGACTTGGTTTAACCGCTATCGCGCCTGGTTGAATGACCGATTTTCTGGATGGACGCTGGATGTTGTCATGACGCTTTATTTCTTACCCCCCCTGGTCATCGTCTTCGGCTTGAATTGGCTATTGACCGGCTGGTTTTTCTCTATTTTCAAAATGATTTTCTGCATAGCGGTTCTTCTTTACTGCTTAGGTCCCACGAATTTCTGGGCCGATGTATATAGCACCTTGCACGAATTACACGGCGGGACACCCGTGAATAAATTACAACTGGCCAACACATTTCACGTACACGCACACGAAGACACGTCCGCTACGCACACCGCCTTGGCCCGCGCTTTTTTTATCGCCGCCAATGAGCGTGTATTCGCCGTCTTGTTTTGGTTTGTGCTGTTGGGACCCGTCGGTGCTTTATTATATCGCTTAATGACTTTATCTCCGGTGCCCAAGGGCAAACAATTATTCGACTGGCTGCCAGTTCGTTTATTGGCACTGATTTTTGCCTTAGGTGGCCATTTTACCGAAGTGATGAAAAATTGGCGTCATGGGGTGGGAGAGGGTTTAAATACGAATAATCAGCTACTGACCAAATGCGGCATGGCAGCGTTAGACCCTCTAGGAAAAGAATCGGTTCCCACCGATGAAGGTCTTTTGGAACGCGAAGCCCTCGATTTGCTAGATCGTTCTTTCATCATCGGATTAGTTATTTTGGCGTTTTTTGTATTGTTATTATAAAAAATAAACGATACGAATTTATGCAATTAAACATTAGGTTATTTTTATTTATTTTCCTCTGCACAGGATTGATTCTTACCGCCATCGCCGCAGAAACCTCCCCCGCACGGCGAATTGTCAGTCTCGCCCCCGACCTCACCGAATGGCTCTACGCCATTGATAGCGGCCAATATATCATTGGCGTCGCCAAAGGCAGTGATTATCCCGATGCCGTCAAAAATATCCCCATTGTCGCCAGTTACAATACACTCAACAGCGAAGCCATCTTAGCCTTACACCCCGATCTCATTATCGCCTGGTCAGGGACGCCCCCCGCGCAATTGCAACTCTTGCGTGAATTACATCTCCCCGTGTACGTCAGTCATATCCAGTCTCTGATGGATATTCCACGCACTCTGCAAGAATTAGGACATTTGGTTGGCAAAGAAGCCGCCGCCCACGAAGCCGCACAGGTGTTTCTCGCACGCTATCAAGAGTTGCAGAAAAAATACGCACGCACAAAAAAAGTCCGCGTGTTGTATGAAATTTCCGCAGACCCCTTAATGACAATTAACAAGACGAGTTGGATCAATGAAATCATTACATTATGCGGTGGAGTCAATATTTTCGCTGATTCAACTGGAATTGCGCCAAAAATAAGCGAAGAGGCGGTTGTCCTGTTGAATCCGGATGTGATTTTAATGGATCAAAACATTTCATCTTGGCAAGCAGAGTGGCAGAATTGGCGGAACTTGAAAGCGGTTCAAACCCATCATTTGTTTTCACTGAACGGAGATTGGGTGGAGCGCGCAGGTCCTCGGATATTAAAAGGGATTGAGAGCGTTTGTAAGGATTTGGAGCAAGGGTAGGAGTTGGTGGTTTATTTGGACTTCGGGTAAAATAGATGTAACTATTCGGCGGTTGCCACTGGTCTGATCGTGAACGCGTGCGAGTCCGTCTTTGTTTGTGAGCGTGCTATAAAACGAAGACGGGCGCGGGCGCGCACGCGGGCAGGTTCACGATTGGGTCAGTTAAATTTGCGGAATGGTTACACAATAGAGGAAAACACTGGCATGACAAAAACGCGGAATGATATTGATCCGATTGAAACAAAAGAATGGCTAGATGCTTTTGCATCGCTGTTAAAACAGGAAGGCCCTGAACGCGCGACTTTCATTATCCAAAAATTATTTGAAAAAGCGAATCAGCACGGTGTTACCCTGGGTGAATCTGCACTCACGACACCTTATGAAAATACTATCCCCGCCAAACAAGATCCGTCTTATCCCGGTGATCTCGACCTAGAGCAATCTATAGAAGCCATCCATCGGTGGAATGCCATTGTCATGGTATTAAGAGCAAAAAAAATCGCTGGGGGTGTGGGTGGACATCTCTCTTCCTATGCCTCGATTGCGACACTGTATGAAGTCGGATTCAATCATTTTTTCCGCGCACCCCAAGGCGATTTTCTGGGAGATTTAATTTATTTCCAAGGCCACTCCGCAGAAGGCAATTACGCGCGCGCTTTTCTTGAAGGACGCTTGACCGAGCAAAATCTCGAACATTTCCGTCAAGAAGTGCAAGGACAGGGTCTCTCCTCTTATCCTCATCCGTGGTTGATGCCACACTTTTGGCAATTTGCGACAGTTTCGCTCGGTCTCGGTGCGCTACAAGCCATTTACCAAGCCCGATTTCTGAAATATTTAGAAAACCGCAAATTATTACCCGGTCAAGAGCGTAAAGTTTGGGTGTTTTGCGGAGATGGTGAAATGGATGAACCGGAATCCATCGCGGGACTTGCTCTCGCTGCACGTGAAAACCTTGATAATATTATTTATGTCGTGAATTGTAATTTACAACGCTTAGATGGTTTGGTTCGCAGCAATAGCAAAATCGTGCAAGAGTTGGAAAGCATTTTTCATGGCGCGGGTTGGAATGTCATTAAAGTTTTATGGGACAGACGTTGGGATGCTTTGTTTCAAAAAGATAGCAAAGGCATATTGCTCAAACGATTAACGGAATGTGTGGACGGAGATTTGCAAAATGCGTATGTGCGCGGAGGAGCGTACACACGTGATTTTTTCTGTGGCAATGATGCCGAATTGAAAGCCTTGTTTGCCGACTTATCCGATGAAGATTTAATCGGATTACATCGCGGTGGACACGATCCAGTGAAAATTTATGCGGCTTATGATCGCGCGATGAAACACAAAGGACAACCGACCGTCATTCTTGCGCAAACCGTGAAAGGCTATGGTCTTGGAACAACGACAGCAGAAGGACGAAACGTCGCGCACAATTATTTAGAAATGACCGAAGAGGAATTAAAAGCATTTCGTGCACGATTTAAGTTATCGCTTTCGGATGAAGACTTATTCAATCTTCGTTTCTATCGACCCAGCGAAGACAAACCCGAAATGAAATATATGCATGCCGCACGCAGCCGACTCGGTGGTTATTTGCCCCGTCGACAAAAAGTCTCTCAACCGCTTCCCGTGCCACCCTTGTCCGCTTTTGATTCGATGCTACAAGGAAGCGGCGATCGCACACTGTCGACCACCATGGTCTTTGGCCGTCTTTTGAATGTGTTGTTGAAAGATCCGCATATCGGCAAGCGCATTGTGCCTATTTTTTCCGATGAAGTGCGTACGTTTGGGATGGAAGCGTTGTTTCGCCAAATTGGCATTTATTCACCGCAGGGACAACTCTACGTGCCCGAAGACAAAGAACAATTGGTGTATTATCGCGAAGCACACGACGGGCAAATTTTGGAAGAGGGTATTACGGAAGCCGGTTGTATCTCCTCTTGGATTGCCGCTGCGACTTCTTATTCTACCCACCAATTTCCCATGATTCCATTTTTTACTTATTACTCTATGTTTGGGTTCCAACGCATCGGCGATTTTATTTGGGCAGCGGGAGATATGCGTGCTAGAGGATTTCTCATCGGTGCCACGGCGGGCCGAACGACGCTCGAAGGAGAAGGTTTGCAACATCAAGATGGACAAAGTTTGCTGGCAGCCTCGGCTGTGCCGAACTGCCGTGCTTATGATCCGACGTTTGCTTATGAAATGGCCGTGATTTTACAACACGGTTTGCGCGCCATGTACACCGAAGAGCAAGATGTTTTTTATTATATTATGGCGATGAATGAAAAATATCCGCAACCTCCCATGCCAGAAGGCGTTGAAGACGGCATTATCAAAGGCATGTATCTTTTCAAAGCGGCAGGTAAAAAAGCCAAAAATCGAGTGCAATTATTGGGGAGCGGTGCGATATTGCGTGAAGTGATTGCAGCGAGTGAATTGTTGCAAGAAGATTTTTCCATTTCTTCCGATGTCTGG
>Ga0207096_1097_pt1 | contig 16017 bp, 13 predicted proteins | sample Alteio_BWMinHeat_86_FD_153547 | JGI IMG/M metagenome (GOLD analysis project Ga0207096, IMG submission 153547) | Enriched cells from forest soil in Barre Woods Harvard Forest LTER site, Petersham, Massachusetts, United States -... | ecosystem: Environmental > Terrestrial > Soil > Temperate forest >...
GTAGAGATGGAACCTTATATCCTTCTGGCCGAGCGGCTGGGCGCCTTCCTGGCGCAGGCGACTACAGGCAATCTGGAAGAGATCTCAATTCGTTACAGCGGGCGCATTGCTGAGTGGAAGACAGACCTGATCCGCAATGGAGCTATTAAAGGCATCCTGAATCTGATGCTCTCGGAGCGCGCCAACCTGGTCAATGCAGCATCGCTCGCCCAGGAGCGCGGTCTGCAAGTGCATGAGACCAAGAATACCGAAACCCTCGGGGGATGGACCGGCAATGTGCTTTCGCTGCTGGTCAAGACCAATCAAAAAGAGATGCTGGTGAAGGGCGCGATCTTGCATGGAAGATCTCCGCGCTTGCTGGCGGTGGATGACATTGACGTTGAGGCGCCGCTGGAGCACGATATCGTTTACCTGGAAAATCGCGACGTCCCCGGTGTGATCGGAAAAGTGGGAACCGTCTTAGGCAGCCATAAGGTCAACATCGCCAATTTTGCACTGGGACGCCGTGCCGGTGAAGGCAGCGATGCCATTGCCGTGGTGCAGGTAGACACCAAAGTTCCGGAAGCGGCCCTGGCGGAGCTGCGCAAGATTGATGCGGTGAAGCTGGCAAAGACGATGAGGTTTTAGAACTGCTTACCGCGGATTGCGCGGATTTTTTTAGAGTGCCTTTTCCTATTCCTGTGCCGCGGAACAAGACACAGCTAAAACACTCTCGAGTTCGGAGCCATCGTCGTGATTCCGTCAGCGTGAGGGAAAAATCCAGGCGAAAATCCGATTGAAGCCGTACATGGTTCCCATCGCCATCGGAGGTCCTTCGCCACGTGGCTCAGGATGACAGCTCACCAGCTTCTAAGTGGATTACTCTTCTTCTTCCTGGCTGCGGCGGAGTTTCTTGCTTTCTGCCAGCACGCTCATGCTGTGCATCAGGTTTTGCAGGGTCACGATTCCTACCAGACGCTCCTGGTCCACGACTGGGATAATCGTCAAGCCGCACGAGGTGATTTTGCGGAAGGCGCTGGCCAGGGTGTCATTCTTGCCGGCAATTTCGTAAGCGCGGTTCATGATGGATTGCACGTAGGCATTGCCTTCTTCTCGCAATGCCTGAAGAATTTTTTGCCGCGAAACAACCCCCACCATATCGGTGCCGCGCACCACGGGAAAATCATCCTGCAGGGTGTGGACGGCCTTGCTGAGCGCGTCTTCGAGCGTATCGGCGGGTGAGAGAGTGGAAAACTCCGTCAGCATGACTTCTTCCATGCGCACGTTCTCCAGCACGGATTGAAATAGAACGGTGCGCTCCTCAAGCTGTGCCCCTATAAAAAGAAAAAAGCCAGTCAGCATCAGCCAGGGATTCCATATCCCGGCAGACATGAGGAGAAGCACGAACACATTGCCCAGGTTCACCGCGCGGCGGGTAGCGAGCCCGAATTCCATGTGGCGCGAGAGCAGGGCGCGGAAGACCCGGCCGCCATCCAGGGGAAAGGCCGGCAACAGGTTGAGCGCGGCGATCAGGAGGTTAATCCACACGGCTGAGCGCGGCAGATTGCTCAAAAGCAACAAAGGGGTTTGGCGCAGGGCCGACTGCGGTGAATATTCCAAAGTGACCGCCGTAAGCACACCGGCAAGGACAATATTGACGATAGGGCCAGCCAGGGCAATGCGAATCTCACGCTGCGGGTCAATATGCTGGTGCGCGAGATGCGAAGTTTCTTCGCGGGCGCTCTCCATCAGCGAGAGGCCGCCGATAGGAAGCAGAATAATGGCGCGAGGCAGGGGGCCTCCGCGCAGGGCAACGGCGAGGTGTCCTAGCTCATGCGCCAGCACGGCGCCCATAACAATTCCGGTGAATGCCAGACTGCGCAGGAAGGTGGAAGGGTCAACCGTCTTAGACTGAGACTGAGTGATCCAAACGAAAAGCAACAAAAAGAAAAATGTGAGGTGCACCCTCACATTAATGCCAAACCACTGACCCGCCGGAATCGACCAACTTCGCATACCCATAATCAACGCCTACAGACCGCAAATGCGGCCTATAGACATTGTACAGAGGATTAGACGCGAAATTGAGTGCGCAGGTTCCAGAGAAGCGGCTTTCAGCAACCAAGTCTATTTAAACAGTTCCTCGAAAAGGTTCTCATATTGCCGTGTGACTTCGCCCCAGCCGTAGCGTTCGCGGGCGCGTTGCGCGCCTTTGAGGGCGAGATCTGCGAGCAGTTTGGGATCATGAAACAGGTTCTGCAGCTTTGCGGCGAGATCATCTTCGCTGTGCTCGAAGACGACTCCGCAGTCGGCAGCGGTTTCGCGGTTGGATTCGATATTCAGGTAGAGCACAGGATTGCCGGCAGACATGGCCTCCACCAGCGCGGGATGGATGCCGCCAACTTCGCAGGCAAAAACGAAACAGGCGGCGTTGAGCTGGAATTCCCAGTATCCGTTACCGTAGATTGAGCCGGTGAAGATCACGCGCTCGCTGGCCAACGAGCGCAGGCGCTGCTCATAGGCTGGATCGTAAGCGTTGCTGCCCACCATCACCAGGGGCCACGGAATCTTGGTCTTCTCGTAAGCCCGAATCACCAGCTCGGGATTATTCTCGGGTTCAAGGCGGCTGACGTATAGAACATATTTCTTTGGCTCCAGACCAAAACGCTTTAAAACAGAGTTTTCGGGGCTGGTTTGCAGGCGCTCTGGCGGCTCGGCGCCGTATCCGATCATGACGGAAGATTTGCGGTAGCGGCTGCGATAGTAGCCTTGCATGGTCAGCGAGTCGGTCACCACTTTGCTGGGTGTAAAGACAGAAAAAAACTCACAGATTGAGAGAACAATCCGCGCCAGCGGGCCCCACTTTTTTCGCTGGCGGTCGAGGCCGTCAACGTTCAAAACCACGGGCTTGCCAAACAGGCGGGGAATCCAGGCGACGGGGCTGTTGGCCACGTTGCACATGAGCACGATATCAGCGCGGGTAAAAATAACGTGTAGGACCGAGAGAAAAGTGTGCACGGGCGTGTCTAAATGCTTAGCCGAGATGCTGGGCAGGATGACGCGGCGAATCCGGGAATCAACGAGGGTGTCATCCTCGGGACGAGTAAAGGCGCGGCGGCAATACACGGTGACTTCATGACCATCGTTCACCAGATACTGAGAGAGCTTTTCGTAAAAGGCCTCAAAGCCGCCATAGCGGTTAGGGATGCCGCGAGTGCCTAAAAGAGCAATCTTCATGAAAAATGCTTTTCCGGTAAGACTCATCAACATATAACATTTGCAAAGAGAACGCTCATGAAGGTGCTGTTTGTCACAAACGATGCTTTGGCGGCCCAAATGGCGGGTCCGGCGGTGCGCTGCCTGGAGCTGGCCAAGGTGCTCAGCAAGCACCACGAGGTGACCATTGCCACCGGGCTGCCCAGCAAGCTGGCGCCTGAAGGGATACGCATCCTGGAGGATGCTGCCCATCAAACCGGCGAATTAAAGGCCGCGGCCAAGGCGAGCGACATCGTAATTTCCCAGGGCCTGGTGCTGGCCCGCTTCCCCTTCCTGAGCAAATTGGCCAAGCACCTGGTGATTGATCTTTATGATCCCTATCTTCTGGAATATCTGGCGCATACGCACCCGGAGCATCCGCAGTGGGGATATCTGCGGCAGTGGTATCGCCTGAACGAACAGATGCTGGAGGGAGACTATTTCCTTTGCTCGAGCGAGCAACAGTGGGACTACTGGCTGGGGCGCTTGTGCGCCCTGGGGCGGCTCAATCCAGAGGAGCATAAGCGCGATGCCAGCTTCCGCAGCCTGCTGGGGATCGTTCCCTTTGGGCTGCCGGCCCAGCCGCCGGTACGCACGGAAAACGTTCTGCGCGGGATTGTGCCCGGTGTGGGTTCAAAAGACTTTCTGCTTCTGTGGGCGGGGGGGGCTGTGGCAGTGGCTCGATCCTCTCACGGTGATTCGCGCGGTCTATGAAGTTGCCAAACAGCGGCCCAACGTCAGGCTTGTGTTCCTGGGCGCGCATGATCCCAACCCGAACAACCGGCCCATGTCGAAGGCGGATGAGAGTCTCTCATTGGCACGAGAGCTGCATTTGCTCGACAAATACGTGTTTTTTTATCCGGTCTGGGCGCCCTATGAACAGCGTCATAATTTTTTGCTGGAGGCGGATATTGGCATCTCGGCGCATCCCGCGTCAGTGGAAAGCCGTTTTGCCTTCCGTACCCGCGTGCTGGATTACATTTGGGCAGGACTGCCGATGATCCTCTCGCAAGGAGACTATTTCGGTGATTTCGTTGTGCGCGAGCGCGTGGGCCCGGCACTGCCGCCGGGTGATGTCATGGCGTGGAAAGACGCCATCCTGGCCCTGGTGGAAAATCCTGATTTGCGGCAGGAGATGCACACGCGCCTGCAGGCACTGGCTCCGCGTTTTCAGTGGGAGAAAGTTGCGGCCCCGCTGCTCGAATATTGCAACCAACCCTACAACACGCATCGCGCGTCGAAGCTCCGGCACAAAATTGTGCCGTTTCTCAGTTCGGGGTATGACATTACGAAGAGATTCAGGAAGTAAATACCAATCCCATTGTGGGAAGCAGGAGACGTAGCAAGCTACGTCTCTACCCATCTTTATCTACTCATCCACAACACCAGACGCAGCAATGGCCATAGCCATTGTTGCGCCAAGTGTAGTGGGATTCTGGGAGTTTTGGTTGCTCTTAGTCTTTATGTTTACTCGTTAATTGCTTCTTAACGTTAATCCTTTAATTAATTGCTGGACGTGTTCGACTTACCGTCTTTCTGCGCACTAGCCGCCTCATCGCCGAAAGCCAGCGAGTACTTCTTGCCGGCGAAATGAATTTCGGTCAAAGACAGGCCGCCATCGCTGCTCTTGCTCGTCCGGTAGGTGTCGTTAGCACCAGCGCGATCCTGCTGGACCACGCGGGCCGGCACAGTGGCCACTACCTTACCCTTCGACAGGATGTTGAGGTCAATGTTAGGACCCGCGCCCTCCCACTTAATCTGGTATTGCCCGGGGGCCAGTTGATGTCCGCTCACGGTCACCGGATCACTGAGCTCCAACGAACTTTTGGTTGCAGCAAATGCGGCCGTCGCCAGCAACAGGGCCAGCGCAGGAAGTAGCTTCTTTGAAATCAGGGACAGCTTCATATCACTCCTTTTTCTTCTTTCCCGAACGCCGGGATGCGGTTTTGAACGACTTAAATTTGCCTTGCAGACACACTTGCGTTGTCACGCCAGGATGCCCTTGCGACGTCAGCTTCGACATCTTCACGCCTGTCGGCTAGTAGCCATGCGAACAGTGGACGCAACTAACTTCGTCTCTATTCTCGTGACTGATTAGACGCGTCAGATCAAGATACGTAACTTGTGAATGCTTAGTTCCGACAACTTGATAGAGAGTTGTAAAAAAAAATTAGGTGAAACCTTTTGCGGGGGTACGAGTCGAGAAACTACAAATCATGGAAGATGCAAAATCCCATTTTTGGAATTCAGGATTAAATCGGATTGGCAACGCTATGAACATAATGGGTATATAAGGGGGGTGAGCTTTCCGAATCCATGAGTCACATTGTGCTCATTGTGACAAGCACAACAATATAAACAACGCGATAAATTCCTGAAGTAGGAATTTATCTAACGCGTATAGATGCAGAGCAGAACAGCCCGATTCATTTTTTGAATAAATTCACGGTTCAGAGGTATACAAGCTGAATGTTCATTCAGTGGAGGAGCGCTTTTTGCGGCGTTCACGGGCAGGAGTGCGCTGGCCTGCGCGTACGGAGTAGAGATTTTCATCAGCGCGGCCCATAGTCTTTTCCAATTTTTCATTCTTCCGGCGCGCGGCCCAGCCCATGGAAAAAGCGGGTTGCCCTTCTTCGTGAGCGGCAGCTTCAATGCGCCGGGCGGCGGATTGCGTGTGCTGCTCGTCAGCGTGGCCCAGCAAGACAAGGAATTCGTCGCCCCCGAGGCGAATCACGGCTTCTTCAGCCCGCACTTGGCGCATGAGAAAGCGTGCAAGCTTGACCAGCACTTCATCGCCGGCCTGATGGCCGTAGCGGTCGTTGTATTGCTTGAAATGGTCCATATCCAGGAGAATGCAACCCCATGAGCCCGGCAGACTCTCGCTGGCAACTTCAAACATGGAAAGATAGCGGCGATTGAAAGACCCAGTCAGGGGATCGCGAATGCTTTGCTCACGAAGTTTATTTTCCAGCTCCTTGTGAACGGTGATATCCACCAGAATGCCGTAGTAGAGGGTTTCGCCGGTTTCCGGGTCTTTGCGGGAATAGGCGGTATCCAGGGCCGTACGCATGCTGCCATCCGCTCGCTTAATTTTCAGCTCAAATTCGCGGATGTAACCGTCGCGCTCAAAGATCCTCGTCTGCCACGCGCGGATTTCTGCTTCCACAAAATCGGTGACGCGATGCTTACGTAATTTCTCCACGGATGAAACCCCGAGGATATCGAGAAACGCCTGATTGGCGTCCACAAAACCGCCGTGCGCATTGGTGATGTAGATCCCCTCCTTGAGGTTCTTGACCAATTCGCGCAGGATCTCAGGGTCGCTTAGGCTTCGCATAGGAGTTCTTACGAATTCTCGTACTGCCGGCATAGATCACTCAAGGTAATGAAATGGCTCTCATTGGTTACTAAAGCTGTTTCTTCTCCTTAACCATTGTGACACCGTGAGCGGGTTTTGCAGCCTGCCAAAGCAGGCATTTTTTATAGCAGGTACGTGAACAAATTTACCCGCTTTGCTCATGAGCTTAGAACGTAAATGCGAGTGCTTCTTGCAAGTCATTGAAACTAAACCTCTTATACCTTGCCTATTTCCTGGAAGTTTGGCCCTAAAGTTGTACTAGTAGCTGTGAGAGCTGTTGTGCGCTCCCCTTCGCAAGTCACGGGATCAAGCCAGCTCCCGGTAACTCCCAGTTAAGCTGAGACCCATGTAGTTTGGAGGATTTCATGAATCATCGTATCTTGATGGCGTTAGCACTGGCAGGAGTATTGACTCTTCCCGCTATGGCGCAGAGTAGCTCTTCGCAGCCGCAATCTACCGCCCCGGCCGCAACCGACCAGCAAAACAGTTCTTCGCAGCCCCAGGCCGCTCCTGCAGACCAGCAGTCGTCTAAAGACAATCCTGAGAGCGCGACCCAGAAACAGCCTCTGACGTATGAGCGCCATGAGGGCTTCTGGGGACATTTGATGCCGTTTGCCCGGAAGAAATATGTCCAGCGGCAAGTACAGCCGGTGCGTGACCGCGTCAACGAACTTGATGAACTCACGGCTGCCAACAGCCGCGCGATCAAAGACGTGGATAAGCGCGCAAGCGAAGGTATCCGGCTGGCATCGCTCAAGGCCAATGAAGCCGATCAGCACGCCGTTGATGCCGGTAACCGCGCACGGCTTGCACAAGATACCGCAACCCAGGCCAGCACGCATCTGCAGAGCGTAGAAAAAGTGGTGGGAAACATTGACCAATTCCAACCGGTTTCCCAGACCGAAATTCTCTTCCGTCCCGGACAGAAGGCTTTAAACAAGAAAGCCAAGGACGCGCTCGATGACATGGCCACGCCGCTGAAAGACCAGAAGGGCTACATCATTGAGGTCCAGGCCTTCAGCTCAGGACACGGCCAGACAGCTCTGGTTAACTCCCAAGCTATGGCACAGAGTGTGGCGCGCTACCTGGTTATAAACCACGAGATCCCGGTGTACCGCATTTATACCGTCGGCATGGGAAATGCCCCGGTACCAGATGAGACCGCTGCCGATGGCAGCAAGCCGCGTCACGTTAGCGGCGGACGGGTCGAGATCAGCTTACTGAAGAACGGCATCGGTGACTTGAGCGCTGAGCCGGCTTCAGCCCCAACTGCAACAAATCAACAACCCGATCAACAACCCCAAGAAAGCAGTACTCCACGATAACTCCCCCAAAGAGGTGTAACGGACACACCTCAGTTTTTTGAAGCCCCTTGCATCCCCCTGCAAGGGGCTTGGTTTTTGTATGAGCTTCGACGTAACCCGCAGCTATGGCACTATAATTAGCGCTTCACTGTATGCACGGAGTGATACGCCCTTTTAATTTCTGTTCTGTTATTGTGTTTGTCCTAGCCTGGAGTTCTTTCTTGGTTCAGCAGGCAAAGGCACAGGCCAGCCCCAGTGATTTGGTATCTGATCGTGACGCTCACACTCTTACTGGCACAGTGGTCAATTCAGTCACAGGAGAGCCGATTAGCCGGGCGCTTGTAAAGATCTATCAATTTCCCGACCACCCGCAATCGGTAAGGAATAATGGCAGCGGAGTAATTGTTGGTGGTGGCGTTACAGCCAACTGGCAACGCGCAATGCTTACCGACCGAGATGGTCATTTTAAGTTTGAGGGGGTGCCGCAGGGAAATACCTTTCTGAACGCAACCAAGCCTGGATTCATGCCTGAGAAAGGCGAGTCTTTTTCTGTGCTCGGTCAAAGGGTCCGAGCAGGTCCGGATGCTCTTCCAGTGTTTGTAAGACTTATGTCAACAGCAGTCATTGCTGGACGGGTTATGGATACCAACGGCGAGCCCGTGGAAGGAATCGAAATAATGATTTACCGGCTGGGGCTGGAAAACGGGCGGAAGCACCTGGACGACTCAATAAAGCTGGAAAAAGGTAACCCGCCAACGCTGACAACCGATGAAGACGGAAAATTCCGTGTCTTCGGCCTCGCTCCAGGCACATATTACGTTGCCGCTATTCCACTCTGGGCCAGTGACGCCGCTTTTGACCCTGAAGGACCGGGCCCAAATGGCATAGACCTGGCAAGCAAGGTAAATGGATCTGACGATCCCCCCGATGCAGGCTATCCGCTCACTTACTATCCCGAAGCGGCAGATCTTTCTCAATCCACACCCATTCAGCTCTCTGCAGGCGAGGAGGCGAGGATAGATCTTACGCTTGGACGAACGCCTGTAGTTTCGATTGCTGGCACGATCACCGGTTCTCCACTCGGGGGAGATCCGGATCTGCGGTTTATCAACCAATCAGGAGACAGGATTGCATTCGCTTATGACTTTGACCCGCAAACCGGGAGATTTGACGCAAGTTTGATCTCAAGAGGTTTTTGCACCATCAGGGCCGCTGGCAATGATGCCCTCGGAAACCCTTTGCATGCCGAGCTGACCTTGAAAGCAGAAGCAAATGCAAAAAACATTCATCTTACTCTTTTGCCATCCCCATCCATTCCTATTGTGGTACGTGTCGAAACCAGTAAGTCTCAGTCTGACGTGGACCGTCAGGACGTTACAAACCCCAAAAGCGATGCGTCCCTGGTAAACGTGGTTCTTCATCCTGTTGAGCTTTTACGTACTGACATTCCGCCAGACAAAGACGAGAAGGACCCGAACAACACATCGCTGGCGCTGCGCAATATTGACGCGGGCAGATACAGAGTAGGAGTGACATCCGTCAACACCTCTTTATGTGTGAAATCGGTCTCATACGCTGGCATTGACCTTCTACGGGAAGAGCTTACCGTAACGCAAGGAAATCATTCGAGCATAGAGGTTGTGCTTCGCGATGATTGCGCGGCACTCGAGGTAAGCACAAATCCGGATGACTCTGCAGTTGTCTTTGTAGTGGTTGTTCCTGATTATGCGCCCCAGAATCCGATAACTGGCGCAGTCTCTACTGTTATGAATTCCACACATATAAAACTCAACTTCAACCGACTCGCTCCTGGCACGTACAATGTGTTTGCCTTTGACAGGCTGGATGGCCTGGAGTACACCAACCCAGACGCTCTGCGTGAGTATGCTTCCAAAGCCACGCAAGTCAGCCTTCAGCCCAATGAGAGTAGAAGCATCAAAGTTGATGTGATTCAACGAGGAGACTAAACCCAGCCACTCATAACATATATAGCCATCATGATTGGCCCGTAAGCCATTGCTCCCAGCACGATGGAAAAGATCAGTGGGCGGACCGCGACAAAATCACACTTCAGGATCCGGCGGAACCAGAAGATGGAAAATGGAATGACAACGAAGACGGCCGTGATGACTCCCGGAGTGTATGCACGCAGCAAGATTGTGGCAATGAGATGGGGAACAATCGCGTTTGTCAGCATAACGCTTTGAATTCCGGCAAGAAGGTACAGCCCAAAGCTGCGAGGACCTGCCATAGCTGCAAAAAAAGTAATCAAGAACGGCACAGCCGTGCCCATCGCCAAGGCGAGATAAAGCTCTCCCGGAGAAGGAATATGCGTCAGGGGAAGGCCGTATTGTTGTGCCACAGCCGGCATGTGTTCGTGCAACCATCGTGGCATGGTAAGCGCCTCTTCGCTGTTGTGAATCATAATGAAGAGCGGCACGGCCCAGACCAGCCGTGAAAATTCCTCCTTTTGCGCCAGCACCACCTCAGCGTCTGTAATCGGCTTTAGCTTTTGAGCCATTTGCGTTTCTGAATACGCCACTTGGATTTCTACGCTAACAACATAGTCCACATCCCGCCTGTGCGATACTGAAATCATGAGTGGCGCGGAAGCTGCCAATTTGGCTGCCAGGTCTGACCCGAAATCGGTGCAGGTCAACGTGACGACGGGGACTGGGATGGAAATTCTCTGGAAAGACGGACACGCCAGCAGCTATAGCTTCACCTGGCTGCGCGATGCTTGTCCGTGCGCCATGTGCGATGAAGAGCGCGCCGGCTCAGGACGTGCGATTGGCGCGCCGGCTAAGCCTGCGCCCGGAGCGCTGCCGATGTACCATCCGCCGGTCAGGCCGAACGATGTCACGGCCGTGGGCAAGTATGCCATCAGCTTTCAGTGGAACGATGGTCATCAGCACGGCATCTATTCCTGGGAGTTTTTGCGCAACCATTGCCCATGCGCAGAGTGCAAAGCGGCGCGTGAAAAAGAGGAGGTTGGTTAATGGGCGGCAATCAGCCGCCTGAGAATGAAATCGGCGTTCATCAACGTCGGTTCGCAGCGAAATCATATTCTGTGAAATTATTAGACGAACTCAATCCCCAACAACGCGAGGCGGCAGAGACCATTGAAGGGCCGGTGCTGATCCTGGCCGGTGCAGGCAGCGGCAAGACGCGCGCCATTACCTACCGCATTGCCCATATGATAGAAAATGCAGGCATCTCGCCGGATTCCATCCTGGCGGTCACCTTCACGAACAAGGCATCGCGCGAGATGGCAGAGCGCGTGGAAAAGCTGGTGGGCGGGCGCACGCTGCTGCAACCCCTGATTTCTACCTTTCACTCGTTTTGCGTGCGAGTGCTGCGCCGCGACATTGAGGCGCTGGGCTCGGGCCTGAAAAAAGACTTTGCCATTTACGACGAGAGCGACCAGCAGCAACTGGTCAAAGCGGCGATGCGGCGCCTGGGTCTGGATGACAAACAGCTCACGCCTCGCATGGTGCTGGGGCGCATCTCGTGGGCGAAGAACCACATGCTTGATCCGCAGGAAGTTTACCTGCAATCGGCCGATCCCAAAACGGAACGCGTGGCCCACATCTACGAAATTTACCGGCAGGAGCTGCGCAAGGCCAATGCGCTGGATTTTGACGATCTGCTGCTTGAGACGGTGAGGCTGTTGAAGGTCTCAGGAGAAGTCCGTGAGCGCTATAACCGGCGCTTCCAATACGTGATGATCGACGAATACCAGGACACCAACCGCCCGCAATACGAACTCATGCTGTTGCTGGGCCGGCAGCACCAGAACGTGTGCGTGGTGGGCGACGAGGACCAATCCATTTATTCCTGGCGGGGGGCCGACATTCGCAACATCCTGGAGTTTGAGAATGACTTCCCCAAGGCCAAAATTATCCGGCTGGAACAAAATTACCGCTCAACACAAAACATTCTGGAAGCCGCGTCGGCGGTAGTTGCCAACAACGTTAATCGCAAAGGCAAGAACCTGTGGACGGCGCGCCAGGGTGGCGCCCGAGTGGGCTATTACGAGGCGCATGACAGCGAAAATGAGGCCCTGTTCGTGGCCGACTCAATTTCCAATCATTTGCGCGAGGCTGCCGCAACCAATGAAGAAACCCGCGTAGCTGTGCTCTACCGCACCAATGCGCAATCGCGTCTCTTTGAAGAGGCGCTGCGGCGCTATCAGTTGAAATACAACGTGGTGGGCGGCTTTTCGTTCTATGAACGCGCCGAGATCAAAGACATGATCTCGTATCTGAAGCTCATCCAAAACCTGGATGATTCCATCGCCCTGTTGCGCGTCATTAATACGCCCGTGCGCGGCATTGGCAAAACCAGTGTAGAAACTTTAGAGCGCATTGCACTCACAGCCGGACTCTCGCTATGGGCGGCGATTGGGCAGGCCATTCAGCAGAAACTTCTGCCCGCCCGCGCCCTGGCTGCGCTGGAGAATTTTAAGGCGATCATCGAAGATGCTCGCGCCATGCTGGCAGGAGAATTTGAGAAGAGGCTCATCACCGAGAGCACAGAAGACATTGAGAAAACTGAAAGCGCTTCTGCTTCGGATTCTGCGCCGGGCTTCGCTCCCGATCAGCAGATAGCATTTGATCCAACTGCTTTTGATCCTTTTGAATTTGAGGGTGGGGAGGAAAAAGAAGCCGAGGCAGTGGAGCCCTCTGTGAGTTCAATCAGCGACGAAGTTTGGGCGGCAGATGGCGGCGATGCAGAATCCCCGGCGGAAGCTGGGAGTTCCACGGCGGCGATCCTCAAATTCTTGCTCGACCGCACGCGCTACATCAAAGTTCTGGAAGACGAAGACTCACCTGATGCCTACTCGCGTATTGAGAACCTGCGCGAACTGGTGAATGCGGCGGTAGATTCACGGGACCGAGGCGAGACCCTGGCCGAATTTCTGGACCACGCCGCCCTGGTGAGCGATGCCGATCAATACGATTCCAGCGCACAGGTCACGCTGATGACGCTGCACTCGGCCAAAGGGCTGGAGTTCCCCCTGGTTTTTCTCGCCGGGCTGGAAGAGAACCTGTTTCCGCACTCGCGCACTCTGCTCAATCCCAGCGAACTGGAAGAAGAACGCCGCCTCTGCTACGTGGGCATGACCCGCGCCATGAATACGCTGATACTGACGCGCGCCCGCTATCGGCGGCGTTATGGTACGGATATGCCGGAGCCTACGTTGCCCTCACGTTTCCTTGAGGAGATTCCGCCGCAATTGCTGGAAGACCTAGGCTCACGCGGCCGCAGTTCCGAGAGAACTCCGGTTTTCTCGCAGACGACAACAGAAAGCTCGCATTACAACTACGAAGATGAAGACCAGAGCGCGAGTGGCTCCGCCCAGACTTATGGAGGCAGCAAAAAGAGAACGAGCTATGATGGGCCGACATATAACTCCATCGAAAACATAGCCGAGTTCTTCGCTTCTCGAGGAAAAAAATTCACCAGCCCGAAAATGGCAGCACCGGCGCCGGCGGGCCGCAAAGGGTTTCGTCCGGGACAGCGCGTGCGCCATCCTAAATATGGAGAGGGAACCGTCTATAAACGCGAGGGTGAAGGCGACGAAGCCAAGATAACTGTGCAATTCTCCGGATTCGGATTGAAGAAGCTGGTGGAAAAATACGCGCAGTTGGAGAAGGTGTGAAGGCAGTCCTCAGTCCTCAGAAAAGGCTAAACCAGCCCGGGGACGACATCATCATTTTTGTCCATAAAACAGGCAGTAAATCGCGGTTTTTGATTTATCCTATTAGATTCAATTTCAAAATAATTTACGAGAGAGTTCATGGCCAATACTAAGAAACTGAGTAAAGAAGAACGCAAGAAAGCCAAGCGGGCAGCGCGCAAAAAGGCCGCCCCGAAACCCAAGCGCACCACACCACGTGGTTCGACCAAGCGCAAGGTGAAGAAGATCGCGCGCGGACAGGGTAAACGCTAGTTTAGTCATCAGTCGTCAGGTCTCAGTCGTTCAGATGAAAACATCTGACGACTGAGCTGGGACTTAAATTCCACGAAACGGGGTAACCGCCGCCTGGCCGGACAACTTTTCGCCAAGAAATCTATTGATAAGCTGATCTCGGATTCCGAGAACCCCGAGCACCGCCTCAAGAAAACCTTGGGCCCGTGGTCGCTGACCGCTTTGGGAATTGGGGCCATCATAGGCTCTGGCATCTTCGTGCTGACAGGGACAGCCGCCGCTGGAGAACACTTTGAGGTGCCCTCGATCCTCCACGCACAAGTGATGGACCTCTTTCTTAACCTTGTGCATTACGGGCACATTAGCGGCAGCATTCTGCACGGAAGACCGCCGGCGGGTCCGGCCATTGCAGTATCTTTTCTTTTAGTTGCCATCGCCTGCAGCTTTGCCGGGCTCTGCTATGCTGAACTGGCTTCCATGATTCCCATTGCGGGAAGTGCTTATACCTATTCCTATGCAACGCTGGGTGAAATCTTCGCATGGATCATAGGCTGGGACCTGATCCTGGAATATGCCGTAAGCAACGTGGCCGTCGCCGTGGGCTTCGGTGGATATATGAAAGCCCAGTTGGAGCAGTTTCACATATTCATTCCCGATAAATGGTCCACGCCGGTGTTCGCCTCCGACCACTGGACGGGCGCTTACTTCAACATTCCCGCTTTTCTGGTTGTGTTTGTGCTCACCGTGTTACTGGTGCGTGGAGTCAGGGAGTCGGCCGGTGCGAATAATGTGATGGTGGCCATCAAGATTGGCGCGATCCTGGTCTTTCTAGTGGTGGGCGGAATGCTGGTGAACCCGGGGAACTGGCATCCTTTTGCTCCTGCCGGTTTTGCGGGGATCGTGAGCGGTGGCGCAATTATATTTTTTACTTATATTGGCTTCGATTCCGTCTCAACGGCGGCCGAGGAGGCCCGCAATCCACAAAAAGATATCCCCTTTGGGATCATTGCTTCCCTCATCATCTGCACGGTGCTGTACGTGGGTGTGGCGATTGTGCTGCTCGGCATGTTGAAGTACTCGGCATTCACTTCCGGCCCGGCAGCCGATGCGCCGGTGGCCTATGCTTTACAGGTCCTGGGGGCCCGGCCTGTCTTCCGTGTCATCATCATCGTGGGCGCGCTGATGGGTATGATCTCTTCGCTGCTGGTCTTCCAATACGGACAGACTCGCATCTGGTTTGCTATGTCGCGCGACGGTTTGTTGCCTCGCATTTTTTCCGCCGTGCATCCCCGCTTCAAGACCCCGCACTGGTCAAGCTGGATTGCTGGGGCCTTTGTGGGAATCCCCGCTGGAATCGTGGATATCGGCGATGCAGCCGATCTCTCTAACATCGGCACGTTGTTCGCCTTCGTGCTGGTTTCACTCGGCGTGCTTTTTTTGCGGCGTACACAGCCTGGCCGTCCACGCGGCTTCCGCGTCCCATTCGTGCCTCTATTTCCAATCATCTCCGTCTTGCTGTGTGGTGGCTTGATGACCGGGTTGCTGCTCATCACCTGGATCCGGTTTTTTGTCTGGCTGGGCCTCGGATTGGTGATTTATCTTGCATACAGCCAGCGGCATAGCGAATTCGCCGGCGCACGAGCCACGCCGCCGAGTTCCTGATCATGAAGTTTCAGTTCCCAGTTTGGCCGTTACGATGAGTGATTTTATTCACCGGCTTCCCAAGGCCGAGTTGCATCTTCATCTGGAGGGTTCCGTAGAACCGGCAACCCTGGCCGAGCTGAGCCGCCGCCATGCCACGCCACTTCCTTTTCCGGGAAACAAGTATGAGCAGCCCACGGGAGGCCTGCCGGTGCTCTCGGAGGATGATGTTCGCGCACTTTATCAATACAAAGATTTTCCCGGCTTCCTGATGGCTTTTAAAGCAGTCACCGAACGCCTGCGAACTGCCGAGGATTACGAACTCATCACCTACCGCATGATGGAACGGCTGCATGCGCAAAACGTGCTGCATGCCGAAGTTTACGTGAGCGTGGGGGTAGTGCACTGGCGCGGGCAGGAGTTCGCCGAAGTTTTTCGCGGCTTGGAAGCCGGGCGCCGGCGTGGAGAAAAAGACTTTGGTTTATCACTGCTTTGGATCTTTGATGCGGTGCGCCATTTCGGCGCGGAGGCCGCGCAACGGGTTA
>Ga0207096_1102_pt1 | contig 15891 bp, 17 predicted proteins | sample Alteio_BWMinHeat_86_FD_153547 | JGI IMG/M metagenome (GOLD analysis project Ga0207096, IMG submission 153547) | Enriched cells from forest soil in Barre Woods Harvard Forest LTER site, Petersham, Massachusetts, United States -... | ecosystem: Environmental > Terrestrial > Soil > Temperate forest >...
TACAGCCTGACGAGGGGATCTCCTTAAGGATCGAGTCTAAACAGCCGGGGCCTGAATTCAGCCTGGCTTCTCTCAATTTTAATTTTGAGTATAAAAATGTTTTTCATACGCGGTTGATGGGCCCCTACGAAAGGCTCCTGTTGGATTGCATGCATGGGGACCAGACACTTTTTATCCGGGAAGATCAGGTGGAACTCTCCTGGGCCTTCACAGACCGGATCTTGGAAGAATGGAAAAAATCACCTGCCCCGAAATTCCCCAATTATGCATCAGGTTCATGGCCACAAAGGTGTCTGTTTGGGAACGTGGATTTACCCCTTCTTCGTGTCGGTAACCTATGACTTTTCTGACGCCTATTTTCCCTGGCCCATACTGCCCTCGAACGACATAATCATTGACTTGTCCCTGAGGGATGGGTCTTAAGGCATGAAAGATCTTAGTTTTCTCGTCCCTATATTGCTCGGCATTGAACCTAATGGGAGGTTCCATCGCACAAAGGGCCAAAAGCTGCAGGATATGATTTTGAAACATGTCTTTGATGACACCGGCATGGTCATAATAGGCTGCGCGCTGCTCCACACCCAGTGTCTCATAGACCATGATTTGGATATTGTCGATGTACCTGCGGTTCCAGATAGGCTCAAAAATCGAATTGGCAAAACGAAACATCAAGATATTCTGGACAGTCTCCTTGCCCAAATAATGGTCAATCCTGTAGATTTGTTCTTCTTTAAGGTACTGATGAATATCACGATTAAGGGCCTTGGCAGACTCAAGGTCATGCCCAAAGGGCTTTTCAAAAATGATCCGCGTCCATGGGCCCCCTTTTTGGGACGGATTGATCAATTGCACGCGATTAAGCTGGGCAACAACATTACCGCAAGCTTCCGGTGGAATGGCCAGATGAAACATGACATTGCCCTGGGTCTTATATTTATTATGAAGCTCCTTAAGGGCATCTGCCAGGCGATGGAAAGAGGCCGTGTCATCTAAATCAGCCACACGGTAATAAAGATGGCTGACAAACTTCTTTTGTTTGGCAGGGTCAGGTTTCCCGATCTCACGTAAAGTCCCCAGGACTTGCTTGCGAAAAGTCTGATCGTCCCAAATGGAGCGCGCAAAGCCAATAACGAAGAAATTCTCCGGCAGATGCCCGGCATTGTAGAGATCAAACAGGGCTGGATAAAGTTTACGATGGGCCAAATCACCAGATGCGCCAAAAATAACGATGCCGCAACAGCCAGGACGTTGTTCAGTTCCAACTTTATGGTGAGTATGGACATTCAGATCGATCTTTGTTTTCATAACTTTAGTCCTTTTTGATGGCATGTCCGCCGAACTCATTGCGAAGCGCGGCAACGACTTTGTCACCGAAGCACTCCTGGTCACGCGATCGCAGCCTTTCTAAAAGAGAAAGAGTGATGACCGGTGCCGGGACATTCTTTTCTATAGCTTCAGCAACTGTCCATCGTCCCTCCCCAGAATCAACCACATAAGGAGCAATCCCTCTAAGATCCGGATTATTTTTAAAAGCACTTTCCGCTAATTCAAGCAGCCAAGAACGCACCACACTCCCCTGGTTCCAAAGATGAGAAACCTTGGCAAAATCCAATTTGTATTCTGAGGCTTTCATGATCTCAAAGCCTTCCGCATAAGCCTGAAGCAATCCATACTCAATGCCGTTATGGACCATTTTCACAAAATGACCGGCCCCACTAGGGCCGGCGTACAAATATCCATCTTGAGGTGCCAATGTTTTTAAGATCGGTTCAACTGTTTTAAAAACCGGTTGGGGGCCTCCGACCATCAAGCAATAACCATTTTTAAGTCCCCAAATGCCACCGCTGGTGCCCGCATCCAAAAAATTGATGCCTTTTTTAGAAAGCTCTTGGGCCGTGCGTTTCGAGTCTTTATAAAAGGAATTACCTCCATCGATAATTATGTCTCCAGCGGACAGCTCCGTGGCAACAGCCCGGATTGTTTGAAGAGTAATGTCCCCTGATGGGACCATACACCAGACAATCCTCGGTTTGTCCAGTTTTTGGGCCATATCGCCCAGTGAATTGGCGCCAATGGCTCCTTCGGCCACAAGTTTTTTGACCGGCTCAGGGCTCTTGTCATAGACAACCACACTATGCCCGCCACCCAATAGCCGCTCTACCATCTGCCCACCCATCTTGCCTAATCCGATCAATCCAAGCTTCATACCTTCCCCCTTTTTTCTTCCAATGCCCCAAGCAATTTTTTAAAAGATGCAGCAAAAGATTCAACGCCATCTTGCTGTAATTTCTCTCCCACAGCGTTTAAATCAATGCCCAGTTTAGCCAGAGGGCCGAGGATTTCTTGTGGCTGCCCTTTTTCTACTTCGTCTTTTTTAGCAACACCATGATCACGAAAATTTTTCAAAGTCTCAGGAGGTATGGTATCAACGGTATTGAGTCCAGCCAATTCTTCCACATATAGGACATCAGAATAAGCCGGATTTTTCGTGCCGGTGCTGGCCCACAAAGGCCTTTGGACACGAGCGCCCTTTTTGCGCAGGGCTGCAAAAGTCGGACCCTCAAAAACTTCAAGGAATCTGCGATAAACCATTCTGCTGTTGGCAATGGCTGCCTGGCCCCGAAGGTTGAGAGCTGCCTCGGTGCCGATGGATTCCAAGGCCTTGTCAACGGCCGTGTCCACACGGCTCACAAAAAAAGAAGCGACAGAAGACACTCCTTCGGGTTTGCGGCAACGCCTAAGTCCCCGGATGTAGGCCTGCGCTACAGCCTCATAATGAGCCATGGTAAACATGAGGGTGATATTAATATTGATCCCTTCTGCAATCAGCGTCTCAATGGCCGGGATCCCCTCCTTGGTGGCCGGGACCTTGATCATGACATTGGGCCGCGCCACTGTTGTCCAAAGACGACGGGCTTGGGCTATGGTGCCTTGAGTATCGTGGGCCAAATAAGGCGAAACTTCCAGACTTACATAGCCGTCACCCTTTTCTTTGCGTTTATAAACAGGTATAAAAAAATCAGCAGCGGTTTGGATGTCCTGTATCGCTATTTTTTCATAGAGGACATCTGCCGGCATATGGGGATCTACCTTTAGCAACCCGCTCAATTGGGCATCGTAGTCGGTACTGCCCGAAATTGCTTTTTCAAAAATCGTGGGATTGCTCGTCATGCCGGTGAGACCGTCTTGCTCAATGAGCCGTTTTAGCTCCCCGCTTAAAAAAAGGTCCCTGCGGATATAATCAAGCCAAATCCCTTGACCATAATTTTCAAGATCGACCAAAGAATTATTTTTCATAACCGCACCTTTCTTTAGCTTTCAGGTAACGCCGAATTAAAACGTTAGTTGAGCTATCGTGTTTAAGCGGGTCCTGAGCACCGCCTCCAAGTTCGGGTATGATACGCTGGGCAAGCACTTTGCCCAGTTCTACTCCCCACTGGTCAAAAGAATCAATCTGCCAGATAATGCCTTGAACAAAAACACTGTGTTCGTATAGTGCAACAATCTTGCCTAAAGCCTCGGGGGTCAACCGATCCAGAAGGATTGTACTGGAAGGACGATTCCCCTCAAAAGTCCGATGCGGGGCGAGCCCCGCCGGTGTACCCTCATCATGGACTTCCTTCTCAGATTTACCAAAAGCAAGCGCCTGGCTTTGAGCGAACACGTTGGCCAGAAGAAAATCATGATGGGACCCAAGAGAATGAATCGGCTGCATAAAAGCAATAAAATCGCAAGGGATCAATTTTGTGCCCTGATGGATCAATTGGTAAAAGGAATGTTGGCCATTAGTGCCTGGTTCTCCCCAATAAATCGGCCCGGTTTGATAGTCAACTTCATTTTCATCAACCGTGGCGTGCTTGCCATTACTCTCCATAGTCAATTGCTGCAGGTAAGCTGGAAAACGTTTCAAGTACTGCTCATAGGGAAGGACCGCGATGGTTTGAGCGTCAAAGAAATCATTGTACCAAATTCCAAGTAACCCCATGATGACCGGTAAATTATTTTCGAAAGGGACGTTGCGAAAATGCTCATCCATCTGGTGAAAACCGTCAAGCAGGTGTCGGAAATTTTCAGGGCCGATGGCGATCATCGTCGAAAGGCCAATGGCTGATCCCATGGAATAGCGCCCGCCAACCCAATCCCAAAACTCAAACATATTGGCGGTGTCGATACCGAATTTAGCCACTTCTTTGGCATTGGTTGAGACAGCGACAAAGTGCTTGGCCACGGCAGCGGGATCTTTCAAAGTCCCAAGCACCCAATCGCGGGCTGTTCTCGCATTGGTCATCGTCTCTAAGGTCGTAAAAGTTTTTGATGAGATGACAAACAATGTCTCCTCCGGTTCAAGATCACGGGTCGCTTCGACAAAATCCGTGCCATCGATGTTGGAAACAAAACGAAAGGTCATCTCGCGTTTACTGTAATGTTTTAATGCTTCATACGCCATCACCGGCCCCAGGTCAGATCCGCCGATGCCAATATTGATGACATTGCGGATCGGTTTACCAGTATGCCCCTTCCATTGCCCATTGCGGAGGCGATTGGAAAACTCTGACATCTTATCCAATACTGCATGGACTTCAGGGACAACGTCTTTGCCATCCACGACGATAGATTGGCCTTTGGGTGTACGCAGGGCCACATGCAAAACAGCCCTGTTTTCAGTAACATTGATCTTATCGCCCCGGAACATGGCATCTATGCGGCCCTGTAAGCCGGATTCTTTAGCTAATTGAAAAAGCAACTTCAGCGTTTCATCGGTGATACGGTGTTTTGAATAGTCATAATAGATGCCGATGGCCTGGGAGGTCATGCGCTCCCCGCGCCTTGGATCATCCTCAAATAGTTTGCGAAGATGCATGTCCTTAATTTTCAAGTGATGTTCTTGGAGGGCCAGCCATGCTGCTTTTGATGTGAGTTGTTCCGTAATCTGCGGTGTATCTGTATTCATATTCAAATCCTCTCGAATTGGGCCACCTTGTCTAAACGGCGTTGATGGCGCTTTAAGCCGCTAAAACGCGCCTCCAAAAATGTTTTGATAATCTCTAGGGCCAAGGACACACCCACGACCCGACCGCCTAAACATAAAACATTCATATTGTCATCTTCTACACCTTGACGGGCGGAGAAGGTATCATGACATATAGCCGCCCTAATGCCATGCAATTTATTTGCAGCAATACTGGCGCCTATGCCGCTGCCACAGATAAGAACACCGCGCTCACAACGCCCCTCCTGAATTCTTGTAGCTACAGGAAGGGTATAATCAGGATAATCATCCTCATCCACAAGAGTATACGCCCCACAATCCTCTAGCCTATGCCCCCATTTTGGGAGTTCCTTAATGACAATGGTCTTTAATTGAAATCCCCCATGATCGCATCCAATGGCAATATTCATCGGCAGACTACCCCCTTTTCGCACCAGGTTCCATCAAGGCTAGCGCTTGTTTACAAACATTCTCTACAGTAAATCCAAATTCTTTCATTACAACTGGCCCAGGAGCTGAAGCTCCAAAATGGTCTATGCTGATGATGCCCCCCTTATCTCCTACATACTTATGCCAACCTTGGGATATGCCTGCTTCCACCGAAAGCCTGCGTGTAACTAATGGTGATAGCACAGAATCGCGATACTCGCGCGTTTGGGCATCAAACAGTTCTAAGCAAGGCATAGAAACAATACGCGCTTGGATACCTTTCTCCAATAATTTATCACGGGTCGCGACAATGAGACCGACCTCTGAGCCGGTAGCCATTAAAATTAAGTCAGGTTTTCCGTTGGGCGCATCCGCCAAAATATAGGCCCCTTGCTTCAGTCCATCCGTCGAAGCAAATTTATTTCGGTCCAAGGTAGGCACATTCTGGCGGGTCAAAACCAACGCGGTTGGATGGTCTCTGGTTTCAATGATGATCTTCCAAGCTGCTGCAGTCTCGTTGGCGTCACAAGGGCGGATAACATTTAAATTAGGTATAGCGCGCAAAGCTGCCACATGCTCAACTGATTGATGCGTGGGACCGTCTTCCCCTAGCGCGATGCTGTCATGCGTAAAGATAAAAACCACTTGCAGTTTCATAAGTGCGGCCAGTCGGATAGAAGGCCTCATATAATCCGAAAACGTCAAGAACGTCGCACAAAAAGGGATCAATGCTCCATGGGCAGACAAGCCATTGCAAATAGCCCCCATGGCATGCTCGCGGATCCCAAAGGCAATGTTGCGCCCGGAATATCCCCAGCCGCCTTCCACAGCGCCTTGAATCTTGCCCAGATTTTTCTTAGGGTCCTCAAAACTTCCAGCTCCAATAAGGGTTGTAAAAGTCGAAGGATCAAGATCAGCGGAGCCGCCTATAATTGACGGCAATTCCCCAGCAATGGCATTTAAAACCTTTCCGTCAGCAACCCTGGTTGAAATACCTTTGGCATCAGCTGGAAAAATAGGAATATTTTTATCCCAATTATCAAGAAGTTCATTACCCATGAGCTCATATAATTCTTGTGCCAGTTGTGGGTACTCTTTTTCATAAGCATCAAAAGCCGCTTCCCACTCAGCCTCAGCGATTTTACCTGTCTCAACTGCCTGACGAAAATGCTTGAGGGCTTCCTGTGGGATATAAAAAGGAGGCTCTTGTGGCCAGCTTAAATTCTCTTTAGTTAATTTGACCTCTTCTTCTCCTAAAGGCGAGCCGTGCGCTTCAAAGGTATCCTGCTTATGAGGTGAACCAAAGCCGATATGTGTCTTGATTAAAATCAATGAAGGCCTGGTGCTCTCTTCCTTGGCCTGATGGATAGCTTGGGTGACGGCGTCCAAATCATTACCGTCCTCGACCGATTGCACATGCCAACCATATGCCTCAAAACGTCCGGCGCAATTTTCGCTAAAGGTAAGGCTGGTTTCCGCTGAAAGGGTAATATGGTTATTATCGTAAAGATAAATAAGCTTACCTAACCCCAAGTGTCCTGCCAAGGAGGCGGCCTCCGAGGTAATGCCCTCCATCAAATCACCATCGCTGACGATCCCATAAGTATAATGATCGATGACTTTAAAATCAGGACGGTTATAACGCTCACTCAAATAGGCTTCAGCAATGGCCATGCCAACACCATTAGCAAAACCCTGGCCCAAGGGGCCTGTCGTGACCTCAACCCCAGGCGTCACCCCTCTTTCAGGGTGTCCAGGAGTCGAACTTGCCCATTGCCGGAAATTTTTGATTTGTTCTAAAGGAAGATCATACCCCGTCAAATGCAGTAAGCTGTAAAGCAGCATTGATCCGTGGCCTGCGGACAATACAAAACGGTCGCGGTCAAACCAATTAGGATTTGAAGGATTATGTTTTAAGAATTGTGTCCATAATACATACGCCATAGGTGCTGCCCCCAGGGGCAAGCCTGGATGCCCGCTGTTGGCTTTTTGGACAGCATCAATGGACAATGTCCGTATGGTGTTAATACAAAGTTCGTCCACAGAAAGATCGGCCGAATTTTTCATCTAACGTCTCCTCAATAAATTAAAAAGATGTCTGGTGATTTCCTCAAAATAACGCGGATCACCTTGTGTACGGGAAGTCTGCAATCCACCTTGGAGAGAAGCTAAAATGATTTGAGCCTGCTCATCAAGGGTGCCCATTTTTACGATATCACCGCTTACCCTGCCTTCATGCAGAGTTGCCTTAAGCCATTTAATTTGGGAGACCGTAAGCCTTCTTACCGCCTTTTGAAGTTTACCCGGCAGGATTGGCCAAACAATAGAAAACGCTCCACAAGGACAAATGCGGCTTCCCTTACCAGATATAAAGTGAAAAAAATTAAAATAGGCCTCAATTTTCTTTAAAGGCGGAAATTTTTTTTCTTGAAGTTCCTGACACCAGCCATTAAACCATACGCCTGTGGATTCAAGGATATCTACCCCTAAATCGACTTTGTTCGGAAAATAGTAATGTATACTGGCTTTGCGGATCTTGAGCTTGTCCGCAAGGTCCTGGTAGGTAAGTGCGTGAAAGCCCTTAGTTTGGGCTATTACGGTGGCCGCCTTGATAATCTCAGCCTTTGTATTTCTTTTATATGTGAGTTTCGGGCGTGCCATTAGGTTAAAGATTGTCAAAAACCATATAGATGGCGGCTGTTTTGCCTTCGATGGCGACGATGAAATCGGTTCCGGAATACTCGGGCGGCTTGCCTGGTGTGCCGGACACCCAACGGACCCACCCCGCATCGCCAATCTCATCGGGTGCTAGGAAAATAATCTACTATCTTATAGGTAGATTTACAAGATAATTTTTACAGGAGGCAACCAAAAAAATAATCATATAAAGTAGCAATAAACATTTTTCTATAAGTGTAGGGAAAGAAAAATGAAGAAAAGGTTAAGATTAAATTAGAAAATGTCTTCTATAAACTTCTGTGGGCGAAATCCTTACACGACTCCCTTCTCGAACGATGGGCATTTTATTGAAAACGGATTAAGCCTGGTATTGTTCATCACTTACCTTTTCCATCCAATCAACCGCTTTGCCATCAAGCTGTTCCTGAATAGCGATGTGCGTCATGGCCGTGTTTGGTGCTGCGCCATGCCAATGCTTTTCACCCGGTGCGAAGCAGATCACATCACCTGGCCGGATTTCTTCAATTGGCCCTCCCAAACGCTGCGCACGTCCTAAACCACCGGTTACGATCAACGTCTGACCTAACGGATGCGTATGCCATGCCGTTCGAGCACCAGGCTCAAAAGTAACGCTGTTTCCAGCCGCACGCGCAGGATCTTTGACTTGAAATAGAGGGTCAATACGTACCACGCCTGTGAAATAATCCCCAGGACCTTTAGCAGAAGGTTGTGAACCACTTCGTTTAATTTCCATTCATTGTATCCTTTCCTTTGTGGAGCAAAGCCTGTTAATCATATTAATTGCTGCCAGAAACACTTCTACTCTCTGCGCTTGCAGAAGTACTTGAAATGGACCCACCAGATTTAGTACTTGTATTACCATTCATGCTCGTGGTCACATCAGTATTTGTGTCTGCATTCACGTTCATACTAGATTTAGTGCCCATGGCAGTATCAGAGTCCCTATTTTCATTTCCAGAAGAATCGGATTGTGCGAAACAAAGGCCTATAACACTTATTCCAAAAAACAAAAAAACCATAATTTTTATTCTCATAAACTCTCCTTTTTTAAAATCCATTTAAATTTAACACCATTTAATTTAAAACATAACAAAATCGAGATGAAGAAAAGGTTAAAATAGAATGAATATTATGCTCTTTAAAGAATTAATTTATGTTTTTATTTTAGGGAAGAATCAAAAATGAATCAATTATACGTGGGTATCACTTAGTTTATAAAACTGGGGTCGCTGGCGGGACGTTATCCAAACCTGTTTGATGATGGACTTTTTGCCTTTAAATCGATCTTTTTCATCGGCTTCCCGAAACATTGTGAAGACGCAGGCGTCAAATTAAGACAAAATGAATAAAAAATTAACCTTTTAAGGAAAGACCTACGACCAAAGGCAAGTGATCAGAAGCCAGTTTATCGAGGCTGGTACGGGGAACAAAAATGGAGTTGACCATCCAATGAAAATTAATAAAAATGTGGTCGATCCTGGTCAATGGATAACGTCCAGACCATGTGTGGTAAGGCCGGTGCCCTGCCAGGCTGGCTTGGCTATCTTTAAGGCTTTTACAAACTTCCTTATAAACAAGTGATCCCGGTATGGCATTAAAATCACCGCATAAAATAAGAGGGTCATTCTGGTCTTGCAGACCGATCCATTTTTTGCTCAATAACTCCCTCATTTGTCCCATTCTTTCCCTCGGCCATATACTTAAATGAGTATTGATAATGTGGATTTTGGCGCCTTGAAATTCCAAAGAAACCCATAAAGCCCCTCTGGGTTCATAGATTCTTCTTTTGTCCTGGTTAGGCAATATCCCCACCTTGATCATCTCTAGGGGATAACAGCTGAGAATTGCATTCCCAGAACTGCCTTCCTGATGAAAGAAAACAGGATGAAAATGGTATTTCATCCCTAAATATCCTGCAATCCTATTAGCTTGATTGATGCCTTGTGAGCGTACTCGGCCGGAATCCAGTTCCTGTAAAGCAATCACATCCGGTTGGTGACGTGCAATAACACGTGCTATGCGTTCTGCAGAAATAGTCCCATCCATACCCATACATCCGTGAACATTATAGCTCATGATTTTTAATATTTTTGATGCGGATATCTTTCTTGAGAAGACTGATGAAATCTTAACTGTTTCTTGATTTAAATACCTTTGGACTGCTTTACGCAAATCCATCGGCCGCAAGTAAGATTTGCCATTTAACTTTAGAGGCGCGTCAAGAGGCAGCAAGGCAAAAGCTTGAGTTTCCTCCACACTCATGGCAGCATGAGCTCCATATTCAAGGGGAAAACTGATCGCAGATTGTCCTTTGCTCCAGCCTGCAATGATGAATTCTCCTGCGTCAGGATGCCAGCACATACGCACAATATCTTCTTTAATGTCCTCCAAAAACGGGTGATCTTCTCCAAACACCTCTGCGGCCTGCCCGGGCAATACAAAAGACCCTTGCGGCGTATACGCCATTACCTGCTGCCTCTGATGACGCGTGAGTACCAGTGGAATTTTTAATTCAAGCACAAGTTTGCGGGCAAAGAACTCAAGTCCAGAGGCTTCCAATTTCTTTTTTACATAAATTTGCCCCAATGGCCCCATGGCTGTCACAACAGCTTCTTGTCCACCAAAATCTTCAGGTAAAAGATCATCGGGTTTAGGGACCTGCTCTTTTTTCATTCTTAAAAGTTTGGCATGGGACTTGCTTCGGCCGGTCAAACGAAGATAATTTGGTAAAATCGTTGAGCCAAAAAGCTTTTGTACGGCTTCTTCAATGGAGTGTCCCTCCTGAACTGAATAAGGAGTTGTCCTGGCTTGTCCATGATCCGCATAAATCCATAGATCGTATTGGCGATAGGGAGATTCTTTAATAACATTGTCAATACGTTTAATGGCGTCATCTATACCCTGTAAAGACCAGTGGGCAAACAAAGAGGATGGCCCCCTGCAATGGGCCTGCTCATCGTAACCTAAAAAGTTCAAGTGAATGATCGGTAGCCCGCGTATGATATCCATGCAAACGCCAGCAACCATCAATTCACGCAAGAACACACAGACTAAAACACGCAGCCACACAAAACGCAGCTCTTCAAAAAACAATCGGCCTTTAAGGGTACCGCGAATGCATTCGAAGAAAGCGATCATAAATTCAATGGCCAATAAAAAAGCGGTACGAATAAAGATATCAGCATACAAAACCACTAAAAAGGGGAATTTAAAAGGATTGACCGCATGAAGAACGCCCGACCAGCCTAATTGGGCCCAGCAAAAATGAGCCTCCTTGGCCCCACCGGTAAAAATATTGCTATAGGCGCTCCCACCGGCTAATAAACTTTCTCTTTTTTTACTTATAATCGGTTCAAATGTTTCTACATATGGGCCATCAAACATCTTAATAATTTGCCTTGTCTGACGGTCTATAAAACTAAAGGATGGTACACATCCTTTGACACCATAAAACAATTCTCCTTGTACAGCAGGTGTATTGGAAGGAAGGCCGGAATAAAAAGGGTGTAAAATATACTTCTCCCTTTCCAACAATTTAGCCATAAAAGGAAGCCGTCCTTTTTTTAAAGCCCTGTTAAATTGTGTCAAAGAAAAACCATCGATCTGGACCATCACCAGGCCAGGGGCTTGGGAAGGCTCATTAAATTGGGAAAGCTTCAATAAACGAATGGCCCAGTAACTGCGACTGACTTTTTGTCTAATATATCTTAAAGATCGTCCTACCTGGCTAATCATGTTTATTAACCTGCGAATTCTTAAGCATATTTTGGGCGTTGAACACACGTAACCATTTTTCTTCTGTAAATACAAAAGTAAAAGCCCCCATCGCTATTAATAAATATACAGCTGCAGATAAGAATCCCAGCCACATCTTTATTCCCATACTGCAAGGAACATAGAAAAAAATAGTGAAACTAAAAAGAATGATGCTGCTTAACAAAAAGACAAGACAGACGCCTATACCTAAAAAACTTAAAAATAGCCAACGACAGATCTTGATGGTCCTTAAATAAAACAGCTTCATTCTCAACTGGGCTATGTTCTTGTATCCTTGCTGTTTAAATGCAAACTTTTGCATTATCCTGGGAATCAAAGCAAGCAATATGGACAATATATTTTTTCTCATAGCAGCTTTCTTCCATAGCATTACTTTTTCATAAGAGATCCTTCCCTAAGGCAGAATGATACGCCTTAGGGAAGGGATTTCTTAATCTTTCGATTTGCCAATGAGTAAGCCCAACAAAAGGCAGCTGACCCCGACACCCGCTACAACCGGCCAAGGATTTTCATGTGCCTTTTTGTCGATATCAGCAGCCATTTTTGTTATCTGTTCACGGCCTTCTTTTAGCCGTTTCTCAGCTTCATACAGAGTATTTCTTAATTTAGACTCCCCTTCATCAATGGTTGAGGGGATCTTTTCTTGTTCTGTTATCATATTTTGCTCCTTTCAATGGGTTTGATAAGATTGATTTTTTAGGTCCATTTCAATACGCGTACGCGGTAAAACCTCCGGATATTGGGTCTGTAGAAAGAAAAGTAGTTTTTCCCTGATTTCGCAGCGCAGATCCCATAAGGTCGATGAATCCATGGCATCGACCAACACCCTTAGTTCCAATGTTTTTTCTTTCATATCCGTCACTTGTAAACTATTGACCTTCTTGCCCCATGACGAACTTTCTTGAAGGATCTTATCTAACTGGACCCTGAGCTTTTCCAAAGAAACCTCATAATCCACATATAAAAATACCGTTCCTAACATATCCGTTGAATTCCTTGTCCAATTCTGGAAAGGCTTTTCGATAAAATAAGAAATGGGAAGGACCATGCGCCGCAAATCCCAAAGGCGTACGACGATATAGGTTAAGGTGATCTCTTCTATGGAGCCGCATTCATTCTCGACAACGACCACATCTTCCAAACGTATCGGCTGAGATACGGCGATTTGAATGCCGGCAATCACATTCCCCAGTGTTTTTTGAGCTGCAAAACCGATAATAATGGTCATGATCCCTGCCGAAGCGAAAATACTTGTGCCTAATTCTTTGATCTGAGAGAACGTCATGATCATCAAGGCCATCGTCAATACCCATATCAACAGATTCACGATATGCTCAATGATACGGATTTGAGTATAGATCTGCCGGCCGCCAAAATTGGCCGTTGTCATCTGGTATTTATGCAGAATGGCTTCCCTCACAATCTCAACAACTCTGGTCAAAAGCCAACCGATACTAAGCATGACCCAAAGCTGGACCAAATGGGCAAGATTGGACTGCAAAGGTTCGGACAAATGCAATAAAGGCAGTATCAGAGAAACTGTCAAAGCCGGAATGAGCACACGTAGCGGTCCTATGACTGGAGAGAAATTAAAATAAAAAGTCTTAAAAGGGATCTGCTTATACCATTTTTTAACAAAAAAACCTGCCATCCACTGGAATAGGATCCCCGCGATTAAAGCACCAACGATCAATTTAAATGAAAAATCCGGCATGCTCATAAGCATCTCTTCTTTTGTGTATCTTTTGCTTGGGTTGCTTGATAGATAGCATCAAGATGGTTATACACTTTTTGAGATCGATAAACCAATACACACAATGCTAAAAACGCACCCCCGACAAAGAATGGGAACACTTGAATTAGAAGACCCTTGCCCAATACGATCAAACCAACATTAAAAACAATTAAAACTAAACGAAGCTCAGAAACCCCGAAGTAATTACAGCTTATTTTAAAATTATTGGTGACTGAGAAATCCAAAAACACATGTACCATGAACCCTACGCAAAAGGCCAAGCATAAAAGAGATAAGAATAAATAAGATTGAGGAAGCATGAAGGAGTAGCCCACAATAATAGAAGACAAAAAAACATAGTCCAAAAAATGATCCATATAAAATCCCCATTTAACAAGTCCTGTGTTACGTGCGCGTCCTACAGCACCATCCAGCATATCGGTCATATACTGTAAGACGATGCAAGTGTTCAATAACCATAACCAATGAACATTAGCTTGGGCTAAATAACCTGCCATAATAATGATGCCAGACCAAAGAATAGTCATTAAAGTCAGATGAGTCGTACCTATGTACGCTGGGACATGAGGTACTGCTGCATCAAGAAACTTTTGTTCGTAGGGAACAAGAAAATGAACCAGGTTTTTCTTGTCCCCGGTAAATTCTTTTTTAGGAGGTGTAGTTGTCGTGTTCATAGTTGAATAATAACAAAAACTAACTACCCGCGTTTTTTACGCACAAGCTGCCAGCCTATACGTGCCTCACAACGAAGCGGGTCAGGCCCACAAAAACTACTGCACCGACCAACGCCAGCAGAAACGCACCAACCGAAGTGCTGGTATATACCCCCAATACTCCGGCCATCCATCCGCCAAACATAGATCCAATAATCCCGATCACAATGTCTCCAATGATCCCAAACCCGCGACCTCTGGTGATAAGCCCTGCTAACCACCCAATCACCCCACCAATAAAGAGAACACACGCCCAATATCCTAAAGTATTGTTTTCCATGATTCTGCCCTCCCTTTCAACAGTTTAGCTTCTCAAAAAGATTCTCCTGAATATTATGATGAATTAGTTTGTGTGCTGGCATTAGTCTCCATGTACCCGAACATCAATACCCGAATCATGGTCATGTTCATGCTCATGATGCTCTGAAGAGTCATGATCTCGCCTATGATCACGTTCTACAAAAAAACAGCCTGCCAGTTGGGCAACAAAAACGAATCCGACCAATATCTGTAAGGTTTTTTTCCATCTTATACACCTAACGCCATTCATGTCGTCCTCCTATTTAGTTTTTTACCGGGCTGTTCGTATCAAACGAAAAGACCAAAAGCTTAAACATCCCGTAATAATAAGACCTGCCCAAGAAATGGGCAGGGGGACTGCATATGGCCCTAATACCAAAGGCCATTGGTTAATCAGTCTTAGCAAATGCGCTATAGCAACCAGTCCAAATATACTTCCAGAAATTACATGATATGGTTTCATAAGGCCTCCTTTACATTTGTCCGAAAACTACTTTGCGGTATCATGATATAAAAATAAACATGAAGGCTTCATGAAAATAAAGTTATTTATTTGCAGTAAGGGGTTCTAATCTCTCGTCAAGGGCAAAAACAAAACCCCTGCAACTTATTAAGTCACAGGGGTTTATGTTATTGACCAATATGGGGTCGCTGGCGGGAGAGGGTTAGAACCTGTTTAATGGTCTAATTACCCTTTCTTCCGTTAAAGGAATTACAGAAGACATCCAAAGACCCTTATCCTTTGAACCAGGAATAGTTAAAGTATCTGTAATATGCAAAGAATTAAAATATGGTTTAAAAAATAGTTGTGGTGGCCCCATTCGACCTGAATAACATAAGGCTGCCCCATCCTGCCGAGGCATCCACATAATTTGACCAACAAACACCCTATTTTTTGTTGAATAAAGATTACATTTCTCCAAGGAAGGTAATAAATTCTTATCCTGATGACTTTCTTCTACTGGCCTTAACTCTCTGCTGAGGTCATATGGTATACCCAATAACTCCCTTATCTAAGACCACAACAATATCTGTCCATTCGTCGGAGGAATATTTCTTATTTATATCCCGAAGATTCTCTGCTAAAGTTTCTAAAGATGTTTTAGAATCATAAGCAAAGACTACTCCTAAAGTCTTTGTTGTTATCAGTGTGCTAAATGTAACAGGCTGGTCGGTGTTGGTAATTGGAGTTTTTACCAATTTCTTCACTGAAGCAATTTTTTTTG
>Ga0207096_1103_pt1 | contig 15834 bp, 17 predicted proteins | sample Alteio_BWMinHeat_86_FD_153547 | JGI IMG/M metagenome (GOLD analysis project Ga0207096, IMG submission 153547) | Enriched cells from forest soil in Barre Woods Harvard Forest LTER site, Petersham, Massachusetts, United States -... | ecosystem: Environmental > Terrestrial > Soil > Temperate forest >...
CTGACCGTGATGGCGGGGGCGATTATCCCGATCGTGACGTTTGCGATCGTGATGGCGGCGAGCGCGGATGTTCGAGAATGGATTTTGCATTCGCCGGAATACAAGCGCGATCGCGACCAGGCGGTTAGCGATCTCACGGGCGCGAGGGTCGAGTTGAAGCGCGTTACCGCCGATTTGAAGAATCAAAAGAATGTGCTTGACCAGATCAATCACACGATGGCTGGATTGAAGTTGCGCGAGGCGAGCCTGGTGAAAGAGGTTTCGGCTAAGACGAGCCAGGCGAAGAAAGCGGAGGGGCAATATCTAACCGCATCGGGCCAATACCGGAAGGCGCTCACGCAATACAAGCAGGTGAATGGCGAGTTGGTTCTGGTGCGCAAGGATTATAAGCAGGTTAAGACCGGCTATACGATCTTGCATAACCAGTATTCATCATTGCAAAGCACGCTGCGCAATCTTCAGACAAGCTACACGAATCTCAGCAAGTTGCGAGATGAAGCGGATCGCGAGGTTACCGCCGATCGCCAAAAGCTCGACGCGCTGCGAACGCAGTTGCAAACCGAGCAAACCCAGCTCGATCAAACGCGGAAGGATTATCAAGCGGTGCAGCAAGACCTGGAAAAGGCGAAAGACGAGCTTCAGAAGACCCAAGCCGCGTTAGCGAACGTCAGCAAGGTGCTCGGATATTCCGCTTACATGAACGATCTAAGCCGGTACAACCCGCTGATCTATGACCGCGGCGATGAGGTGACACGCATGGTGTTACCACCCGGCCTCACCGAAGAGCAAGCCAAAGCCGCCGTTCAAGCGTTGCTGCAGAAAGCGAATGCAGCGGTGTTGGAAAAGAAGGCGAGCGAGAACGGCGCGCATCAAGCAGCGGGGCTCGTGAGCTATACCCAAGAACTCACCGCGCAAAAACAATTCGATGCAGTGGTGAAATCTCTTGCCGGCGCGCACGAACCTTCGGCGGTGGTGGCAAGCGCGTTTTACAACACATTCGAAGGCGAGTTCGTGCCGGTGGTGATCAACGTTTATAACAATCCTTTGGTTTATCATCGCAATCAACCGATCGCGGAGACACTAGTGCAAGGTGCGCTATCGGATGCGCAGATATTCCAAGAGATTTCCGATTTTGTTCGAAGCAAAGTTCAATCTCGGGCGCGAGAGGCGAAGATGATTCCGGTGGCGGGGAAAGAGGATTCCTTCGGTCAAGTTGGCGCGGGCGATATTTTGAAACTGGTGAATCAGATTCGCACGGTTGGGCGGCCGGTGCGGCTGATTGCCTATGTTAGCCAAGACACTCACGCGGCGGACCCGCTGGATCTGAAGTTTCAGTTACGCTTGTAGGCTAGAGGCGAGAGGTGGGGTTCAAGGATGATGAAAAGCGTGCTCGCAATCGATCCGGGCAGTTCCAAATGCGGGATGGCATTGGCGCGCCGCTCGGCTTCCGGTGAATTAGAACTCTTGTGGCGCTCGATTACGCCACGCGCAGCCGTGTTGACCCGTATCAATGAAGCATTGGCGATCGAGCGGTTCGATATGGTGGTGATTGGGGCGGGGACTTCTTCTCGGCCGTTAGTCGAAGAAATTCGCGAGGCGTGCCCAGGTTTGGGCCTGCTGGTGATTGATGAGAAAGACACTTCGCTGCAAGCGCGAGAACGATATTGGGAACACACGCCGCGATCGGGGTGGCGGCGGTTGCTCCCCGCTTCGCTGCAGGTGCCGCCAGAGCCGGTGGATGATTTCGTAGCGTTGATTCTTGCCGAGCGCGTGCTGTTGAGTTAAACGGCAACCGCTGCCGCAGGCGATTGGGGGTTGACCAGTGAGGGAAAATGCTTTTCCTTCAGGAAACCATGCTTCAGCGATAGCTCCTGAAACAATTTCAATCCTTTCATGTGCTCATCGGTGAGATCGTAGTTCATGATCTCGGTGAGATACTTCTTGCATGAATCGCCTGGCCAATGGACTTCGCGCTGAGCTTCGTCGGCCACGAGCTTGAGGTGCTCCTGCCCCCACTCCTTCGCGTTGAGCAGAAGTTGGGCGAGCTCTTCGGGCATATCTTTTTTGCCGATCCACGCGGCCCACACGAACGGCAGATTGCTCAGTTTGCGCCATTCGATTCCGCAATCCAAAACGTACAGCCCGTCGGGATCGGCGGTCATGCCGTTGTCGCCGATGAGCACGCACGCGTCGCGTTGTTTGAGCATCGCATTTTGATTGGGGCCGATGAGGGTGGCTTCGGCTCTCACGCCATAGTTCTCGATGAGAATGATTTGGGCGAGTTGGATGCTAGTGAGCGAGCTGTTGTCGAGCGCGATGGTTTTGATTTCTTCGATCGGCACTTTCGAGAAGATGCGCACGCTCTGCGCTTCGCCCCTTGTGCTGATCGAGCAACCGGCGGCAATAGTGCGGCCCTTGGTTTTCAGGGCGTCGAAGCTGGAGACAAGAACCGCCTGGGCGCTGCCCGAATCAAGCATGGCGGGAAGTTTGCTCGGTACCTGGTAGAGCACCTTTACGGGTGAGAGTTCCTTTAAGTGCTCGAACTGGCTGACGAGTGGCTTCGCGTTCACATACGGCACGCAACCCACTACGTATTGCATTGCCACCAGTTTACTTGGGCGGGGGAGTGTTCGAGTGTTGAACTATTGGAGTGTTTGGCGCAAACCCGCAATTCTAGCCACATCTGGACGTTTCTGGACAGAAATGCACAGAATTTCGAACTGTGAGTGTTTAGTTCTACCGTGGCGAGCACCAAGGGCCGCGGCAGAATGTGGCGGAATGTTGCGGAATTAGAGAATCTGAGGGCGCCACATTGCCACATTCGAGGACGACAGTAGCGGATTGGGTTCGGTTTTTGAATTTTCTTTTTGGCGGAGCCGCCTGCCCTCGCGTAGGAAGGCGGAGGCGGCTCAGATGCGCTTCAGTCTGCTCAGGACGGGTGGCGGCAATTGATGAGCCGCGGGTTTGACGATATGGAGTTGGCAAGGAGCTTTGAGCGCAGGGGCACCCAATGGGTTTACGGGGACGTTTGGCTATAGCGCATTTTGTTTTGCGCGGATTTGCCGGCTCCCCAATTTATATATACACCGCAGCGGGGCGTTTCTCTACAAACGATTCTCGAGGTTTATTCGTTGAAGCTAGCCGGCTTTCAATTAAGTTTACGATTGAGGAGGGCCTAACTCACAGAAATCTTACGATTCAGCTTTGAAAATCGGTGAGATCGAGATGGAAGATTTGGAAGTCGGTATATTTTTCCCCGTCCCAGAAATCATCCCACGTTTTGCAGATTTGGTTCCAGTGCTCTTTGGGGTCGAGCTGGTTTAGTTGGGGATGGGCTTCGCGCACGAGATAGAAGTCTCGGTCGTCTTCTTCGAGAATGCGCTGGGCGAAGCAGTGCCACATCTGTTGTTGGTTGGGGTGAAGGGAGACGTCGACGAGGCCGATGCCGCGGTGGACGATGAGGGCGAGGACTTGCATTACGGTTTGAAGAGTTCTTCGGGCTTGACGCCGAGGCCCTTGGCGAGGGTGAGGAGGGCGAGATAGGTTGGGTTGCGGCGCCCGCCTTCGATGCCGGCCACGTAGGTGACGTGCAGGTCGGCGCGGTCGGCGACTTGTTCTTGGGTTAGCTTCTTTTCGTGCCTGATGGTTTTCACCCGCTGGGCGAGATTCCTAAGTGGTTGCCGCTGCATCGCAGCGAGTTTAGGAGCCGATTAGCAGGAATATACCATAGACTATGAGTCAATACCCGACAATGTGGAGGCTCCAGACGTTGGTGTAGTTGCCCGGTTGGAACATGGGCTTCATGCGGCTGCAGACTTTGGGGAAGGTGGCGGTCGTGCCCCTTTTCGTGGTGTACCAAATCGGCACGACGAGAATGAGATGGTGGGCTTTTGGATGCACATGGCATTTCCAGAAGTCGATCATGTCCATGTTGTTATCGAGAGTTTTGCCGCGCTCGACTTCGACGAGGATGCCGTCGTTTTCCGAGAGGAGTTGGAAATCGGCACGAAAACCGGCGAGACCCACCTTATCGGAGATTTCGTTTTTGAAGCCTTTGGCGTTGAGGGTTGGAGTTATGAGTTCTTGGATTTTCTTGCTGCTGGCGCCGTGGCCGGTGGCTTCGGTGTAGGCGCTGGTGCCGTAAGCCGTTTGGAGCTCTTTGCAGATGAGGCTAGCGGCTTGCTTTGCTTTGCTGGCGAGTTGGGATTGGTCGGCTTTAGGCGTTTGGAAGCTTAGGTGTGGCAAGCATCCACGATCGCATTTGGTTCGCGGGTTAGGGTAGGAGCCTTGCCCACAGGTCGGGCAGGTGAATGCTTGAGCACGCACATGCGGGTTTTATTCTCGCGGACGAAGCGACCGCCATAGACTATGAGTACACAATCGTCTAAAACGGGGCTGCCCGGCCGCCCGGCAGCCCCGCTGTCTACGTTTAGCTCAGTGATTGAATTTCGGTTTCGTCTTGCCCGACCGCGCAACGCAAGGTTTCGCGAAGCCACCCCAGCATTCTTGCCTGTCGCGGGACTTCGAAGAAGAGATGACTGCAGTTGAATCTCGAGGTTCTTCTGACGTAAGCAGGTGCTCGGCCAAGCACCGCGGCGAGTGGGCTCGTGCTACGATTGCTTAGTGGCGTCCGACTGGCGCGAGTATCAGGAGGAAGTGGCGGATTTTTTTCGCTCCTTAAGCATGAGTGCGGAAACAAACGCATCTCTCGAGGGCGTCCGTACAAAGCACGAGATCGACGTCGTCGTGACGTCCATGCACGCCGGTTGTCCTCTACTGTGGGTAGTCGAGTGCAAGTATTGGCAAACGAGAGTCTCAAAAGTGCATGTGCTCGCTCTTCGAGAGATTGTTTCTGACCTTGGAGCTGACCGCGGTGTGTTGCTGTGCGAGTCTGGATTCCAAAGTGGGGCTTTAGAAGCCGCTAGGCTGACTAACGTTCGTGTCACTTCTCTGGCGGATCTCGAATCAGCCACCCGCGCTGACGTTGCGAGAATGCGATTGACGGACCTCCTCGATAAGGCAGTTACATGTAAGCAGCGGTACTGGGATATACCGAAGAGTCGACGGATCGAATGTGGCCTGCGCGGCGACGTCGGACAGCTCGGTTACTCCGGACACCAGGTATTGCTCTATGTCGAAGAAGTACTCTTGTCGACGTTGAGCGGACGCTATCCAATCGTTGTTGAGAGTTCGGCCGCTCTCATTTTGAATGCGGTGATGGGTTGGGGTCTTCCACAGACTTTCCAGACACCCATGAACGCGCTAGAAACCGTGGAACCCTTGGTCGAGGACTTGGATTCAAGGCTAAGAGCTTACGAGGAAACTTGCTAATTTTGCTCCCGCAATGCGCATGTGCCAGGATTTTCCGCTGTAGGAGGGAGTGATCCTAAAGTGAGTAAAGGCTTTCTTTGGTCCGGCTGCGTATCGCTTGGTAGTTAAGCTTCGTCAGTGGAGGACCATTCATAGCGGCGCTTTAGCGAGTTAAAGTAGTTGCGCCGGACGCGACCGTAATGCTGCAGTTGCCCAACGACGATACCGGGCGAGGTGCCAATTTGCTTCGCAAAACGCATGATCGCGCGCAAATCGTTTGGAAGCCGCAAGAGTTCATTTTTATATAGGTTTGGGATGAGGACGCTCTCTGCAAATTCGTTTGCTTCTCGTTCTGGTTTCGAATCATCGACGTCGACGCCCTCTATAAACGTTGCGTTCTTCCCATGTAGGAGAAGGTGCCCCACCTCGTGGAAGAACGTGAACCAAAACTGATCGTCTGATAAGAATCGAAAGCTGAGTAAGAGAAGCGCCTTAGTGTCTGACAGAAACTTCGTGGCTCCGCTCGCGCGGCAGCCGCTCGGTGCCCTAAGTGCAATGACTGCGACTCCGCAGGCTGAAGATATCTCGCCAAGTCGGTGGAGAAATTTCTGCGGGTCGCGTTGCAGTGTGAGGCGCCGCATCTCTTCTAAAGAGGCGCGAAAGCGCTCGGGATTCCATGGTTTACTTTCGACCTTTTCAGCTTCTCGTTCTCCTTGCCGTAGCCATACAGCCACGGCTGCTGGGCTCGATTCGAATGTCGGCGAGGTTCGAAAAGCCGCCAGTTCTGCATAGCGTCCATAAATATGTTCCCACGCAGAAACAGAGGGAACATCGAAGAAGCTAAGCAATGCTTCAAGCTCCTCGTATGCGCGCGGCGCTGGTTTGAGCCAGCCATACCTAATCATGTCGCCGATCGGCAATTGCTTCAACCAGCCCTTGACCGACGCATCGTCCGGTTCAGAGTCTCCACGGTACTGGGAGTCCCTCGTGACCCAAAACGCCGGCGTGCCGCCAAGTACGCCGGAAAGTGCTCGCGACAGCCTTATGGTGATTGTCGCTCTACCTTGTAGCAAATCGTTTACGACCTGCACTGGCTGGTTAATTCTTGACGCAAACTCGGTCACTGACAGTTTCTTTTCGTGAAGTATGTCGGCGATCGTATCGCCTGGCGGTGATGCCCAGTTTGGTCGAAAGTCGTCATTCATCTGAAATGCCCGTTATTTGAGTGATCTTGATTCGGTAGACGTTGGGCCAATCGATGTGACCACTTTCATCTCTAGGATTGTCAACGTGATTTGCCACAAACTTGATACGGATTGTATTCACTACCTCTATGACCATGCATTCACCATTGCTGTCACGAATAGCTTGCGGAGCCCCGGCCACGAGATCAGCCGGAGAAGCGGCTGCGCGTAGGTCGGCAAGCCTACTTCTTAGGGTCTTTGCCGCAGATTGCCCGGCTTTGGACGCAGCTACCTCCGCCCTCTCGCATATATCTCGAAGATCGCGCGAGCTGAATGCTATTACCAACGTTCAATCATAGCGCAGTGCGTCTGGCGACGGGAATCGCCAGAGTACTGCGAGCGTGACCGTATTGCAGGCATTGCCTCGCTATTGACTCCGTGCTAGCTCGAAGCTTTCACCCTTTAGCTCTGAAGCCGAATGCTAGTGTACGGTCGGCTCGGGTACGAAAGGATTACCTGGCGGTAATATGCCATCATGCCAGTTTGTATCGCTGAACAAACCTTGGATGATGGCATGCGGGCGGTGTTCAAGGAGATTCTGGAACGAGGCGTCTCAGTTAATGCGACGAGGGGCGGTAACCTCGAAGTTTCCGGCGTGGTTCTCGAAATATCAGACCCTCGCGCTCGGCTCAGTGCAACCGAGACAAGAGGGAAACCTTTCAGCTGCTTGGGCGAGTTGTGCTGGTATCTGGCAGGATCTAATAGCTCTTCGTTCATCGCTTATTACATTGGGCGAAGACACTACAAAAGCGTTCGTGGTGTCGTTCCGGACGCCTACGGGCCTCGGCTCTTCAACTGGAACGGCCTTAACCAGATTGCTAATGTTTCAAAGCTTCTGGGGTCCAAGCTGCAGTCGCGCCGCGCTGTAATTCAGCTCTTTGACCCTCATGATCTGCTTTCTGCAAACGCCGATGTGCCCTGCACTTGCACAATCCAGTTTCTTTGCCGTGCAGGCCGCTTAAACATGATCGTTCAAATGCGGTCTAACGATGCCTACATTGGACTTCCGCACGACATCTTTTGCTTTACGATGCTGCAAGAGATGCTTGCAAATTATCTCGCGGTCGCGCTCGGATCCTACACACACATTGCGAATAGTTTGCACCTTTATGATAAGGACATTGAAAAGGCAAAACAATTCTTGGGCGAAGGGTGGCAATCTACCGAGGGAATGCCTCCCATGCCGGCTGGCGACCCGTGGCCATCCGTCAGGCAGGTGTTGTCTGCTGAGGAGCAAATTCGGACCGGAGCCCCGCTCGATGAATCCTGCTTTAACGTCCTAGATTCATACTGGCTTGATCTTATTCGATTGCTACGGGTGTTCAAATGCAGGAAAAGCAAAGACCGGGCTGGAATTGTGAAATTGCGGCGGGAGATGTCGTCCAGGGCGTACTTCCCTTTTGTAGACAAAGCCATCGCCTCGGTGACGTAGTAACCGGACATCATGATGGCGAAGGCTCTCACTATTCGGAAGGGCGCGCGAGTTATCGCTTCCATGGGGTCATTGCAGAAATGATCTGTGGCCTCGAAACAGCTGCGAGATTTCGAACAGGAGTTGTGGAATGGGGTAGCCCCATCCCGTACTTTGGCAGTGTAACCACCGCGCGCATTGCTACGGTCGGCTTGAATCCGAGCAATAGAGAGTTTATGGACGAAAGAGGCGGTGAGCTCTCGGGATATCTGCGGCGTTTTCACACTTTACATTCGCTCGGCATTAGTGAATGGTCGGAAAGCGACACTAGGCACTTTCATCTGATTTTAGAGTCTTGCAACGAATATTTTCTCAGAAATCCATACAACTCGTGGTTTATGCGGCTCGAGTATCTAGTGTCGTCAATAGGTGCCTCATTTTATGGGTTAACACCAAGCGCATGTCATCTTGATCTAATTCCTTTCGCCACCAAGCGGAAATGGATTGAACTTACCGGGCGACAAAAATCCAAATTGCATATGATCGCGGCCGACAGCCTTGGGCTGCTGATCCGGAACTCATCAATTAACACGATCGTTCTAAACGGAGCTTCCGTGGTCGATCAGTTCGGCGCAATTACCGGGCATCAGCTTTATCGGGAGTTGATCCCCGGGGCGTCGCTGCGCCGGCATGCGGGCCCTTCAGTTAGTGCGTATGGCGTACGAGGCATGATTTCGAAGTGGGCAGGGGTGCCTTTGGATAGGCAGGTTACTATCTTGGGCTATAACCACAACATACAAAGCAGCTTTGGGGTGAGCCGCAATGCTCTGTGCGCCATTAGGGAGTGGGTCAGCACCGCTATTTTGGAAAACCACTAGATGAGGCCAAGGGATCGGGAACGGACAAACGAGCTTTCGAAAGGGCTTCGTTCGTTCGAGAAAAAATGCCTCGATTTGCCTGGAATTGCCGAGCACGCTGCCCGTAGCGTTTTTATCGAACAGCTGCTGGAAAGTGAGCACCGCGTTGAGTACGCGCAGAGGCTCGCTACCATGCACTTGAGCGTTCGTAGATGTGATCCGGCGGATGAGCGGTTCGATCCGTTACGGGCCGCGGTCATTCGTGCGCGGGCAGGAGATTTGGATGAGGCCTGTTGGCTCGTATTGCTCGCGATACACTTCGGCAAGAGACGAGGCGACGGGTGGCGCTCTGTGCGTCGAATCTATAGAGGGCCAGAGCATGGAGGCCCCTGGGGTTGGGCGGAAGTGAGCAGGAATGCGGATGAATTTGAGGCTTGGTTGAAAGAGCGCGTGATTCCTCTAGATAAGGATGCGGCCGGGTGGTTTGGCAGCCACCGCAAGTATGAGAGCCTTGAAGACACCGGTCAGGTGGTAAGGACCTATTTAGAGTGGATAACTGGAGCGGGTGGCCACAACGCTTTGATAGACGACGCGGTGAAGCTCGCTAACGGCGATCCAAGAATCGCTTTCGACTGCCTATATAGTGGGATGACCGCTAACGTGTTCAGGTTTGGACGGCTCGCAGCATTCGACTACCTCGCTATGCTCGGCAAACTTGGGCTGGCGCAAATAGAGCCAGGCTCACCCTATTTGTCGGGTTCGTCGGGACCGTTAAGGGGTGCGCGCCTGCTTTTTGGTGAGGATTACTCGCCTTCACAGCTGGATGATGCGGTAATCGAACTCGGCACCAGACTGAACCTGGGTATGCAGGTTCTTGAAGACGCCTTGTGCAATTGGCAAAAGAGCCCCCAGTATTTCAAGCCTTTTCGGAGCTGATTCAATTGTAGGAGGCGCTGAAACGCGCGTGAGGCATGAAAGGATCATAGCATCCGAGCAGTGGCTAGCCATCCGTTGCAGGAGCCCCGTTCTTCGTCAGAGCAGGACGAAATCGCGAACGGGCAGAGTCCATTTCGCCTTTAATGAGTGTTCTGGTTCTTGAAGAAATGAAAGTAAACTACTTTCTTCGACAAGCAATATTTAATCCTGCGACTTGTTCGATCCACATGATTCTCATTCACTCCGGAAATTCAACAACGCTGAGAAACGCCTCTTGCGGCAGCTCGATGCTGCCGATTTGTTTCGAGCGCTTCTTGCCACTTTCTGCATCCAGCAGTTCGCGCTTGCGCGTAATGTCGGCGCCGTAGCATTTTGGCGATCACATTCTTCCTAAACGGCTTCGCCGAATCTACGGCAATAATCTTCGCGCCTGCATCGCCCCAGCGGCGGCAGGGCCTACTACGCTTCACGAGGAAAACGTCGACTCCTTCAGGAAGTGTGAGGGCTGGCCCCGGGTCTGGAGGAAGCGATAGTTGCCGCTGGACGGGGGTGCAATTCATAGGCGACGATGATTGACTCTGGTGAGCGTCCAGTCACGCGCCGGCGTTGCCACGAACGCTACCTATCAGCGGCAGTATAGGTAGACAAGAGGTGGGGTATATTGCGGCAAGCAATGCAAGAAGATAGTTCAACCGGAAATGGAGCCGCTGTCGCGGAAGCCACGACGAAGGCCCCAACGAATGGTTCGCCACCAGCTCCTTCTGGGTCCCTGAAACGAAGTACGAAAAGGAAAACAGGGTCTCGTACTCAAAAACGCCGTGGTCGGGTCTCATCGGGACCGGGTAAGAAGCGCGGCGGATTTACACCCTCAAGGGCATTTCCAAGGTGCCCGTTGGAAGAGTCCCTTAAAGTTCCGCTTGCCCTGCGGGAAAAGAATGGTGGGAACCCGTGGCCCTCGACGGAGGTAGCGACAGCGGTAGGTTTGAGCGCAAAGAGCTACTCGTTCTTCTACATCACGGCTGCATCTCGAGATTACGGCCTCACTATTGGAACACGTGACACTAAGCAAATCGCGCTAGCTGAGCTTGGGCGCAAGTTGATGTATGCGGGCAATCCGACGGAGGAATATAAACTAAAACTTCAGGCATTCCTCAACGTTGACCTGTTCAAGAGAGTTCTTGAACACTATGGTGGAAACAACTTACCTGAGATGAAGTATCTCAGCAACACGCTAGAAAGCACGTTTGGAATAAGCCCAAATCTGCATGAAGAGTTCAGTAGGATTTTCAAAGCGAACTGCGACTACTTACAGATAGGTGCGCGCTTCGCTCCTGCAGCGCAGCCACCTGTACAGGAGCATCGGCCCACGGAAGTGCTAGTGGCGACGTTGGGCCGGGATGTTTATACGGTTGCCGAAGCTGAGGCTGGAAGCGGCCTCGTGTGCTTTGCAGCGATGCCATTCAGGGAAAGGACAGACGGATACATGCCGGGCTACTTCGCGGAAGTTCTTAATGCGCTTATAGCGCCAGCGGGCCGCAAGGCGGGCTTCACTGTTCAGACCGCACGCAAGGAAGGAACAGATGTGATTCAGTCGACGATTGTCAACAGACTATTATCAGCGGATTTGGTTCTGATTGACCTGACGGAGCACAATCCGAACGTTCTCTTTGAACTTGGCCTCTGTATCGCGCGCGAGCGGCCCGTTGTACTTATCCGCGCCGCGGGCACAGCTCCGATTTTCGATGTTGATAACATGCTACGGGTATTCGACTACACGGCAAATCTGTGGCCCAGTACCCTTGAAACCGATATTCCCAAGCTTGCGGAACACATAACTGCAACCTATTCAGCCGCAGGCACGGAGAGGTCGTATATGAAAATTCTCCTCGCGTCGACTGGACTTGCAACTTAGTAGAGAACAATTAAAGTTGCGGATTTAGTCCGCCGCCTTCAACACACTCAGAAAGCCTCTTGCGGCAGCTCGATGCTGCCAATTTGTTTCGTGCGCTTCTTACCCGCTTTCTGTTTCTCAAACAGCTTGCGCTTGCGCGTAATGTCGCCGCCGAAGTACTTCGCAATCACATTCTTCCGAAACGAATTCAAAGAACTAGCGCCGCGTTAAACACGGCGGATGCTAACCTTTTCTTCCTTAAACCCAAGCCGCTCGTAAAAGCCGCGTTTGAATGTAAAGAGGTGCACGTTCGCGCCTGGGCTCGCCTCGCGGATCAGTTCGAGCGCCTCTTTCATAATCTTCGAGCCGATCCGCTTCGCCTGCCAACGCGGCACGACGGCCACATCCCAGATGCTGAACCAGCCGGCGGCGTCCCACATGATCCGAAGCACTCCGATCACCTCGCCACCAGGCGAAAGGGCGACCACCCCGTTCCACGTGCGCTCCAACAATTCCGGCATCGGCTCTTTGTGCCCGAAGGTTGGGCCGGTAACAGCGAAGAACTCTTCGGGGGTTGGCTTGCGCCTTTCAATCTTCACGCCTTCGGGAAACGGCTCGGATGGAGGAACGGCACCGCTTGAAAGCTGAGCGAAGCGCAGGTGGTAGCCGTTGAGATCTTCTACCACGTACTCTCGAAAATCCCACGGCCGGTCGGCAATTTCGGAAACGATCTTTGCGCCCTTGGCTTTGTGCAATTCGTAAAGCGCGTCCACGCCATCGACGCTGATCCAGTGTTGATGCCCCTTAACCCTAGCGGCCAACTCGGGATTCACGTTGAAGAAGATCGATACGCCACCCACGTATGCGGAGCCGAAACTCGGCGGCTCGCCCCAGGTCCAACTCGCTTCGAAGCCGAGCACTTCCTTGTAGTAGGCGATCGTTGCGAGGAGGTCCGAGCAAGCAAAGATGGCGGTGGAATTGATCACGGTTGATTTTGAACGTTATTCCGCCACCTTCAACACACTCAGAAACGCTTCCTGCGGCAGCTCGATGCTGCCGATTTGTTTCATGCGCTTCTTGCCCGCTTTCTGTTTCTCCAACAGCTTGCGCTTCCGCGTGATGTCGCCGCCGTAGCACTTGGCAATCACGTTCTTGCGATACGGCTTCACCGAATCGGCGGCGATGATCTTGGCGCCAATCGCGGCTTGAATGCGAACCTCATACTGCTGCCGGGGCACCACTTTGCGAAGCTGCTCCACCATTCCCTTCGCGCGCTGATACGAGAACTGCTTGTTCACGATAAACGAGAGCGCGTCCACCACGTCGCCGTTGAGCATGATGTCCACTTTCACGAGATCGCCGCGGATGTAGTCGGCAAGTTCATAGTCGAACGAGGCATAGCCGCGGGTGGAGGATTTTAATTTGTCGAAGAAATCCAACAAGATTTCCGCCAGCGGAAGCGTGTAATACAGAATCACGCGGTTAGGCGACGGGTATTCGGATTTCTTATAAATGCCGCGGCGGTCTTGGCAAAGCGTCATACACGCGCCGATATATTCTTGCGGCACCATGATAGTGGCGTTCACGGCGGGCTCATCTATGGAGGTGAGTTCTTGGGGCGGCGGCATCGCGCTGGGATTGCTGATATGCTCGCTCACGCCGTTCGTCCGATGCACGAGATAGTCCACGCTGGGCGCGGTGAGAATGAGATCGAGATCGAATTCGCGCTCCAATCTTTCGCGCGCAATTTCCATGTGCAGCAATCCCAAGAATCCGCAACGAAAACCAAAGCCCAACGCGGCGGAAGTTTCCGGTTCGAAATCCAACGCGGCATCATTCAACTTGAGCTTTTCAATCGCATCGCGAAGATCGTTATAGGCATCGGCGTTGGACGGATACAAGCCGCAGAACACCATGGGTTTGGCTTTTCGATAGCCGGGGAGCGCCTCGTGCGCGGGGTGGGCGGCGTTCGTGATCGTATCGCCGACACCGGCATCGCCAATGGTTTTCATGGCGGCGGTGAGAAAGCCCACTTCGCCGGTTTGAAGCTGCTGGCCCACTTCGAGCGCGGGGCGAAAAACGCCGACCGAATCCACTTCGAAGGTCGCGCCGGTGGACATCATCTTGATACGGTCCTTCGCTCTCACACTGCCATCCACCACGCGGATGTAAGCCACCGCGCCTTGATAGGTGTCGAAATGGGAATCGAAGATGAGGGCGCGTAGTGGCGCTTTGCTATCACCTCTTGGCGATGGGATTCGGTGGACGATGGCTTCGAGAATGTCATCGATGCCCTGCCCGGTTTTGGCGCTCGCTAAGACCGCATTGCTGGCGTCGATGGCGACGGCGTGTTCGATCTCTTCTCGTGCGCGCTCGACGTCGGCATGAGGAAGATCTATCTTGTTGATGACGGGCACGATGGCGAGGTCGTGATTCATCGCCATCGAGGCGTTGGCGATGGTTTGGGCCTCGACCCCTTGGCTGGCGTCCACCACGAGGAGCGCGCCTTCGCACGCGAAGAGGGAGCGGGAGACTTCGTAAGTGAAGTCCACGTGGCCGGGGGTGTCTATGAGGTTGAGTTGGTAGGTTTGTTTGTCTTTGGCGGTGTATTGGAGCCGAACGGCGGTCATTTTGATGGTGATGCCGCGTTCGCGTTCGATGTCCATGGTATCCAGCATTTGCTCCCTCGCGACGCCACGGATTGCCCCGCAGCGTTCGATGAGGCGATCGGCGAGGGTGGATTTGCCGTGATCTATGTGCGCGATGATGCAGAAATTTCTGATGTGCGCTTGGTCCATGGGGGGGGCGGTGAAAGTGTACTCAGCTAGTTCCGGTGTTGCGCGCCCCACTTCCTTCGCAAGTCTCTCGTTCTTCGCCGTTAGATTCCCGGCTGTCGTCCTTCGACTTCGCCGCAGGAAGCATCTTGCCTTCTCATTGCCTCGCCGTAGATTCCCGGTCTCGCTTTGCTCAACTTCCCTCGCTTACTTCGCGCTCACCCGTCGCTCCACTTCCACATCCTGTAGAGTGTCGCTCTCGCGCCATCCATGGCGCTCCGCCGGTCTCGCCTGCTCGTGCGCTCGGCGGTCCATAGACGGCTCGGCAACGAAAGGCTTCGATGCTTCTGCCGATTCGCGTCGGCGGTCTATAGGCGGCTCACAACGAAAACTTTGCTCAGTCAGCTGAGTCATACCTTGCTCGTGCGCTCGGCGGTCCATAGACGGCTCGGCAACGAAAGGCTTCGATGCTTCTGCCGATTGGCCTCGGCGGTCCATAGGTGGCTCACAACGAAGACTTTGCGCAGTCAGCTGAGTCATACCTTGCTCGTTCGCTCGGTGGTCCAGGGGCGGCTCGGCAACGAAAGGCTTCGATGCTTCTGCCGCTCGTGCGCTCGCGGTCCATGGGCGTTGCTCGGCTTTACTCCGGCTTTTGCGCAACCGCGAGCACTGAACTTCCCCAAGGCAAACTGAGTTTCGAGATCAGCCCCGCCTCGGCATTTTGTAATCCGATTAGGCTGCGGTTGAGCCATGGGGGCACTTGCGGCAATGAAGCCTTGGCTTCGCCGCGTTTCATTTTTTCCAAGATTCGCACCATTACCACCACCGGAAAAAGAAAGAACACCGAATAGCTCATTCGCATCACGCGAAAGCCGGCGTTGCGCAAACGGTCCGCCATTTGGCGGCCGGTATATCGCCGGAAGTGCATCAACGCAACATCGTGCGGGCCCCAAAGCGTTTTGAAGGCGGGCACGCTGAGCATGAGCACGCCGCCGGGCTTGAGCACGCGAAAGGCTTCGCGAAACGCGGCGCGGTCATCTTCGATGTGCTCGAAAATATCGAGCGCGAGCACCGCGTCTACGGAATTGGATTTGATTGGCAGCCACTCCCCACGGGCTTGGAGTAAGTTTTTTAATCCTCGTTTGCGGCTGAAATCCAGCGCGAGCGAGCTCATGTCGAGCGAGATGGGCTCGGCCCATTCTTGCAATTCGCGGGAGATCACGCCAGTGCCGCAGCCTAAATCTAGCACCATCGGACGCTTCGCGTCCGATGGTGCTAGATAGAATTTAAGGAGGTTAAGGGCAACGCGGCGGCGGCCGACGAACCACCAATAGCGGTCCTCCAGCTCGAACATGCGGGTGTACTCTTCAGCGTGCACTCACTTCCAACCGACGGCTCCGGCCCATGAGGC
>Ga0207096_1104_pt1 | contig 15798 bp, 23 predicted proteins | sample Alteio_BWMinHeat_86_FD_153547 | JGI IMG/M metagenome (GOLD analysis project Ga0207096, IMG submission 153547) | Enriched cells from forest soil in Barre Woods Harvard Forest LTER site, Petersham, Massachusetts, United States -... | ecosystem: Environmental > Terrestrial > Soil > Temperate forest >...
TTGGTCTAAATTTACCTCTCAATTCAAGTATTACATGTGAATATCGTGATGTCAAGGGCAAGCAACAGGCCATTCACCACCCAAGTCATTATATTTCAATATTTTATATTAATTGAACTATTTTACAAAAAACCTCAAAAAAGATGGTTTCACCATATAATACCCAAAATGAGACCCAATTAAATGATTCATTTAATAGAAATTTTGATGCCAAGAGGCCATCACAAACGGGTTTTCGGATGCCCTATTTGTCACTTTCTCATTGAAAAATGCAAAATTTCTTAATTCTTGACGACAGACTGTAAGGAGGGATGTGTAGACCTCAAACGTGCGGAATGTGAGCAGGTATAATCAGCATTGATGATATTCACATTGTATAATTTCATCCCTACACTTTAAATATACCATGCAATCACCTCACCGACAAGTTTTTGGCGTTCTCCCAGCAGATTCATACGTAAGACACCCTTAAAATACCATAGCTACGGCCTCTCGGGCACGATAAAAATATTCTCCATGTCCTAATTCACCAAGCGTTATTTCGTATTACTTATTTAATGTTAATGAGTTACAGAAAATCTGGTTATACGTGGATACTATAAGCTCCCCAAAATGAACAGTCTTTTCTCCAATAATACCTTAAAAAACACCTGGAATGACCAGGAATAGCCCTAAACAAAGGATTTTGACTCAAAACAGACAAGGGCCGGATGGAAATGACCGTCTTTTAAATGAAACCACCAATGGCCCCATATAAGGACATAACTGGCCCCCTCCTCACTCTTTAGCTTCTTTTTCCGTCATTTTTCCAAAAGCTTTAAGGTCAGCTTCAAGTACGATTTCAAAAAAGCGGTTAAGCTTGCGCTTTTGTTCCTCTGGCGGTAAAGCAATGCCTACGATTTTAAGCTCCCCTGTGGCTTCCCTTCTATAAATTTCTGCCAAAATTGCTTCGTAATTTTGCTGAACCTCTTTTTTACGTCTAATCATAATCTGCCGCCTTTCCTAAAACTTTGTTTTCCATGCTTCCCGTTTTATGTTTTCACTCGTCTGATAATCAACATTATCAAACTGCCCTGACCTTGTATTAAATACGGCCTGGGGATAGCCCTGGGCCTTTGCCACCTTATTATATGCTTCATCTGACACAGTGCGAGAAGGTGAAACGAATCTGGCCCCGCCGTAAAGGTCAATAAACTGGCTGTCAATGCTCCCAGCACAGTCCGTCATACTGTCAAACGTGCCCCATTCATATTTATTGACCACCTTTTCGACTTCTTCGGTCAAAGGGCCGTCCGTCCAGCCTATATGGATGCTATTGCCGCCCGAAAAACTATCACTTGTAACAGAGAATTTGACACCAGGAAAAACCCGCTTTAATTCTTTGCGAATGTTTGCGGCTCCTAAAGCATGAGAAGATTTTTTGCTTTGGTCAATGCGCTCCAAGTGTTTATATTGGCTTTTAATCTCGTCCAGTTCTTTAGCCCGTGCCTGCTCCCCCTCGGCCTTGGCTTTAATATCAGCGGCTTGCTTCTGCTCTGACAGCTTGATTAAATCCATAATTTCATCCACACTTAAAACAGTGTCCGTGTAATATACGGCAATGCGGTCATCCTTTTTAGTGCTAATGTGTTCCAGGCCCAAGGTGTTTTTAATTGACTTGCTTCCGTCTTCAATATTGATGACCTCGTACTTTGTTCCATGACCTTCAAAGCCTGCGGTGATTCCCAGGTTTTTGATGATGCAAAACTTGGGATTATCGTAACCATTTAACTGCAACACCGTACCTATGGGTAAATTGTTCTTTACTTGATTTTCTGGCACATCAACCCTTTTCATTCCATCACCTAAGTTGAATATCATATTGACCCCGCTTTCTGTTTAGGCCCGATTGAAAGTAAAATCGAGACCATATAGAAGGTTTTTTGGCTTTCTCCCTCGCCGTTGACCGTTCCAGCGGTATTTTTGTCCTCTCTTTCCCGACTATCCACCGTCAAGAAAACACCTGTTTTCTTACCTTTAAAATTGAATGACTTTTCCCGCATAAAATCACCCCAAATTTGACCCATGTTTTCTTAACAGGGCTTGCACAGTCGTATAACTGATTTTCTTACGCTCCGATTTCCCTTGATTGATTTCTTGCGCTATAAGCCTCAAGGAAAGCCCCTTTGACCTCAAAACCTTAATGGTATCAATGTCGGCCTTTTTAGCGGGCCTACCGCCGTTATAAACGCCCTTGGCCCTTTTTTGGGCAATACCCTTCTTGATTTTCTCACCCAGGTCTTTGGAAAATTTATTGGCGAAGTAGGTAAACAACGGCTTAACGACATGCCAGGTCAACTCATTTTCGCTGTCAATGCCCTGCTGTAAGGCAATAAATCGACATTTATACTGTTCAACGATGGTATCCAAAAGAGCGTTTATCTTACTTGGGGATTGCCTCGAAAATCTATCAACGGAAAATACAACTAACACGTTGTACCTTTTTAGGCGGATATTCTCTATTAGCTCCTCAAGTTTTGGCTGATTATTTGACTTGTACCCGCTCCCATATTCGGAAACTTCGTCATACTGCCAGCCATAGGCTTGACAATACCGCCTCAATTCGATTAACTGGACTTCAACATCTTGGCGGGATTCCTCGGTACTGCAACGGGCGTATATGACCGCTTTAATTTGTTTGTCCATAGCTCCACCTCCAAACAGTAGGTTTCTTTTTGCCTTCTCTTATTGCACGACGGGCTATTTTAAAAGCTTGGGCTGTGTCCCAGCGGACTCTTGGAATTTCCGCTATCCTCTTTTCATTCATCTTAGGCGTTATAGTTCTCATATTATTTACTCTCTATTTGTCTGGCAATTTGGGAGATTTCGAGCAAAGAAAAATACTATTTGTCTGTTAATTTGAGAGATTTTAAGGTTTAAAAAAATCATATTCAGTCCTTTAAATTTAATTTTATTTTCAAAAGCTCCCGCCAGGCTGGGCCGATGGTATGTTTCCTTAAAAGCCATCTGCTAACATTTCCCTCTGTAGTACCAAGAAAATTCGCTAACTGATAGTTCTTCCAGTTTCTTTCGGCAATGTAGGCCTCTAACTGGTTTACTAATTTATCATTACGTTGTTTTTCAAATTTTTTATCCATCACTTAAAGTTTAACATTTAAAATACCATTTATCAAGTCGTTTGAACATATATTTAAACATTCGTTTGGAAGATGCCCCCCTGGGTGCAAAAATCGGTTTTTAAGATAGGGGGCCTACATTTGCTACTACTATACCGTGGCTCTCGTGGGATACCCCTGGGCGGGGGTCGGAGTTGCGAAGCTCTGTTTTTCTACAGAAACAGACAGGCCGTTTTTATTTAGGAACTCGTTTTTTAATTCACTATCTGAAAAAATTTCTGCTCATCAAAAAAAGGAATTGCCTCTGTTGTAAAGCCAAAGGTGTTGTATAACCTCTCAATCAAAATATGAGCTTCGGCATCCGTTGATGTATTTATGTCCTTAATCACTTTCTCATAAATTCGCCCATCGAGATTAGTTTCTTTTATTAAATGTGGAAATAAATGAGCGTGACTTTTTGGATGACCAGAACATAATTTATAATCACCACAATGAAAAAATGCCATCTTAACAATATATGAAGTCGTTAAACCAAACTCTTGAACCAACTGTTTTATCAATCGTAAAAAGCTAACAGGAAACTCTGTAATAGCATAAGCATTAAACCTTGGAGACTTTTTGTAATCTTCATCCCCCTGCGCCCAAGAGAAATGATAGTCAACTGGCTTGAAAAATTCTAAATAACCATTCCTGAATAGTCTTAAACTTTGACCATCAGCATAATTCTTCTCGATACCATCAAAGGTTGGTTTTAACTGTTCACCATTATTGATAAACCCCATGTTCCAACCGTTAGGCCGATAGTATTCAGGTTGACGTAGTATATTTTGGATTTTATTATCATTTGTATCCACTGACTCATCTATCAAAGGAATAGGGGTTGCGGTTAATAAAAAGATTTTCTTATCTTTATTTTCTGATTTTATCGTTTGTACCCTATCATCGCTAAATTTCTTAGATTTTGTAAGCTCGTTCTCAAATCCGCTACCTCTCTTACTATCGAGTCCACCCAAAGAATCTCTTACGGGGTTATCCGCTTTATCAGGATTCTTAACGATACTTTCTATGGCGGATTGTACCTGTGTATGAAATCTTTGATTTGAACTTCCATCAACGAAATACTGAAAAGCCCTGTATCTTTCATTATGAAAAAAGTTTTCTTTCAAATTACTACATATCAAAATTGTTCTCTTTTCAGAATAATGGCGCATACACATTTCATAGATGACATTCGGATTTTGTCTTCTCAAATCAACTATGGCAATTTCATCGTTTTGAATAGAATCAAATATTTGCTTCTGAATATCCCCCGACTCCGTGAATAACTCGTCATCTGCGTGATAACATCGAATATTATATTTTGAAGCCTCAACACAAGGTTTTATAATTTTACTGAACACGGCCATGTTATTTCTATATTCAATCAGATTTCTGTCTGGACTTCCAATAGGCATAATCACAAAACATTTGTATTCTTTGCCAGAAACCTTGGCTCCTTCAAATTTAAAATCTTCCTTAAAAATGTTATACGCCACTTCTTTAGAATTATTCGTATCCTTATCTGTATTGGCCTGAAATTGTGAGTTTAAAATCTTGATACAATCACTAATGTACCAATCAAAAGATGAATAATTTAAGATTCGGTCGTCGGGCCTTATGGTTTGAACGCCATCTTCTGTTTTTGCAATACCAAAAATGTAGGTAGAGGTTTTGAATAATTCCACCAAGAATTTAATCTTTTTATGGTTTTCATCAGTTTCAAAATTCCCCCAAACTGATTTTGATAACTCCTTAGAGGTTATTTCTCCTTTACCATTCGTTCTTTCGTATCTACTGGTCACAGCATTAAATATACCTTCCAAAACGTTTTTATCCGAATCGAAACCATTTGAACATATAAATCCTGCAAGTGTTAAATGAATTACTCTTTGTCCAGTATCATGCCTTTCATCCAATAATCTATATTGAATCAGCCTATCAAGTATCGTTTTCTTGGCCTTAAACTTGATGGCTAATGGCCCATACTCAACAGTACTTCCAGCATAGGTGTCTGAAAGGACAAAATTGAGTATGTCGGTGCCATCTTGCAGGACACCTTTAATCTCTAATTCAACATCACCTTTGGTTAAAGGATATAGGCTCATACTTCCCCCTAATTTGCTATTCTTATGAACGTATAGTATCATAAAATAAAAAATCAGCCAATACGGGCCTATCTGCAATGCAAATCGCCAATCCCAAAAAACGACATCATTACATTCCTGTTTTTTATCTAAAGGGCTTCACCAACTCAAATGGGGCTATGTGTGTATACGATAAAGAAGATGTTGGGCTATTTGAATCTTCGCCCGAAGGTATTGCCTTTGAAAAACATTATTTTACCATCACCACACCAGAGGGGAAAAAAGATTCTGAAACTGCCGAAAATCTTATGGCAGGCTTAGAGGCAGAATTTTCAAAAGTGCTAAATAAAATCCTGACCAATGAGCCTTTATCTGATGAGGACAAGGTAAATTTTGCCTGGTTCGTAGCATCCATGATGACAAGAACACCAAATTTTAGAAATAATATACAGAAATCAACATCCGAAATGATTCAGCATTTAACTCTTTTTATGGCTTCGCACAAGAGTAATTTTGAACAGATGGTTAAAAGATATGAACAAAGTACGGGAAATAAAATTGATATGCCCGTTGAGGAGTTTCGTCAAAGCATCTTAGATACCAAAAGATATAAAATCGGCATCAATCCACAATACGCTATGGGCATGGCATTAAAACAAATGGAACATTTGGTAGGAATTTTCTTCAATATGAAATGGGCGTTCCTTAAAGCAACGGATGACCAGAAGTTTCTAACGGGCGATAATCCTCTATCTTATATTGACCCAACGCATGACCACCGCTCTTTTTACGGCGTAGGGCTTGCCAACAAGAAAATAGAAGTAAGCTTGCCTCTTTCCAAAGACATTTGTGCTTTCGGAGGATGGAATTTGGATTCAAAATTAAGCGGAAAGTATTTACAAATTAAAAAGGAAATGGTCAAGGATTTGAACAGAAGAACAGCTATGTCATCAAAACGATTTATTTTTGCACACTACATATCAGAGTCTTTGGATGGCTTTGTTAAAAAATACAAAGGCAGTCATCCTGTTATGACTACACGTTAAATAAATCACATTTATACCCTGGGCCTGTTTGAACGCAAATTAAACACAATGATAAAGTAAAGGAAAATGAGCGGGGGCACGGCTACGCAAAAGCAGATGATGAACATATTGAGTATGGAAAGACCCCAATCCTTGCCGCTATGTGTATATGGCTTAACATCTTACTCAAGCATCAGCCTTCTGTTCCGCAAAGGCAAATATATCACTATTCATTAAAAGAATGAACATACATAATAGTTCTTTCATAAATCTTTCTTTATTCACCCTAATTTTGGTTTAAGAAATTCAAATAACTTCCCTTAACTAAATTAAAAAACCATTCGGTAAGATTAGCATCTATAATTTCAATTGAAATTGAACAATTATTCCCCTGCTCATCAATAAAAACATCTCCCAAGGATTCATTCGCATCTAAGGTTCTGAATAATCCTTTATGCACGACCAAGCATCTATTTCGTAAATACAAATATCTCATAGCCTCTTCAAAAGAAGCAAGCATCCCCTCTTTTTTGAATATAATTTGTTCTCGTGATTCAGAAGATGAATAATTCATTAAAAACTTTTGAAATGCTTGGGTTTTATTTATATTTCTTTCAATTTTATAATTGATTGAAAAATCAGTATGTTTAATTCCTTTTGTTTCATCAAAGTACTCTAATGTATTACTTAAAGTTTCAACGGAAATATAACACAACAAGTTAGCTAATATAAATTCATCGACTAAAAACCTCTTGGCATCAATTAATCTTAAACTTCCAAGCATGAAAGCCTTTTGGATGTCTGCGTTGTGCTTCTTCCCTAATCTTTCCATTGATACGTTAAAAGAATCGAAATCAGAAGAATAAAGATTATAAATTTTATTTAAAATTTCTTCTATGGTCATAATCTTATTCATTACCCAAATTTATCGTTTTCTGTTATTAGCCATCTGTTTCAAATTGTTTCTTTTTCTCAAAACATTCTTCCGCATCTTTATCACGACCAATTTTCTGATAAATAGTCGCCAAACGATGATACCCATCAGAATTATAAGGGTCTAAATCAATATATTTTCTTAAATGGACAATTGAGTCTTCAAACCGCCCATAACGAGCATACGCTTCCCCAAGATTAAAATAAGAACGGGCAACCCTTGACTCTAATTTAATAGACATTTTAAAATGAACGATGGCTGATTCATACTGTTCAAACTCTAAATGAAGAAGTCCGAGGTTAAAGTAAGCATGCTTATTTTTAGGATTAAGTTCTATACTTTTTTCCCACAAAATTTGTGCATCAGCATATTTTTCAAATTGAAAATAACAGGTACCAATTCTTAAATAAACGTCGCTATCATTTGGCGATAACTCGAAAGCTTTCTTCCAATGAATTAGCGCCTCATCGTACTGCCCTAAAGCGTAATAGGATACGCCCAACTCAACAAAGAAAATTCCGTCTTTGGGATAAATCTTAATAGCTTTCTTAAAAAGAGGGATAGCCTCTTGGTATCTATCCGAATCATTGTAAATCTGTCCAAGATTGCAATATGTATACGGGATGCCTGGTGATAGCTCAATAGCCTTTTTAAAACAAGGGATTGCCTCTGTAATTCTATTTTGATTTACATAAATGAGACCCAAATTGTGAAATGCCCCTCCTTGATTATTAACCCTATTAACGGGCGTACATTCAGTCGATTTTATATAGTTATCAATTGCTTTATCCATTTGACCTAATTCTGAATACGCCCTACCAAGGTAAAAATACAGGTCTGAATCTTGTGGGTCTAATTTTTTAACTTCTTCCAGAATTTCTACGGATTCTTGAAAACAATTATCAAATTGCAATTTATTATTTAGACTTAATAGTCTTTTAATTTTTCTTTGTTTAGATTTGAGCATCTTGAATTGTTCCATTATCACATAATAGAATTTATTGCAGTTTCTTTCACACTCCTTCTCAAATTTAATTCTTCATATAAATTTTAAATTCTGAAAGCTCTCCCTCTATTTCTTGGAGCAAGTCTAATGCTTCCCTACTCATATCTTTAATTTTTCCAAGATAAACTACTTCTGCTGGCGTCGCTGTAGATTGACCCATAGCCTTATTACATGTGTCTGGAATATCTTTAAAGTAAAGTTGAATTGGTATTAACTTCAATAAAATTTCCCTAATTGCACGAATGTTAAATTGCCCGTCTTCTGAATGAATTTCTTCGATTGTTAAAAAACTAATAACCTCATTGAGATTCTGGGACATTCCATCAGACAAATCAAAAGAAGCATTGTCAGGCAAATTCGATTTATCAATATCACTGAATAAATCATCTATTTGGGAATCTAAAACTCTCAATTTGTCTAAAGTCACAGCTTGCACTGGGTATTCTTTCCCTTTATAAAGTGGATATGTAGTATCTCCAAAACTTGGTGAGCTAAGAAGAATAATGCCCATCGCTATCAATAATATTCTTCTCATGTACTTCTCCTATTCTTCATCTACCTTTTTATTATTTATCCCACCCATTCCGCTACTTTTCCATAAATACTCAAACCTATCTTCATACTTCTTAATCAAATCCTTATCCGTAATTATCAATAAGTTTTCTTCATTCTTATGTTCGGCCCCTGCCGTCCAATTAAATGACCCCGTAATTAGAATTTTGTCATCAATAACTGCAAACTTATTGTGCATGAGACCATCGCCATTATGATATTTAACTTCAAAGCCCTTTTCGATTAGGTATCTGCTTTTAGAATATCCTTCTAATTTTTGCCCCTTATCCAAAACAACTCGGACTTTAACCTTTCTACTTTTGGCTTCAACCAATGCCTGGGCTATTTCCCTCGAAGTAAAGGAATACATAGCGACATCAATTGATATTTTGGCCTTATTTATTTCGGAGACAACAGCATCTTGACAACCACCGTTAGGAGAAAAGTAAACTTTGGAATCAGCATGGGCTAATGAGGAAATATTCAGCAATAACAATGTTATTATGACATTAATCGTTTTCATCCATTACCTTCACTGATACCCATACTATAAAATTCTTAGTTATTCCTTAGCGTTGTTATGCTGGTTAGTCCAATCACATGAAATTCCATGTAATATCAATGAGGCCATGCCATAAGCAGAGGTTTTGTTTTTATAGGTATGCCATTCCTGATTATCTTTCAACAATACCAATAAGTAATCATCAAAATGTTCTTCAACAATTGTTTTCAATTTTTCCATCTGAACTTCATGAGGTGCTTTTATTGATGGCATTTCCATAGGTTTTAACCTCATTTCAAAATATATCAATTCGTTGATTTTGTTGAATCGTAGTACGTTGTAACTTCCCCATACGGAGATACGATGTAATCCTTATCAATGACTTGAGCATCTACGGCTTTCCCTTTATTTTTGAAATAATTATTTCCAATAAGTTCAACAGGGTCACCAGAATTAGCAAGAAGTTTCATAATATCTCGACTATCAAAAACCGTTGCAAATTCAAATGCATTATTTACTGTCTTAACTTGGGTCACCATTCTGGCATACCAACGTCCTATAGGTTCATTATTAAAAATACTATTTAACCTCCCGTTCGATGGCACACATTCTGCGGAAACAATATCATTTTGTCCTTTTTTAATCTCTTCCAATTTTCTTTGACATTCTTCTTGAGTTTCAGTTTGTCCTATAGATTCTGTTATATTCTTCCCATAGCCAGAACCAAAATCTGTTTCATTCTTTACAACTGCATAATAATGAGAATCATTGATTCCTAATTTTCGTAATTTGTTGAACATTAAAGATATATCCAAGTATGTTATTGATTGAATAATTCGCCACTCATCATATTTAAACTCACTCCCTACATTATCTTTTTCGTGAAACATAACTTGTTTCATGTCTTCAACAGCATCCCCAAATTTATCATCAATCATTTTAAGTAATTTCGTTCGTTCATCATTAGATATAATGAAATTAGAGTCATTTGCTGTTACTTCATCACCCACTTGTAATCCTAAAACGTTATTAACTTTATGTATGGCGTTTTGAATATTTTCAATATTAATTTGGTAATCTGCTTCCATTTTCCCCGAAGCATTTGCATCTATTTGACCAGAAGCCACGCTATCATTAGCAATTTTTATGCCTTCATCGTTCACTTGACCTAAAGAATCAACATTATCAATTATCGTCTTACTTATTTCTTGAATAGTAGCATCACTGTCCGATAAAAATGGTTTTAGAGTATCATCTACACTTTTAAGGTCATTCTTGTAAATATATGCCGCCTTATTTCCTTCAATTGCAAATTCATTAAAGCTAATTTTCTTTGACTTGAACGATTCCAAAGAATTTTGAATAGTGAGATTCTTTGTTTTAGATATATAATCAAGATTATCAAGTGTCTGTATTACCGCCACAGTAAATTTATATTGATTAGAGTCAGCATAGGAGCTTGTTGCAAAACCAATCATTATCAAAACAAAAATATAAACCTTTAATATTTTAATCAACCTTCCCTCCTTATTTGTTTTTTAATTCTTCAATATCCTTCTTCATTAACTCATTGTGTGCTTCAATTACTTTCTTCAACTCAGAAACATCACAGCTATTTTTTTCTATAGTAAATAAAACCAATAAAAAAATACCAAGGACAATAAACTGCATATAAAAATGATGGATTATAAAACTAAGGCCAAACGCTATTAACCCGCCAATTAAATAAATATATTTCATCCTCTTCCAGCCTCCTTTAATTTACGAGTAACGTACCTCTTAACTTCATCCATCGTGATTCTATATCCACCACGTCTTCCTTCTTTATAAGCTTTGATTTTTCTCTGGCGTATAAGTTCCCGTACATATTCTTCACTTAGACGAAGCATATCGGCGACCTCTTTGGTAAGCAAAACCTTTTCCATGACAACAACCCCTTCTATTTTAAAATGAATGAAAACATTCTAATACAGTCTAATACAATATACAAATAAATAAAAAAAGCTCTATTCTGTTTCCTTATTACCAGAATAAGCTTCCGATTGGATAAAAATATTTCGATTCCTAACTAATTCATCTTTTAATTCGGATAATCCAAACCGAATAGAAATTTGAGCAAAAACATTTAATGAACGAACTACGGATGAAGCTATAGCTTCAACCATTCCTTGATGTTTTGGGTCGTCTGCCATTCCATTCAATTTAAACGACGAAATATTATAATCGTATAACTCCATAACTTGTGGGTAGAAGCCATGAACATAGCCCGAATAACTGTCATATATCGCCTGTGCATATTGTTGGGTGGTATGACTATCCTTATTCGGTGTGTTTTCAGTCAAAAATCGAGCCTGTGAAGCAAAGACTTTTGCCATATTGGCAAACCATTTATCTCGAAAAATATCTTTAGAACTCCTAATATCGTATTCAAAATATTCATTTATAATCTTTCTCTGTTCAGAGTTCAAAACCTCTTTAGTATGCGCCTCCTCAATACAGAATATTTTCGCATTACATTCCTCAATGATACGAAGCAACGCTCCTATTTCTTGAATATATCCCTTCTCAAACAAACATAAAATTGCATTAAATGTGCTAACAGTTTTCACTGCCATCAATAATTGAAAATGTCCAGAAGTAGGGTTTTTGTATCTCGGTTGCCCACCAGCTTCATCATTTGACCAGTAGGGCTTTTCTAATACGTTACAAAAAAGTCCTATTGATTTTTCAAGTAGAGGTATCGTGTTTTTAATTATATGAAATTGTGTCTCTTTCATTTCTTATCCATGAACCCTTTCCTTCTTTAAGGAATCTGACTTCTTAAAATGTTCCGCATTAATCCTATCAATTTGCGAAAACAATGTCGTTTCTTTTTCGGGAGAGACCTCCAAGATAATCAAAGGATTATTTGGATTCAAATAGAGCCAAGAAAATATTGGCGGCAACCCCTGCTTATCTGTCTTTATATTTATATGGTAACCAGAAAATATAAAACGGCAACAATTCCTCCCGTATAGCCTAAAACGACTCGGCTCCATAATAATCTTCTCAACTGGAACCTGCTCGACATGTTTATATTTCCAAATAAAGAGAGGAAACGCATCAACGGAATCTAAAGTAGGATTCTTCAAAATATTCAGAGCCATGTTCTCATATTTATCCCCTAATTTTATACCTTTACAGAAAGGAATCGAAGAAATAGAAGCTCTCCATACTAAGGAAATAAAGAACAGCTTAATTTTTAGATAATTAAAATCACTCCAAGGTATCTCATAAAAGTCTTTATCAACGCTTTTATACGTACTCAAATCAGACAATAACAACCTCTGCGCTTCTTGGTCATATTGACCTATCCCTCCATCACAATCCTCGCAAAGAATCCCATCATCCATCACACCCTCAAGACAACGCTTCGTGTATGAATTTTCAGCACCAACCATAATAAGCTGATTCTTTCCTGTTGGAATTTTAAAAAACTGCTTGGGGATTATATGTGCTTTTATGAGTGGTTTCTGACCACCACAGAATTTACAAAACCCTGTTTTCATAGGGTATTCTCACTTTCTCGGCAATGGAAACTGACTGCATCTTAGCTTAAATGAAAAACCCTGCGACATTTCTGATGCAGGGTCAAAATAGAGCCAGCCAATGAACTAATCAAGGACTGGTAATCCTCATTCAGAAAAACATGATTTTATATTCTAACTAAGCTGTAGTGTGAATGTCTCTGAATCCCAAACAAGTTGTGGGGCAATAAAGGCTGTTTGAGCAAAAGTTCCAGTAGTTCCAGCAGTCATAGCATAAACCAGGGGCATAGTAACTTCGCCAGGGGCATGACAAACATCAGCCGAGCTCAAGCACTTAAAATTATTTAAGTCCACAATCTCGCCTTCTTTACATAAAGTTTTAGCAATGATTGACGCCCCCAAATAGGCTATTGCTACCGCAACAACCATGTGTGGTTGATATTCTACAAATTTATAGATTGCTTTCATATTTTTACTATAGCATACCTTCAAAAAAAAATAAATACCCACAAGAATATACCAAGCCTAAATAGCAAAACGCTCGATTACTTCATCGGGAATAAGCATAACATGGCATTTAATGGCCTTGGCCGCCCGCACAATGGATGAAATACGTGAATCATGTTGAAGGCTCTCTGTCCGTGCCACATGAGGTTGAAGGACTTTAAGTTTTTTAGCAAGCCCCCGTTGGGACAGCTTTCTACGGCGGCGCATAATGGCTAATTGCGTGGCTAAGGGTAATTCAGCAAAAATTTTTGCATGTTCCTGTGCGGCTTCATGGTTGGTTTCCAATACTTCCTGTATGTGTTTGTCAAAATCTTTCATCGGCTCATCACCTCCCTTAATCGTTTCTTCGCTAAATCCAAATCATTCTTTGGTGTCTTGGCACTCGTTTTCTCGATACTGTGTAATAACCAGGCAACCCCTTTATGTACTCCAAAGAATATTCGATATTGAACACCATCATATTGCCTTTTTAATTCCCAAAGTTTATCACCCAATGGGCGAATCGTAATCTGCTGTGAACGTAACCCCTCTGCCCCTAAAACTTCAAGGTCAACGGTCAATCGGGCAAATGCTTTGGGCCGTTCCTTCACCAGCCAATTCAGATAATTTTTGACTGGCCCGCTATCGCCTTCGGGGTAATAAAAAATCTCTAACATTTATCACTCCTATGTAATGATAACATATCTGTTATCACTTGGCAAATTTTATCATTTATTCTTCTTTACCTGAAAATCAAGTTTGTTAATCTCATCCGATAAATGGTCTGGCGAAAGTTGCGCATAAATCATAGTAGTGGCAATATCCGTATGGCCCATAAATTGCTGTAGGGTCGGCATACTGATACCACTCATAGCACAATGGCTGGCGAAGGTGTGCCGAAGCGTATGAAGTTTCGTAACCTCGGGGAAACCAGCTTTCTTGGTAATCTTATTCAGTTCTATACGAAGTCTGTTAATTGCTATCATCTGCCCATCCCCATCGTGAAACACCAAATTGCCAATGGCTTTCTTCTTGAGCTTCAATAAAACGTCCTTCAATCCATCTGTCATTGGTATTTCTCTCTCGGAGGTTTTAGGAGTCCAATCTACTTTCACACGGATTTTGATTTTACGGCGGTCAAAGTCAATATCATCCCATTCCAGCGTCATTAACTCCTGCTTACGCATACCCGTATTCAAAAAAGTATAAAATATTGGGTATAGCCATTCGTCACTATTCTCTAATAACTTCTTACATTCTTCCTTTGTTAAAAATCGCTCAAACTTTTTCTTAACTTGGATGGATTCAACATTTCTAAATGGATTAATATTTGTATATGACCATTGGATAGCCCTATTCCAGACGGATTTAAGCACGGTAAGCTCAATGTTGATAGTCGTCGGGCTGGCCCCCTGCTCCTTGCTCTTACGAAAGGTCTTATACTCATCAATTAACTTAACGTCCACTTGGGATAATTTCGTAATATAAGGCAACTTAACCAGAAACTCTTTAAAATTATCTATAATGGCCGTGTAGCGTTTAATGGTGGCGGGTGAACGCCCATTGGTCTTGGAGGTTTCAAGAAATTCATCGAAAAGTTTTTGCAGGTCGCTGTCTTTGGGGAGAAAACCTAATTCATTCTTGTTAATCTTTATTTCAATATCAGCAAGATATAATTCAGCGTTTTTCTTGAAAGGGCCAATACGTTTTTTAAATCGTTTACCATTGACGGTATAGTCAACATACCAAATCCTGCCACGCTGTCTAATGACACCCATATTAATCTTCCTTTCAGAGTTGGATTTGGACTATTGGTTTAGTCCCAATTAAGTCCCATCCACTTATTGAAAGATTAACATGTTTATAATCGTATGTCAAGTAACAACTTACAGCATGTGTTATATAAAAGTCGGGAAGGCGGGATTCGAACCCACGACCTCTTCGTCCCGAACGAAGCGCGCTAGCCAACTGCGCTACTTCCCGAAATTACCTTAAAAATTACTAAAAAAAATACTACAAAAAAATTCAGGAGATACGCGACCTACCTTAATTTTTTTCCTTGAAAAGTTGCCTTCCTTCTGCTCCACGTGTCTCAATTTTATCAGCCCCTCTACTCGACGTCAACACACAAAATCTTACTAAGCTTATTCGTAATGAGCTTATCTTCAAACCTATCAATCAATTAATGATTGTTCGCTAATGCTCATTATTTGAAGCATTAAAGCGCAGCCTTATTTCCATTGAACATGGACAATTTCATCATAGGAGTCTACATCAACGCAAATCTTGTCCGTATCGCAAGGCCATGCCTTGAGTGCGCGCCCATCTGAAGTATTGGCCGATCTCATGCTGTCCCCCTGCTGTATTTTTATGACTACCGTCAAGGGTACGGATAACTTTGATTTTGGACGCTCAGAATGCAGTACAAAATCCAGGGAACGATCGTTGCTGGCTTTAATTTCAATTTTGGAATGCGATCGTTGGGACAAATATTCAAAAACATTCGAAAAAGTGTCCACCCAAACAT
>Ga0207096_1106_pt1 | contig 15627 bp, 15 predicted proteins | sample Alteio_BWMinHeat_86_FD_153547 | JGI IMG/M metagenome (GOLD analysis project Ga0207096, IMG submission 153547) | Enriched cells from forest soil in Barre Woods Harvard Forest LTER site, Petersham, Massachusetts, United States -... | ecosystem: Environmental > Terrestrial > Soil > Temperate forest >...
AGGAATTTTATGAGCAATTAAAATTACAACAAAAGGAACGTTCCCGCGCCGGCAGCAAAATGACGGGTGAGGTTTATGCTAATCAGGATTTTGGCCTGAATCTGCCTAAAACGGAATTTTTAGGATATAAAGAAACTAAAGCCGAAGCACAGGTTTTAAAAATATTGACTGATCAAGGAGAAACTCCTGAGGCCCATCAAGGACAGGTTGTCAAGGTTATCTTGAATCGAACACCATTTTATGCTGAAGCTGGCGGACAAGTTGGGGACATTGGATATTTTACAGATGACAAAGAATTTAAGATGTGTGTGAATGATACACAAAAGACCAATGACATTTACATCCATAGCGGTACGGTTGAGCAGGGAAGCATTAAAACAGGTGATCACGTGCGAGCCGCGATCGATGCGCCTCGCCGTCAGGCGATCATGCGCAACCATACAGCCACCCATTTATTGCAGGCGGCTTTGCGGGAGGTCTTGGGGGCGCATATCAAACAGCAGGGTTCTCTGGTGGAAGAAGGACGTTTGCGGTTTGATTTTACTCATCCTGTTGGAGTCAAACCAGAAGAGATGAAAAAAATTACTAGCAGGCTTGATGAATTTATCCGCCGGGCAGATCCGGTCACAACCGAAGTCTTGCCACTTGAGGAAGCCAAAAAAAGGGGCGCCTTGGCTTTTTTTGCTGAAAAATATGGGGCAACCGTGAGGGTGGTTTCTATTGGCGATTATTCCCGGGAATTTTGCGGTGGGACGCATATTGCTTCAACTGACAAAATCGAGGCGATGAAGATCGTTTCTGAAGGGTCGGTTGCTCAAGGGATACGCCGTGTTGAAGCAGTGACGGGCAAATCCAAGGTTGACGAATTCTTAAAGAAGAAACAGGACGAAAAGGTGGCCGTTGAAGTTGTCCAGCGCAAAAAGCAGGAAGAGTTGAGCAATCAAAAGGCCTATTTTGAAAAGATCAAATCGTCCGTAGATGAGATGGTTGCGGCGGGAGAGAAGATCAAGGGGGCCAATCTCATTATACGAACTTTGGAGAACATCGACATCGCTTTATTGCGTAAGCTTTCAGATCTGCTCAAGCAAAAAGTAAAGTCAGGGGTTTTTGTTTTGGGTGCAAAGGGGCCGCAGGATGCGTCTGTAATACTTTCGGTGACAGATGACTTGGTCGCGCGCGGTATCAAGGCCAATGAGTTGATGGGGCAAATCACGCCGTTGATGGACGGAAGCGGTGGCGGGAAACCTCAGCTGGCCCAAGCTGGAAGTAAACAACCGCAAAAATTAGAAGCAGCGTTAGTAAAGGCGAAAGAGATCATTAAAAGTAAATTGGAATGACAAAAATCAGAGCTAAACTATGAAACTCATCAAACAAACAGGCCTGAATATCGAAAAGCTCTATAACCGCAGCAGGATCGCCCGCAAGAAATATATCGAGGAAAAGGTGCGTACCATTATTGATGACGTGCGTCTAAATGGCGATGATGCTTTGCTAAAATACACCCGGCGTTTCGATGGTGTCAAATTAAACAGCCGCCAGCTGAAGGTGGACGAGAGCGAAATTTCCGGCGCTTTTCAAAACATCACCCCTGAATTTATCGGGCATTTAAAGACCATCATCAATAACGTTTCCACCTATTATCGCAAACAGCTCCTTAAGCCCTGTAAGGTCAAAGGCCACGATGGGATATTGCTCAAAGAAGAGGTGCGTCCTTTGGATTCGGTGGGCATTTATATCCCGGCAGGCACAGCCCCCTTGGTTTCGTCGGTTTACATGACGGCAATTCCGGCGATCATTGCCGGTGTCGAGCGTGTTGTTATTGTGACACCGCCGAATAAAGAGGGAAATGTTAACCCTTATATTTTGGCCGTGGCAAACCTTTTAAAGGTCAGTGAAATATATAAAGTGGGAGGGGCGCAAGCCATCGCAGCCCTGGCCTTGGGCACGCGGATGGTCCCTAAGGTGGATAAAATCATTGGGCCGGGCAATATGTATGTCACAGAAGCCAAACGCCAATTATTCGGTTATGTGGATATTGACATGCTGGCAGGACCAACAGAGTTGGTGGTCATTGCCAACCGCTACAGCAATACGGATTTTGTGATCGCAGACCTGGAAGCGCAGATGGAGCACGCGGGAGGTTTGTCCATTTTATTGAGCACATCCAAGCAGTTGATCAAGGAAGTGCGCAGGCGTGTCATCCACAAGCGTGTGGCCCATGGTTACTGCATTTATTGCAAGAATATCAATGAAGCCGTTGATATCGCCAATCAGATTGCACCCGAACATCTGCAGATCATGACCAGTGACGCCATCAGCATAGCCAAACAGATCAGGCATGCAGGGGCGATTTTTTTAGGGCCCTATAGCCCCACAGCCCTGGGTGATTATGCCGCTGGCCCCAGCCATGTGCTGCCGACCATGGGGACCGCAAGGTTTTTCTCTGGGCTTTCGCTGTCAAGTTTTACCAAGACCAATCATGTGATTTCTTATAGCAAAAAGGCATTGGAAAAGGTCCGTGAGCCTTTGGAGAAGGTGGCTAATTTGGAGAGCATGGTCAAACATGCGGAATCGGTGAATGTGCGGTTTAAGTAAAGTTACATGAACGGCCGATACGGCATTATAAAATAGCCTTTGGAAACAATTTTTGTGACCACGGTTGGTCCTCATGCCGGACACTCCCGGTTGGTCGTCTTTATCCGACAATCTTTTCTGGATTTCCAGAAACACAACGCCCCTGCGGGGCTGTGTTTCTGAATCGGCGACGTAGATTGTCGGGACAACAGTGGTCACAAAAATTGTTTCCAAAGTCTATTTTCGCAGGTATCGGCCTGCGAAAGATTTATGAAAGGACAATTGCATGCGAAAAGCACTCGTTGATAGGAATAGTAAAGAGACTCAAATTGAAGGTCTTCTTCTTATAGATGGGACTGGAAAGACGGAAATTAAAACTCCAATTGGACTTTTAAGTCACATGCTTGAATTATTTGCATTTCATGGTCACTTTGATTTACAACTTAATGTTAAAGGGGATACTCACATTGATATTCATCATACTAATGAAGATATAGGTATAGCCTTAGGTAAAGCGTTTAAAAAAGCTCTGGGAGATAATAATTTAGGAATTAAACGTTTCGGGTCTGCCTTTGCACCTATGGAAGATACATTGGGACATACTGTTATTGATATAAGTGGGCGAGGACATTTAAAAATTTCTTACGGAGATTCTGCGCTTGTAAGAGTTTCTTTGAAAGATGAAAATGGATATACTTTTGAATATATAAAACATTTCTTAGATTCTTTTGCTAAGAATCTAGGAGCTACTATTATTGTAACAATACAAAATCCACCAGGTTTTGATGATTTACATACAGTAATGGAAACAGTTTTTAAATCATTGGGAATGGCTTTAGACCAGGCAACGACCATTGACCCTCGTCGTGAAGGTCAAGTGCCATCGACTAAGGGGATAATTGATTAATTGTTGGGTGAATAGATGCATTGCATGGATGGACAGATATTATATGTTCGACACAATCAGGGATTTTTCGCTAAATGTCCGCGAGGATTTACAACAAATTTTTTTCAAATAAAGAGAATCTTTAGAAAAAATTTGTTGTAAACCGAAGCGGACGGCGAAAATATCCCGTGTCGAACATATAATATCTGTCCATCCGTCATGCGTGACTGGATTCCCGATAAAAACATTCGGGAATGACATAAGTAATGTATATGATTGCCATAATCGATTACGGCATGGGGAATTTGCGGAGTGTTCAAAAGGCGTTTGAGGCTGTGGGCTCAAAGGTGATGGTGACCTGTAAAGCCGACGATATCTTAAAGGCTGATAAAGTTGTTTTGCCCGGGGTTGGGGCCATGGGACCGGCCATGCAGAAATTGCAGGAATTAGATTTAACAGGCGCCATCCACAAGACTGTCCAGGACGGCAGGCCTTTTTTGGGCATTTGTTTGGGCCTGCAATTGCTATTTGATAGCAGCTCAGAGGGCGGTCAATGCGAAGGCCTTAAAATTTTGCAGGGTACAGTTGAGCGCTTCAGCGATTTGAAGGTTCCACATATGGGATGGAACCAGGTTCAGTTCCAGTCAGGTGGCAAAAAATTATTTGAAGGGCTTCTAAGCGGGGAAAACATGTATTTTTGTCATTCCTATTTTGTAAAACCCAAGAACCCTTCCATCACTGCCGGTTTCACAAATTATGGTATCGATTTTGTTTCTGCGGTTATCCATGATAATATTTGGGGAGTGCAGTTTCACCCGGAAAAAAGCCAAAAGGCTGGTTTGCAAATTTTGAAAAATTTTGGAGAGCTATGATTCTAATTCCAGCTATCGATATCAAAGAAGGGAAAGTGGTTCGGTTGTATCAGGGGGACTTTGATAAACAATTGGACTATGACCTGTACCCTTTAATAGCTGCGAAACAGTGGCACGATATGGGCGCCCAATGGCTCCATGTGGTGGATTTGGATGGGGCTAGAACGGGCGTCATGAGCAACAAGGAACATGTTATTTATATCGCCCAAAAAGTCAAGGCGTCTGTGCAGGCAGGCGGCGGGATCAGGGACGTGCGAACGGTAGCAGACCTGATCAATGCCGGTATTAAACGGGTGGTTTTAAGCACAAGGGCCATTGAAGACCGGAAATTTTTAAAAAATATGCTTTCTCTTTACGGCGAAAAGATATGTGTCAGCTTGGACTGTTCCAACGGTTATGTGACAAATCACGGCTGGGTCTCTGTTACCAAGATCAAGGCCATTGAATTGGCCCTTGAACTTGAAGAAATTGGGTTGCAGTGGATGATTTATACTGATATTTCCCGTGATGGATCCTTGTCAGGCCCCAATTTTGACCAGATCCAAAAGATGTTAGACACGGTCAAAAAAATAAATTTTATTGCTTCAGGCGGCATTACTACACTCGAAGATGTGATGCAATTAGCGGCAATGAAAGGCATTAACGCGGCCATAACCGGCAGGGCAATTTACGAAGGGACGCTTGATTTAAGAAGAGCGATTGAATCTTTAAATGCTCAATAAACGCATCATCCCTTGTTTGGATGTCAAAGACGGACGGGTGGTCAAGGGGGTCAATTTTGTATCCCTTAAAGATGCCGGTGATCCGGTGGATTGTGCCCGTGCTTATGACCAGGGTAGCGCGGATGAGTTGGTTTTTTTGGACATCACAGCCAGCCATGAAAATCGTAAGATCTTTTTGGATGTGGTGCAAAAGACCGCGGAATGCGTGTTTATGCCTCTGACCGTCGGGGGAGGGATAAGCAATATCAATGATATCCGCAATTTGTTAAACGCCGGCGCAGATAAAATTTCGATCAATACATCTGCAGTCAAAGACCCAGGTTTGATCCGTCAGGGGGCTGACAGATTTGGTTCCCAATGCATTGTTGTGGCCATTGATGCTAAACGCTCCGGCTCCCATTGGGAGGTTTTTACCCACGGCGGGCGCGTGGCAACTGGGAAAGACGCGATTGCATGGGCCAGGCAAGCCCAAGCCCAAGGCGCCGGGGAAATTTTATTGACCAGCATGGATGCAGACGGCACTAAAAACGGTTTTGATGTGGACTTGACCAAGGCCGTGGCATCAGCGGTCAGTATACCGGTCATCGCTTCAGGCGGGGCAGGCAGCTTGGAGCATTTTTACAAGGTTTTTGCCGAAGCCGGCGCTGACGCAGCCTTGGCGGCGTCAGTGTTCCATTATGGCGAAATTCCTATCCCTGAAGTCAAAAGTTTCTTAAGGCAAAAGAAAGTGAATGTGCGATGAGTGCCAATCCTGACATAGAAACGGTCCAAATAACTAAGGACAATCTTGATAAGCTGAAATTTAATGCCGAAGGTCTAATCCCCGCCATTGCCCAGGACCATAAAAACAATGAAGTATTGATGATGGCCTGGATGAACATTGACTCCTTGCGCGATACCTTAAAAAGCGGCAAAGCTTCTTATTGGTCCCGCTCACGCAAAACATATTGGGTCAAAGGCGAAACATCCGGACATTTTCAATATGTGAAAGAAATTTATTATGATTGTGACTGTGACGTGCTTTTGTTGAAGGTGGACCAAATTGGCGCGGCTTGTCACACCAATCAACGCAGTTGCTTCTATAGGAAAATTAATTAATATCGCAACCAGCCAGCGTAATCTATGATGAACTGTTTATCTCTGAAAAATTTTCTTAAATTAAGTTCACAGGGCAATTTGATCCCTGTTTATAGAGAGATACCAGGGGATTTGGAAACTCCGGTGACTGCGTATTATAAATTGGCTGGAAAGAGCGCTTATTCGTTTTTATTGGAGTCAGTCGAGGGCGAAGAAAAGGTTGCCCGGTATTCCTTTATTGCCTGTGACCCTGAGCTGATTTTTATCTCGAAAGCACGCGATGCAAGGATTTTGCGATTTGCCCAAGGTCGGCACAAGCTTGAACGAATCACATTAAACGGCTCTCCTTTGTCCGTTGTCCGTGAATTGATGAAAGATTTTCGAGCCGTTGATGTCAAAGACCTTCCGCGTTTTTATGGCGGCATGGTGGGATATTTGAGTTATGACTGTGTCCGTTTTTTTGAACACTTGCCGGACAAAACCAAGGATGACCTTAAGCTCCCAGATATTTGTTTGGCATTAGCCAAGAACCTCGTTGTTTTTGACCATCGGCACCATACGATCAAGGTGATCAGTTGTGTCCATTTGGGCAAAGATGACAGCCGGGAATCTAAGATCAAAAAATTCAAAGCTGCTCAAAAAATCATCGATACCTTGGTTTTTGGCCTGCAAAAACCTTTGAAGATACCCGCCTCTAAAAAGAATGCTAAAAAAATTATTATGACTTCAAACTGCGCCAAAGCCCAATTTGAGAAAATGGTGGTTAAGGCCAAGGCGCATATCAAGGCTGGTGATATTTTTCAGATCGTCTTGTCCCAGCGTTTCACGGCTGAAATCAGCGTTGATGCTTTTGAGATTTACCGTTGTTTGCGTGTGCTCAACCCTTCGCCTTATATGTTTTATCTGAATTTCGGCGGCTTGCAGCTGGTGGGTGCTTCTCCTGAGCTTTTGGTGCGTGCTGAAGGCGGCCTGGTTGAAACGCGGCCCATTGCCGGCACTCGTCCTCGGGGGGGCAATGAGCAAGAAGATCTTGCCTTGATCAAAAGTCTTATGAGTGATCCCAAAGAAAAAGCAGAGCATATCATGCTGGTTGATTTAGGGCGAAATGATCTTGGACGCGTATGTGTAAAGGGAACAGTCAGGCTCTCTGAGTTTATGGGTATTGAAAAATACTCTCATGTGATGCATATAGTCAGCAATGTCCAGGGGAAATTACGCTCGGACATGGATGCTTTGGATGTTTTGCAAGCGGCATTCCCTGCCGGGACCGTTTCAGGGGCCCCCAAGATCAGGGCCATGGAGTTGATTGAAGGTTTGGAAGCCCAAAAACGGGGGCCTTACGCAGGGGCCGTTGGTATATTGAGTTTTTCGAAAAACCTTGATACTTGCATAACAATACGTACAATAGTGGTTCATAAGAAGCGGGCGTATGTCCAAGCAGGTGCGGGTATAGTAGCTGATTCCAACCCTGCCACGGAATATGCAGAAACTATCAATAAGGCCAAAGCTCAAATAAAGGCCATTGAACTTGCACATGCTTAATAAGAAAGGAAATAAAATTAATGGAAGTTCGAATCCGATTACAAAAAGCAGGCAAAGCGTCCAATAAGGCATACAACTACCGTGTTGTGGCCATGGCAGGAAAAGAAGGCCGTGACGGCCGTACCCTGGACATTCTGGGATATTATGATCCATCTAAAAAATCATATTTTCAGCTTAAGAAAGAAAAGATCACAGCCTGGGTCTCCAAGGGCGCTTTGATGAGCGATACTGTTAGAAGTTTGATGAAAAAAGCTAAATAAAAGGATATTTATGCCTCAACACGAAAGTTTGGTCCAGATTTTATATCTTCCAACGATGCTTTTTTTGGTTTTGTATTTTGTCATCATTCGTCCCAATAGCCAGCAACAAAAGAAAACCAAGGAGATGCTGGCTAATTTAAAGAAGAATGATGAAGTGGTCACAACTTCCGGAATCCACGGCTCAGTGGCCATTGTCAAAGAAAAATCAGTTGTTTTACGCGTGGATGAAGGGTGCCGTATTGAGTTTGACCGCGAAGCCATTGCTACGGTGATAAGCGGTGAAGTCAAACCCGAGGTGGTCAAATGAGCAGGGATTTACAAAAAAGATTCTTGGTCGTACTTGCCGTTATTGTCGGCTGTGTTGTTTCCCTTATTCCCATTAATAAACGGATCAACCTGGGTCTTGACCTTAAAGGCGGCATGCATTTGATCTTAAGGGTCCAGAATGAAAATCTACCCACGGCCCAGGCCCGTGAAGATGCTGTTTTAAAGTCCATGGAAGTCTTGCGTAACCGCATTGACGGCTTGGGGGTAGGCGAAACCCTTTTGCAGCGCCAGGGTGAAAACCAAATACTGTTGCAATTGCCTGGTGTCACTGACCGGGACAAGGCCATCGCCATGATCGGCCGAGTTGCGCGCCTGGAATTTCATCTGGTTGATGCTGATGAAACACATTTCAAAGATGCTTTAGCCGGCCATGTGCCTGACGGCGAAGAGCTGACAATCGAGAAAAAAGAAGGTGACACGCCTATTTTGATATTAAAAGACGTGGCCATGGGCGGTGAAGGCATCAAGGATGCCCGTGTGGATTTTGACCGGACCGGAATGCAGCCTAAGATCACCATGGCGTTTAATGAAAAGGGGACCAAAGATTTTGGTGATTTGACAACCGCCCATGTCAATGAACGTTTGGCCATTGTTTTGGACAACGAAGTCCTTTCAGCCCCTAATATCCGCGAGCCCATTTTGACCGGCGATGCGGAGATCACCGGTAATTTTAAATTTGAAGAAGCTTCCCTTTTGGCCCTGGCTTTGCGTACCGGCGCCCTGCCTGTCCCCATGAATATCGAAGAAGAACGTACCATAGGGCCCTTATTAGGGAAAGATTCCATTGAAGCCGGCATTAAAGCCACGATTTTAGGCGGTATTGCGATCGTGTTTTTTATGTGCCTTTATTATTATATCGGGGGGATCATTGCCTCGGTCGCGTTAGCCATCAATCTGTTGATGATTTTAGGCAGCATGGGCCTGTTGAATATCCTTATGCCGGATTCGCAGGTGACCTTGACCCTGCCTGGAATAGCGGGTATTATTTTGACCTTGGGCATGGCGGTTGATGCTAACGTGCTTATTAACGAGCGTATCCGGGAAGAAATCGATAACGGCAGGCCACTTAGCGCGTCTGTCAGCACAGGCTATGCCCGCGCCTGGTCAGCTATCCTTGATTCGCACGTGACCTCGCTGATCGCTGCTTTTTTCCTGTTCCAATTCGGCTCAGGGCCCATCAAAGGGTTTGCCATCACCTTGTCCACGGGTTTGATCGCGAGCTTATTTAGTTCCATTTATGTCACGCGCACCTTTTTTAATTGGCTGATCTCTGAAAGAATGATCAAATCATTGCCGATGATGCATTTGTTCAGGAAGCCTAATTTTAATTTTCTTAACAAAAAATACATTTGCTTTGCCATTTCTGCCTCCATCATTATTGCCGGGGCCATAGATTTTATCCATAAAAAAGATTCTGCCTTTGGCATCGATTTTGCCGGGGGGCAGATCCAGGAATTTAAATTTGCCAAACCCATCAGCGCCGACAGTTTGCGCAGCATTCTCAAGTCAGGAAAAGTGGAAAATGCCGTCATTCAAACCTTCCCCAATGCTCCTGAGAATGTCATCATACGCACCCAGCAAGACACCAATGCCCAGGTGGTCGCTATTTTCAAAAGCAAGATGCCGCAGAACACCTTTCAGGTATTGCGCATAGAAAAAGTCGGCCCGGTCGTCGGACAAGCGCTTAGGACAAAGGCCGTTTGGGCCATCGTGCTGGCATTGGGGGGAATGCTCATCTATATCGGGATACGGTTTAAGCATTTTTCTTTTGGGGCAGCCACGGTGGTGGCCATTTTCCATGATGTGCTCATCACCTTGTCCTTGATCCTTTTGGCAGGCCGTCAGATCGACCTTTTGGTGGTCACAGCCATATTGACGATCACAGGGTATTCGACCAATGACGCGATCATCATTTATGACCGGGTGCGCGAAAATGTGCCCAAGATCCGCAATAAATCCTTGGCAGAGATCATTAATGAGAGCATCAACCAAACCCTGGGACGGACGGTGTTGACCACCTTCATGACGACTTTGTCTGCTTTGTCTTTATATTTTTTCGGAGGGGAAGTGCTTAATACCTTTGCTTTTGTCTTGATCCGCGGTTTTCTTTTTGGTACGTATTCGACGGTGTGGATCGTCTCACCGCTTTTCTTATGGTGGCAGGGCAATAAAAAATGGTAAATGTTCAAGTCCCTTGAATTTCTCGTTGATCAAAAGGTCAACATCGATGAAGTCACGAAAACACTCGTCGCCTTTGGGTATACCCGGGCGACGAAGGTTTTTAGGGAAGGTGAATTTGCCCTGCGCGGAGGCGTGCTTGACATTTATCCGGCCAATTTCGAAATCCCATTGCGTTTGGACCTGGATGATGATACTGTTGTTGCCATCCATGGTTTTGACCCTGCCAGTGCTAAGAATATCGACGAGCACACGATAGTCCTGGTGGTGCCTTTCAAGACCTCTTCAAAATCTGTTTTTTCTTCTGACGTCCCTTTAAATAATTTCGTAGACATCCAAAAGGGTGATTATGTCGTCCATAATAATCACGGTATAGGCCGTTTTTTGGGGGTTAAGGAATTTGAAGTTGATTCTCAAAAAAGAGAACACCTGATCATTGAATACAAGGACGGGGACAAATTATTCGTTCCCAAACATGATATCCACCTGGTCCAAAAATATGTTTCATTTACCAAGCGCCCGGCCCGCATGCATAAGCTGGGAAGCAAGGAATGGCTGGCCACACGGCGCTCTGTTGAAAAGAAACTAAGGCTCCTGGCGGGGGAACTGTTGCGCACCCAGGCTTTAAGGGCTCAGTTGTCCGGTTTTGCTTTTTCTCCGGACAATGAATGGCAAAAAGAGTTTGAGTCAAGGTTCCCTTTTAAAGAGACCCCTGACCAGGCCAAGTCAACCCTTGAGACCAAGGCAGACATGGAACATCCAAGGCCGATGGACCGGCTGATCTGCGGGGATGTCGGGTATGGCAAAACCGAGGTGGCCATGCGCGCGGCATTTAAAGCGGTGATGGACCATAAGCAGGTGGCCATGCTGGTGCCCACGACCATATTAGCGGAACAGCATTATTTTAATTTCAGCAAACGTTTAGGGGATTTTCCGGTCAAGGTGGGGATGTTATCGCGTTTTCGCACCAAGCAGGAACAGCAATTGATTGTCAAAGAGACATCAGAGGGCAAGATTGATATTGTGATCGGCACGCACCGGCTGCTCTCAAAAGACGTTGCTTTTAAAGACCTGGGACTTGTCATTATTGATGAGGAACAGCGTTTCGGCGTCAAATCCAAAGAAAAGCTAAAACATTTCCGGCTCTTGGCGGACGTGATGACGCTGACGGCAACACCCATCCCGCGGACCTTATATATGGCCCTTTCAGGGGCTAGGGACATGTCGGTCATTTCAACCCCGCCGACAAACCGCTTGGCCGTCAAGACCCAATTGATTGGGTATGATGAAGATATTATTCAGCAGGCCATCAAGCGTGAATTGGGGCGCGGGGGCCAGGTCTTTTTTTTGCATAACCGTGTCGAAAACATCGAAACCGTTGCCAATAACATTAAAAAATTGGTTCCTCAGGCACGGGTCGCAGTGGGGCACGGGCAGATGAGCGCTCGCTTCTTGGAAGAAATTATGTTAAACTTTCTAAAAGCAGAAATAGATGTTTTGGTATGTACGACGATCATCGAATCAGGTATAGATGTGCCCTTGGCCAACACGCTGATCGTCAACCGCGCCGATAAATTCGGGCTGGCGGACCTGCACCAATTGCGCGGCCGGGTGGGCCGCATGGATGTGCAGGCCTATGCGTATTTTATCGTGCCTAAACGCGAGCTCCAGTCCGAGATCGCCCGCCAAAGGCTGGCGGCCCTTGAAAAGCACAGTGACCTGGGAGCAGGTTTTCACATTGCCTTTGAAGATTTACAGATACGCGGTGCTGGAAACCTGCTGGGCGCCCAACAGCATGGGTTTATCACCAGCATTGGTTTTGACCTTTATTGCCGGCTTTTAAAAGAATCCATAGAACATCTAAAAAAAGAAATAAAACATGATTCGCAAGTTAAATAACATATTAGGCCTCTTATTGACCGTTGTTTTAGCATGCCCTGCCCATGCTCAAAATGTCCACACCGATGCCATTATTGCCATCGTCAATGACGATGTCATCACATTTAAAGATTTGCGGCAATATATTGCAAGCATTGCCAGCCAGCTGAGGGTTGAAAATAAAACCCGTGAGGAGATCCAGCAGGTCATGGGGGAGTATGAACGCAAAGGGCTGGATAAATTGATCGAGGACAAATTGATATTGGCCGCGGCCAATGAAAAGGGCATGGATGTGCGAGGTGACATTGTTGACAGACGCCTGCAGGAGATCAGGGGCCGCTACTCAAATGAAGACGAGTTTATAAAGGCGCTTAATACTGAAGGAATGACGGTCAGCGATTTGCAGAAGAAATTGACGGACCAATTGAAAGTCAAATATGAGGTCGACCTGGAGGTCCGTGACAAGATTTTTGTCAATCCGCAGGATGTTACCGAATATTATAATAAGCATATGGCTGAATTTGACCGCAAGCCCATGGTCAATTTACAGTCAATTTTTGTTTCTTTTGACAAACACATCAAGCAGGAGGCCCGCACCCGCGCCGATGAAGCGCGTTCGCGCATTTTGGCAGGGGAAGATTTTAACACTGTTTTTCAAAAATATTCAGATGGATCTTCTGTCGGAGAAATCGAACAAGGCCAAATGGCGGATGCTGTGGAAAATGTGGTTTTTAGTCTAAAATTAGATGAGGTCTCAGATCCCGTTGAAGTTGAAAATGGGATTTATGTCTTTAAAGCTATTGGGATATCCCCAGGCAAACAGCAGACCTTGGCCGAAGTCAAGGACCAGATATATGGTAAATTGCTCGATGAGCAATTTCAGGTCAAATTTAAGGATTGGGTCGACAAATTGCGCCAGAAAGCTTATGTTGAAATCAAATAAGAAAGTTATTGCAATCACTATGGGCGACCCGGATGGCATAGGCCCTGAGGTGGTCCGCAAAGCCTTACATCTGTCTTGGCGAGAACGAAGCACGAAACAATCTCATTTTATCATCATTGGTGATAAGAAAATCTTAGGACGCATGCCTTCCCCGGTAGAAGTGGTTGATGTGCCCTATAAGTCAGCAGGCGAAGGGTCGCTTAAATTTTTGGACAAGGCCATTGAACTAATCAGGGTTGGGGCTGCTGATGCCTTAGTGACAGCCCCGTTGTCAAAAGAAGCTGTCAGCTGCTATTATAAGAAATTTAAAGGCCACACGGAATATTTGGCAGAGGCTTTCAAGGTCAAGGATTTTGATATGATGTTCATTGCCCCGCAGGTGCGTTTAACGATCGTGACCCGTCATGTGCCAATAAGAGATGTGCCAAAACTGATCACACCTAAAGCCGTGTTTAATTCTATTTCATTGATGGCCAAAACATTGATAGAAAAATTTAAAGTCAGGTCCCCTAAAATTGCCGTCCTTGGCCTTAATCCTCATGCCGGGGAAGGCGGGCTTTTAGGTACGGAAGATATTAAACATATTTTACCGGCCATCCGTCAAGCCTGCGCCCAGGGGATCAATGCCCATGGTCCAATACCCGCCGACACATTTTTTGCCTTCCACACATTTAGTCATTCCCGCGAAAGCGGGAATCCATACGACGGCATCATTGCCATGTACCACGACCAAGGGCTTGCGCCTCTGAAAGGGCTTTATATGAAAGAATTAGTTAATTTTACCGCTGGCTTGCCCTTTGTCCGCACATCCCCGGCCCACGGCACTGCCTATGATATCGCTGGAAAAAATAAAGCTGACCCGTCATCCATGCTTTGTGCCATAAAGCTCGCCTGCCAAATAACATGAGCCCTGTTTATCGACCTAAAAAGAATTTAGGTCAGAACTTTCTCACTGATATCCGCATCCAGCAGAAGATCATCAAGGCTTGTGAACTTCGGCCTGATGATGTGGTTGTGGAAATTGGGCCTGGGCAGGGGGCCTTGACGCGGTTAATCGCGACAGGGGTCAAAAAGCTAATTAGTGTTGAGACCGACCGCGATTTGATTGAACCGCTAAGAATGTCATTCCCGAATGAATTAATCGGGGACCAAGTAGAAGTCATCAACGCTGATTTTCTCCAATGGGAAATCCCTTCGGGCGTAAAAATCATCGGCAATATCCCTTATTATATTTCTACTCCTATTATCGAGAAATTGATTGAGAATCGGTCAAAAATCTCGGTTGCTTATTTGACGGTGCAACTCGAATTTGGGCAACGATTGACAGCCAAGCCCGGAGGCAAGGATTATGGGTCCTTAAGCTGTTTTACCCAGTATTACGCAGATATACAAATGCTTTTTAAGATCAAAAATACCTGTTTTAAGCCTGCCCCAAAGGTGGATTCATGCTTTTTGCGCATCATGATGAGACCCTGTCCGCAAGAACCTGCAATCAACGAAGAATTTTTATTTAAATTGATCCAAACATCTTTCCAACAGCGGCGAAAAAACATTGTGAATTCCCTAAAAAAGACGGCAGGGAAAGAAAAATTAGAGCATGCGCTTAAAGTATTAGGTATAGATCCTAATGCCCGTCCAGAGAATTTAACTTTGTCAAATTACATCGCCCTTAGCAAAAACCTTATGATATAATCTATCCCATGGAAAAGCGCATTTATTATTACGACACCGACGCAGGCGGCATTGTTTATTACGGACAGTATTTGTGCTATTTGGAAGAAGCGCGTACGGAATTCTTGGAAAAAAGGGGCTTGAGTGTGGAACAGTTTAAAGAACGAGGCTTTGTTTATGTGGTGCGCCAATGCAATATTAGTTACCGCTCTCCAGCTCGCTACGGCGACACGCTTCTTTGTGATGCCAAATTAAAGAAAATGGGCGCCTCTCAATTGGTTTTTGATCAAACTGTTCATAATAAAAAAGATGGGCGTTTGATCGTTGAGGCTGAAGTCTCTTTGGTTTGTTTAAATAATGAGTTTAGGCCCGCCCCTATTCCCGAAGATTTGAAGGAAAAGTTGGCTCTTTGAAGTTTTTATGTTAGTATTTTGCCTATGTCTATTTCCAAAGAAGAAGTCAAATATATCGCTCTTTTAGCGCGCATCGACGTCCCGGATGAAAAGCTTGAAGGTTTCACTAAAACGCTGGGGGACATTGTCCATTATATAGAGCAATTGCAAAGCCTTAATGTCGACCAAGTCAAACCCACCAGCCATGCCGTGCCTGTGGGAAATGTCCTTCGGCCCGACGTGCTTAAACCCTCGTTAACCAATCAGGAAGCGCTGGCTATTGCCGTTGAGGCCAAAGACGGGTG